>Ga0310811_10001492_pt1 | contig 29280 bp, 31 predicted proteins | sample YCmetagenome_FD_207642 | JGI IMG/M metagenome (GOLD analysis project Ga0310811, IMG submission 207642) | Soil microbial communities from experimental microcosm in Duke University, North Carolina, United States - YC | ecosystem: Engineered > Artificial ecosystem > Soil microcosm > Unclassified ...
GAGTCCCGACCTCTTCTCATTCAGCTCGAGCAGCCCTGCCGGCGGATCGATGGCGATGCGCTTCTTCTCGACGTCGATCTCCAGGCAGATATCAACGGCCAGCGGAATCAGAATCTCGCCACGCGGTCCGTCAATCACCAGCCTGCTGCCGCCCGCGCCGCCTTCGACCTTCGTCACCTCGCCGACAACGTCGCCGCCTGATGTCTCGACCACGCATCCAACGAGCTGGTGCTCGTAATAGGTGCCCGGCTGCAGCGGCTGCAGCTCCCCTTCGGGAACTCTGAGCTCCTGACCCGCAAGCCCTTGGACATCCTCGATGCGCTCGAAGCCAACGAACCCGACAATCGGCCGGCCGCTCTGCATTCGCAGCGACGCAATCGTGAGCTGCTGCTCGCTGCCCGCCGACTTCGTCCAGACGCTCGCGCCCGCCGCGAATCGCTCCTCGACGAAATCGGTCTCAGGATTGATGACGACCTGGCCTTTCAAACCGTGCGGTCGGCCAATGCGTCCCACCACGGCCCAGTCGTCCCAGCTCACATCAATCCCTGATATCGAGCTGCGCTTTCTTCCCGTGCTTCTCCGCGGTGAGCGCCACGAGTGTCCGCAACGCCGCCGCCGTGCGTCCCTGACGACCGATGATTTTCCCCATGTCGCCCGGCGCTGTCGTCAACGAGTAGACCTTCATGCCGCGCCGCTCGTTCTCGGTCACTCTCACCGCGTCGGGGTGGTCGACGAGTGCCCGGGCAATGACTTCTACGACGTCCTTGATCGGGTCGGCCATTTACTGCGCTTCGACCACCGGTGTCGCGCCGAGATCGCGCGTCAGATGCTTACCGAGCAGCGTGCGCACGGAATCCGAGGGCTTCGCGCCCTGCTTCAACCAGTGCTCGATGCGCCCCTTGTTCAAGTTGACCTGCGCCGGCTTCGAGCGCGGGTTGTACGTCCCGACGTTCTCGACAAAGCTGCTGTCGCGCGCCGAACGCGCCTCGGTGACCACTACACGAAAATAGGGCTTCTTGGTCGAGCCCATCCGCCGCAAACGAATCGTCAGCATTTCCTCTCCTACGAACCGCGAACCAACGAAGCCCGAACCTACCGGGATTTAATCAACCCCCACGGGCCGCCCTTCTTCCGCTTCTTGCCACCGGCCGCCGCGAAGCTGCCCGCCTGCGCGGCCTGCGGCATTTTCGGCATCTTCGGCATGCCCTTCACGCCACCCTGGCTCATCATCGCCAGCACCTTGCGCATCTCGCCGAACTGTTTCAACAGCCGATTCACTTCCTCGACTGTCGTGCCGCTCCCCTTCGCGATGCGCTTGCGCCGACTCCCGTTGATGATCCTGTCGTTGCGCCGCTCTTCCGCCGTCATCGACGAGATGATCGCCTCGACGCGCCCCATCTGCTTCTCGTCGGGCTTGTTCTCCGCGAGTTGCTTGATGTTGCCGAGCCCCGGAATCATCCCGAGAATGCTTTCGAGCGGTCCCATCCGCTTGATCGTCTTGAGCTGCTTGCGGAAGTCATCGAGCGTAAACTCGTTTTTCCGCAGCTTCTCTTCGAGATCCGCCGCTTCGTCCTGATCGATTGCGGCCTCGGCCTTCTCGATGAGCGACAGCACGTCGCCCATGCCCAGCATCCGGGACACGATTCGGTCTGGATGAAACAGCTCGAGATCCGTGAGCTGCTCGCCGCTGCCGACAAACGCGATCGGCACGCCGACGACCGAGACAACGGAGAGCGCCGCGCCTCCGCGCGCGTCGCCATCGAGCTTGGTCAGCACGACGCCGGTTACGCCGACGCGCCGGTTGAATTCACCAGCGCTCTTGATCGCATCCTGCCCGGTCATCGCATCCGCGACGTAGAGCAGGTCGGACGGCTGCACAGCGGACTTGATCGCCTGCAGCTCGTCCATCAATTCATCGTCGATGTGCAGTCGACCTGCAGTATCGACGATGACCGTATCAAACCCTTTGGCCTTCGCTTCCGCGAGCGCCCCGCTGGCGCGCACAACCGGATCCATCGTGTCCGGCTCGTAAACCTTCACGTCAGCCTTCTGGCCGACGATCGACAGCTGCTGAATCGCCGCGGGACGCCGCACGTCCGTTGAGACCATCAGCGGATGCTTGCCCTGCCGCGTCAGCCACATCGCCAGCTTGCCCGACGTGGTTGTCTTGCCCGAACCCTGCAGTCCGAGCAGCAGCACCACCCGCGGAGTCGGCGCGTCCTTTCGCAGGCCTCCTTCGGTGTCCCCGAAGAGCGCCAGCATTTCGTCGCGGACGATCTTGATGACCTGCTGTCCGGGCGAAAGGCTCTTGAGGACCGTCTGGTCCATGGCCTGGTCGCGGACACGATCGATGAACGCCTTGACGACCTTGAAATTGACGTCAGCTTCGAGCAGCGCCAGCCGGATTTCGCGTAGCGCGGTTTCGACATGCTCGGGCGTGAGCCGGACTTCGCCGCGCAGCGACTTGAAGACATCCTGGATGCGCGTGCTCAGCGACTCGAACATGGGGACACCGCGACCCTAAACCCTACGGGCGCAAACGCTTAGTTTAGGGCGGGAAGGGTTGGAAGGGCAAGAAGGCCGGAAAAAAACCGTTCTCGCCTATCCCGCCTTTCTCGCCTAAACGGAAGACAGCTTATGTCCTAGCTTATCTTTCTTCGTCTTCAGATACTTGCGGGTTGATTCGGACGCTGGGATTTCGAGCGCGACGGCCTCGGAGACCGACAGACCATAACCCTGCAGGCCAACGAACTTGCGCGGATTGTTCGTCAGCAGACGCATGGTCGTGACTCCCAGATCGCTCAGGATTTGGGCGCCAATGCCGTAGTCGCGCTGGTCAGGTTTGAAGCCAAGACGCTCGTTCGCCTCGACCGTATCGAACCCCTGATCCTGTAGCTCGTAGGCGCGAATCTTGTTCGCCAGGCCGATGCCGCGTCCTTCCTGATTCAGATACAAGAGCACGCCCCGCCCTTCTTCAGCGATGCGCGCCATCGCCGTATGGAGCTGGGCGCCGCAATCGCACCGCGCGGAGTGAAACACGTCGCCCGTGAGGCACTTCGAGTGGACGCGGACCAGCACGTCCCTGCCGTCGCCGATGTCGCCGCGCACGAGCGCGACGTGTGTCATGTCGTCGATGAGGTTTTCGTACGCGTAGATCTCGAAGTCGCCGTGTTCGGTCGGCAGCTGCGCATGCGCAACCCGTTTGACCAGCCGTTCCGTGCGCATGCGGTACTGGATCAGATCCGCGATCGTGATCATCAGCATGCCGTGCTTGCGCGCGAACTTCGTCAACTCCGGCACGCGCGCCATGGTGCCGTCCTCATTCATGATTTCGCAGATGACACCAGCAGGGTACAGACCGGCCATGCGCGCGAGATCGACGGCCGCTTCCGTCTGCCCGGCTCGTACCATCACGCCGCCGTCGCGCGCGCGCAGCGGCGACACGTGGCCGGGCCGCGCGAAGTCGCCCGGCCGGGTCGCCGCGTCGACCGCGGCCAGAATCGTGGCCGCGCGATCCGCGGCTGAAATACCCGTGCCTGCCTTCTTGAGATCAATCGGTACGCAGAATGCCGTGCCGAAATTCGTCGTGTTGGAGGTCACCGCGAGCGGTATGTCCAGCTCGTCGAGGCGCGCGCCTGTCATCGAAAGGCAAATCTGACCGCGTCCGTGCTTCGCCATGAAATTGATGGCAGCAGCCGTTACCTTCTCCGCAGCGATGGTCAAATCCCCTTCGTTCTCGCGATCCTCGTCGTCGCACACGATGATCATCTGGCCGGCGCGGATGGCGGCGACCGCCTCCTCGATCGATGCGAAAGGAGACTTCCTGCGAGCGCCTTTGGCGATGCGGATGTTTTTGGTCATTTCTCTATTCGCGCACCTGACATGGTCCGCGCTGCTACGCCTTCAGTTTGCCGTCTTCCAACAATGCGACGGCTCTGGCGACGTGCTTGCCAATCATGTCGCATTCGATGTTCACGCGGTCACCGACCTTCAGCGCCGAGAGGGACGTGTTCGCCCAGGTGAACGGGATGATCATCACGTCGAATACGCTGCCGCCAAGCCCCGCGATCGTCAGGCTGACGCCGTCCACGGCAACTGACCCCTTGCGAATGAAGTAGGGCGACAGGCTGCGATCGAACGCGATGGTCAGCCAGTGCGAATCGCCGTCCGGCCGGATTTCGTCGACGGCGGCGGTCCCGTCAACGTGGCCCTGCACGAAGTGGCCTCCCACCAGTCCATTCGCACGCATCGGCCGCTCGAGATTCACCGATTGGTCCTGGCGCAACGATCCGAGCGTCGTCACTCGCGCGGTCTCGGGCCCGATGTCGGCGTGCACCTCCCCACTGTCGGCGGCAATGACCGTCAGGCAGACGCCGTTGACGGCCAGACTGTCGCCCACCGCGAGCTGCGACGCAAGGTCTGTGCGAATACGAATGCGGATGCCGCCCGCGCCCGTCCGCAGTTCCGAGACGGTGCCGACGGCTTCAATGAGGCCGGTGAACATACCCTTCGATGAGTGTATCCGGGCCGAGCATCTCGGCTTTCGGCTCGATCAGCGACGACAACGACCATGGCCGTCCGCCAAACAGCGGTACACCGCCGGGCCCCAGCGCGACTGGCGTCACATACAGTTGGACGTAATCCACCACGTCTGCGTCCCAAGCCGCGGCATGGAGCTGTGCACCACCCTCCAGCAGCAGGCTCTGGATGCCCTCGCCGGCCAACTCGCGGAGGATTGATTGTAGGTCTTCGCCGTCCGCTCCGACCACGCGCACTGGCCCTTGCTCCACCGTCGAAAACACCCGCGCGTGCGGCGGCGTACGGCGACGACGGTCGAAGATGACGCGCACCAGCGGCCGCTCGCGATAGACGTCACGTGCGGTCAGCAGCGGGTCGTCAACGAGCAACGTCCCTGAGCCGATCCCAACCGCATCCACCTGCGCGCGCAGGTATTGCACGCGGCGGTTTGCCTCCTTCGACGTGAGCGGCGTGCGCACGCCTGGCGCTGCCGCGATGCGGCCGTCGATGCTCGTGGCAGCTTTGACGATGACGAACGGGCGCCGCTCGCGCACCGCCGTGAGGAACGGTTGGTTGAGACGCGCTGATTCATACCCGCCGACACCCTCGACGACATCGATTCCCTGCGCTCGCAGCGCTGCGAATCCGCGGCCGCTCACAACTGGATTCGGATCTTCCATCGCCGCGACAACTCGCTTTATTCCCGCTGCGATGATTCGCTCGGTGCACGGACCGGTCCGCCCCGTATGACAGCAGGGTTCGAGCGTGCAGTAGAGTGTCGCGCCTCGGGCGCGATCGCCCGCCTCGTCAAGCGCGTGGATCTCCGCGTGCGGTTCGCCAGCGCGTTCGTGCGCGCCGTCCCCGACGACGACGCCTTCGTCGGTGACGATCGTTGCGCCGACGACAGGGTTCGGAGTGGTGCGACCGATTCCGCGGCGCGCCTGCTCGAGCGCGCGGCGCATCCAACGCAAGTCCTGATCGACTACCACTTCTCCTGGAAGAGCGCGTCGACGTAGTCCTGCGCGGAGAACGGAATCAGATCGTCGATTCCTTCGCCGACGCCGACGTATCGAATGGGAAGCTTCAAATCGTTGGCGATGGCAACGGCAACGCCGCCTTTCGCGGTGCCATCGAGCTTGGTCAACACAATACCGGTGACGCCCGCCACGCTCGTGAACTCCTTCGCCTGCTGCAATCCATTCTGACCGACCGTGGCATCGAGTACGAGCAACACCTCGTGCGGCGCACCCTCGGCGGCTTTCGCCGCGACCCGACGGATCTTGTCCAGCTCGTTCATCAGGTTGACGCGAGTGTGCAGGCGTCCGGCGGTGTCGACGAGAATGGGATCACGACCCTTCGCCTTCCCTGACTGAATGGCGTCGAATACGAGCGCCGCAGGGTCCGCGCCTTCCTTTGCGCGGATGATGTCCACGTTTGCACGCTTCGCCCAGATTTCGAGCTGTTCGACGGCAGCGGCGCGAAACGTGTCGGCGGCACAGACGAGCGGCTGCTGCCCTTCGGCCTTCAACAGATTCGCGAGTTTCCCGACCGTCGTCGTCTTTCCGGTCCCGTTCACGCCGACAATCATTGTGACGTGTGGGTGATGGCCGTTCGGCGCCGGCCGTTCGACCGCGTCGAACACCTTCCGGATCTCTTCCTTCACGAGGTCGCGAAGGCTCTCGCCATGCCTTGCCCTCGAACGGACGGCGTTGACGATCCGCTCGGTCGCGGCCAGGCCGATGTCGGCAGAGATCAGCAGTTCTTCGAGCGCTTCGATGGTGTCGACGTTGACAGGACGAGTGCGCTGTTCTTCGGTGTCGGCCTGCTCGACGATCTCCTCGAAGCGGCTGACGATCTGCTGTTTCGTGCGCGTCAGGCTGTCGCGCAGCTTGTCAAAAAATCCCATGGTTTATCCGGCCTCGGCCTTCTGAGGCCGCAACATCAAATCGTACAGCGCCGTCCGCGCATCTTTACGGCCGGCGAGCAATTCGGCTACCTGGGCGGCAATCGGCAGCTCGACGCCATGACGCGATGCGAGGGCGAGCGCCGCGTCAGTGGTGCGAACGCCCTCGGCCACCATCTTCATGCCGGCGAGCACATCCGCCAGCGCACGGCCGCGCGCCAGCTCGAGACCGACGTGACGGTTCCGACTGAGCGATCCCGTGCACGTCAGCACGAGGTCGCCGAGTCCGGTCAAACCGGCAAGCGTTTCACGCTGCGCGCCAGCCGCGCACGCCAGACGCGCGATCTCGGCGAGACCGCGGGTAATCAGTCCAGCCTGCGCGTTGTGCCCGAGCCCTAATCCCTCGGCGACGCCCGCGGCGATAGCGATGACATTCTTCAATGCGCCACCGATCTCGACGCCGACGACATCGCGTGTCCCGTACAAACGGAAATACGGCGCTCGAAATTCTGCCTGCACCTGTTCCACAACGCGTCGATCCAACGAGGCAATGCACACTGCCGTCGGCAGCTCTCGCGCCATTTCGGATGCGAAGCTTGGCCCGGACAGCACGCCGACACGTACGCCAGACCCAAGCTCCTGCTCGACGATCTCGGAGGGCCGGAAGAGCGTGTCCCGCTCGAGGCCCTTCGCCGCACTGACCACGATGACATTACGAGGCACAAGTGGCGCAGCACGCCGCAGCACGTCGCGCATCCCGTGCGAGGGAACCGCCACGACGACAACATCGGCGCCATCGAGCGCTTCCGCGACGTCCGCTGTGCACTGCAATCCCGGCGGGAATGTGATGTCGGGCAGATAGACGGCATTGGCGCGGCGCGCGCGCAGTTCGCGGATGAGCGCCGCATCGCGCCCCCAGAGCCACGCCTCGTGTCCCATACGCACCAGGTGCACGGCGAGTGCGGTGCCCCACCCTCCGGCGCCGAGAACCGCAATCACAGACGCAATCCGATCCGGCGCTCGGTGCCGGCGATGAGCCGCGACAGGTTGTCGCGATGCCGGTGGATGACCAGCAGTGCGGCGACGATCGCACCGGCGACGACCGGGCCTGGCGCGTCGGTGATTGCCGTAGCGACAGCGAGCGCCAGGGCTCCGGTAACCGACCCGGCGGAAATGAAACGTGTGATGAAAATCGTCGTGACGAACACGCCCACGGCGATCGCTGTAGCCAGCGGCGCGAGCACTCCGAAAACACCCGCCGAGGCCGCGACACCCTTGCCGCCGCGGAACCCCAGCCACGCAGGATAGATGTGACCGACGATCGCCGCGACGCCCGCAGCCGTGACGACCGCAAGGTTATCTGTCACCAGGCGCGCAAGAATGACCGCGGTGGCGCCCTTCGTTGCATCGAGCAGCATCACGGCGATCGCCCGCGACACACCCGTCGTTCGCAGCACGTTCGCCGCTCCCACGTTCTGGCTGCCGACATGACGCAGATCCACGCCGCGCGATCGCGTCAGCAGAAGCGCGAAGGGGATTGCCCCCAACGAATATCCGAGAACGATGGCGATAACTCCCATTCAACCCAATCGTGTGCGCAGAAGCGGCCTGTATGTCGGACCTTTCGGCGACAGCTTGCTCTGAAACAGTGTAATCGCGCTGACGCGGACCGTGCCGATCTCGCGATCGGTCAATCCCTCGAGGAGCCGCGCGGTTCTGAGACCGGCAGGCTCTCGCACGCGCGCGAGCGTCAGGTGGGGACTGTAAGCGCGACCCTCGTCCTCGATGCCGAGCGGCCTCAGCCGCGACGTCACCTCTCGCTCGATCGCGAGGAGGGCGTCACCTCCAGCCGTCACGCCAATCCAGAGAACTCGCGGCGAGCCGCCCTTCGGGAACGCGCCTGCGCCGCCAAGCGCCAAATCAAAGCTGTCGATTGCGAGCGGCGGCCGCAGCGCCTCGCAAACCGCCGCACCGGTTTGCTCGTCAACTTCTCCAATGAAACGGATCGTCAGGTGCAGGCGGTCGGACGGAACCCACGTGACCTTCGCACGCGGTGCCGCATCGGATGCTCGGCGCTGCAGCTCGTGGCTGACGTCGGCGGCGCGCGCGGCCAGAGTGTCACCGATCTCGACCGCCACGAACAGTCGCACCTGTGTATACTCGCACGCGTGCTGAAGTTGGAAGTGGGAGTGGGAGGTTTCTGATGCGTCGTGCGTTCGCCATTCTCGCCTGCCTGTACCCGATCAGTGCGGCCTATGCACAGGCGCCGGCGCCCGCGATCGCTCCGGCGACGTACCGCGTCGTCTATCTCGAGGTTGCACCCGCCGAGACGAATCGTGTGGCGACCGCGCTGAAGGATTACAAGCGTGCGGCCGCAAACGCCATCGGCGCGCTGCGCGTCGATGTACTGCAGCAGGTCGGCCGCTCAAATCATTTCGCCATCTACGAGAGCTGGCGTGACAACGCGGCGCTCGAGGCGCACAAGACCTCCGCGGAAACCCGCAAGCTCGATGAAGTGCTCCAATCAACACGCGTCAGCCCGATCGATGAGCGGCTGCTGACCTCGGTCGGCGCGCCATCGGCGACGGTCAGCGGCACCGGCGCCGTGTACGTCATCACGCACGCCGATTCCGTTCCGCCACAGCGCGACACCGCCGAGGCCGCACTGAAAGACTTGACCATCCGTTCGCGCCAGGAACCGGGCAATGCGTTGTTCATCGCCACCGTCCAACCGAACCGCAACAACCACTTCACGATTGTCGAGATCTGGAAGGACGACAAGGCGCTGGATGCACACGCCGTCGCCGAGCATACGAAGAAGTTCCGCGACACGTTCGGCCCGTTCTCGGGAGCGCTCTTCGATGAGAGGATTTACAAGAGCGTCGGCTAGTCTCTGGCTTCTCACGGTCGCAGCCGTTGCCGGCGCGCAGACAGCGGCGGCGCCGCCGCCCGTCGCGACGGCGCGCGTCGTCTACCTTGAAGTGACGCCATCCGACGTCGGGCGGGCGATTGCCGCGTTGAAGACGTATCGTCAAGCGACGCAGAAGATGGCGGCTATCACCAGCGTCGCCATCCTGCAGCAGATCGGCCGGCCGAATCTCTTCGCTATCGAGGAGCACTGGAGCGACGCGGCCGCGCTGCAGGCGCACCAGGCGTCGGCCGACGTCAGGAAATTACGCGACGACTTGCAGAACGCTCTCCTCGCGCCCATCGACGATCGTCCGCTCGCGCCTGTGGCGGTTCAGTTGAGTACTCGCGTGGCGTCCGACGACGCGATTTACGTGCTGACCCACGCGGATGCGGGAGCAGGTCGCGAGATGGTGCCGGGGATGCTGCAGGAGCTCGCCGTGGCGGCGAGACGGGAGAACGGCAACGTGCTGTTCGACGCAACCCTCCAGCCGAACCGCACGAACCATTTCACGGTGATGGAGATCTGGAACGACCAGAAATCCTTCGAGGCGCACCAGGTGGCTGAACACACCCGAAAGTTCCGAGCCGCCTTCGCGCCGCTGTCGGGCGCGCTCTATGACGAGCGCATCTACAAGGGGATTAAATAGACTCGAGCAGCATCCGGCGGACCATATCCATCGCCGCCTGCGAGGCCTGAAACTTCACCATCTCCCGGCCGCCGACGAAGCGGAACGTCCGTACCCGCGGAGCGCCGGCCGACGCCGCGGCGATGCAGACGGTGCCGACTGGTTTCTCCGGGGTTCCACCGTCCGGCCCGGCAATGCCTGTCACGCCCACGCCGATGTCCGTGCGCGCCCGCGCGCGGATGCCTCCAGCCATTGCGGTGGCGACCGGCTCGCTCACCGCGCCGTGCGTCTGGATCATTTCCGCAGGAACTCCAAGCAACTCTGTTTTCGCAGCGTTGCTGTAGCTGACGACTCCGCGCTCGACGTAGCGCGAGCTGCCGGGCACGTCGGTCAGACGCGACGCAATCAGGCCGCCGGTACACGACTCCGCGACCGCGATCCACAGCTTGCGCTCGATGAGCATCGCGCCAAGCACTTCTTCGAGCGCACGGCCGTCGGTGCTGTAAACGTGCAGCCCCATGACACTCTTGACCTGCTCGATGGCGGCATCGAGCGCCGCTTCGGCCTCCTCTCTCGAGGCACAGCAGGCCGTCAGGTGCAGCTCGATCTGCCCAAGGGACGCGAGAATCGTCGCCGAAATAGGAACCTTCGCGCGCGCCCACTCCGCATAGAACGGCTGAACGGCTTCCTCGGTGTGCGACTCGCTGCGTCCGGTAATCTTGATGACGCGGCGAACGAGCGACATGCCACCCGCGCGCTCGCGCAGAAGCGTCTCGGTGACGCTCGTCATCATCGGCTTCAGCTCGCGCGGGGGGCCGGGAAGCAGCAGCACCAGCTGATCGCTGTTGTCAATCGACAGGCCTGGCGCCGTGCCGGCCGCATTGGGCAACACGTGCGCGCCCGTCGGCACCATCGCCTGACGACGGTTGATCTCCGGCATCTGCAGCCCCCGTCGCTCGAATCGATCGCGGATCTTCGCCGTGATCGATGCGTCCTCGATGAGCGGTCGATTCAAAACGTCAGCGACGACGTCGCGCGTCAAGTCGTCATCGGTGGGCCCCAGGCCACCGCAACAGACAAGGAGGTCCACACGCGCAAGCGCCTCCCGCACCGCGGCCTCGAGGTCGCCGCGGTCGTCGCCCACAACCGTCTTGAACGCGAGCTGGATGCCGATCAGGTTCAGCTGCTCGGTGATGAACAGCGAGTTGGTGTCCATCTTTGACGGCGTCAGCATCTCGCTGCCGACGGCGATGATCGCGGCACGCCGGATTGGCTTCATGTAAACCAGGTTGGCAGAAGACGGATGGAGGCCCACATCAACAGGTTCCCATAGATACCCGCCATCACGTCGTCGAGCACAACGCCGAACCCTCCGGGCAGCAGCTCGAGGCGTCGTGCCGGCCACGGCTTGACGACGTCGAGCACGCGAAAGATCAGAAATCCCAGAACAGCGCCCAACACGTTCACCGGATGCAGCGCCAGCGTGATCAACATCCCGATGACCTCATCGATCACCACCGGCCCCGGATCGATTCCACCAAAGTGATGTTCCGCCTCGGTTGCGGCCCACAACCCGACGACCATGATGACAGCGATTACGGCCAGTTCGACTGTCATCGAGCCCTGACGGCGGACGAGGTAGTAGACGAACAGGCCAACGGCGGAGCCCCACGTACCCGGGGCAACCGGCGCGTAGCCAACGTGCGCACAGGTTGCGATGAAGACGCCTAGACGCCGCAGAGACATGGCGGAGTCCCGCGGTCAGACGGACCGGAGACGGATGACGCGCGTGCCCGAGAGGCGATCGTGAAGCGCACGACCGTCCCCAAAAAGCGCGGGAACGAAACCCAGACCGAGCAGCAGGAACGAGAGGATGCCAGCCGACGTGCGCCGCATTGCGCGCGCCGCACCGACAGGATTGCCGTTGTCGCTGACGACGCACGTACCCGCGGCCATCTTGCCGATCGTCTGGCCGCCCACCGCGGTAAACGAATAGAAGTACGCGACCTTGAGAAACGCGAGGAACGAGAGCATCGGGACAATCGGTAGCAGCCGCCACTCTCCCATCGACAACCCCGCGATCCGAACGGTGAAGTAGACGACGCCAACATCGATGCCGAGCAGGATCGCGTAGTCGACCAGCACCGCCATAATCCGCGTACCGAGGTGGGTTGCTTCGCTGGCGAGGTCGCTCGACGGCAGTTGCACATCGCGTTTCGGCTCGGGCCGCAGCGAAGCCATCGCTTCCACGTACTCAGACGTGTCGGTGTCTTCGGCGAACTGCAATGCAGGCGCGGGAGACGGGCGTAATGACGGTCTGGGCATTGGGCGCAGCCGCGGCGTATCCGGAGTTCTCCGCACCGCAAGTGGCGGTCGCGGTGCTGCCGGCAACTTAATGAGCGGCTCGTCATCATCGACCTTGCGTGGCCGGAACAGCGGAAGCGCATCGACCGGCGTAGGAGCCGATGCCGCCAACGAAACAGCGGGAACCGATGGCGGCTCCTCTTCGGGCGCGATCGAAAGCCGCAACGAGTCGTCCATCACCTCACGACGATCGTCGATGAAGACGTGCACGGGCAGGTCGTCTATAGACGGCGGATCGATGTCGTAATCAGGCGTCGGATCGAGCGGAGCGTCCGCGACCGACAGCAGCGAGAAGTCGTATCCGCAGTTCTTACAACGGTCGCCGGTTTCGAAACCGAGGTAGTCGCATTTCGGACACTTCACCGGCGTATCCCTGCCGCGGTGTCGGATGTGTGCGTCGACATAGCCGCCAGCAGATCGCGCTGGATGTCGGCGCGCAGGCGATCGACCTCCGGACGAAGCGGATCTCCGATGCCGATGCGATCGAGGAGGCGCAAGGCATCGCGCAGGTGTCCACCCGCGTACAGCGAGCGCGCGCGATCGAGCAGCGTGTCGGCGCTGCGTACGATCGGCAGCGGTTCTGGTGCAATCGTCGTGGCCGCTTGCGTGCCGGCTGGAACGTCCGAGAGCCATGACAGCGCTGGCGCGGCGCCGTAGTAGACGGCAATGCCGAGCGATACACCAAGCAACGCGCCAACCGCCCACGGCCACCGCCGCGGACGTTCGCCCGATGTCGACTGTTCGGCAGTGCGGCGTGCGGGGATCGCCCTGCGCTGCGGCGGCGCGTCGAAACCGCTGCCGTCAAGACGACCGATGCGTTCGAGGAGGACCAGCGCTTCGTCGTTCGGAGCACCCTGATCCACGGCTCGCGTCAGCAGCTCGCGCGCGCTTTCAACGTCGCCGACCTTGTACGCATCGAGCCCGCGATGCAGCAGCTCCTCGGATTTGCGCTGCCGCTCGGCAATAGCCTTGCGCGCGCGGTCGATGTACGCGCGTGCGCGATCGTGATCGCGGTCGAGGAAGATGACGCGCGACCAGACATTGATCGCCTGTTCGTAATCTTCGGCGAAGTAATGATCCAGGCCGGAAATGAGGAGCTCTTCGATGCGCGCCTGGCGCTCGGCGTCGGCTGAAGCTGGCGTGCGGACAGAATCGCTGCGCTGTGGCTCCGTCATCAATCGATAGATGTGTCGGTCGAGAACGCCGCTGGGATTATGGGGGAAAAGATCTGATCCGTCAATGAATTGCCGATAACATCACTCGGTGCCGATCATCGAATGCGTCCCCAACATCAGTGAAGGACGTCGTACGACGGTCGTCGAGGAGATCATCGAGGCGCTGCGGCGGGTACCGGGGGTGCGGCTGCTCGACTGGTCATCCGACACGTCGCACAACCGTTCGGTGATCACGCTGGCCGGCGATGCGGTCGGACTCACAGCCGCGGTTCTCGTCCTCTTCGAAAAAGCCATCGCGGCGATCGATCTACGTACGCACACCGGTGAGCACCCGCGCATGGGGGCTGTCGACGTCGTCCCGTTCGTGCCCATCGAAGGGGTAACGATGGAAGACTGCATCGCGCTGGCGAAAGTTACCGCGCGTGCCGTCGCCGAGCGGTTCAACGTCCCGGTCTATCTCTACGAGGAAGCCTCGTCACATCCGCTGCGGAAGAATCTCGAGGACATCCGGCGCGGCGAGTTCGAGGGACTTGCGGCGAAGATGACGAGCGATGGATGGACACCGGATTTCGGACCATCGATGCCGCATCCAACCGCCGGCGCGTCGGTCATCGGCGCGCGGATGCCGCTCATCGCCTACAACATCAACCTGAACACCGATCGGCTCGACGTGGCGAAAAAGATCGCCGCCGCCGTGCGCTTCAGCAGCGGAGGGTTCCGCTACGTCAAGGCGATGGGCGTCACGCTCGCCGAGCGGAACATCGTTCAAGTCTCGATGAATCTAACGAATTACGAGAAGACGCCTATCCTGCGCGTGTTCGAAGCGGTTCAGCGTGAAGCCGCGAAACACGGCGTCAATGTTCTCGAGAGTGAAATTGTCGGCCTCGTGCCCGCCGCCGCGCTGCTCGATGTCGCCATCAGCACGCTGCAGCTGACGCAGTTCAGGCGGGACCAGGTCCTGGAAGCGCGGTTAAGAGGATCGGACGAAGTGGAAAACTTGAAAAGTGGAAAAGTGGAAAAGTAACTTGGCGCGCTCCCCTTTTCCACTTAGACCGCGTCCTCCTCTTCAGATTTACGTGCGGGCATGATTCCGAACGCACGCATCTTCCGATACAGGTTGCTCCGTTCGATGCCGAGCGCTTCCGCGGTACGTGAGATGTTGCCCTGCTGCGCCGCAAGGGCGCGGAGAATGTAGTCGCGCTCGAAGCGGTCCCGCGCGTCGTGCAGCGGCGTCGTCGTTGCTGACGGCGCCGGCGCCGCAACATCCGCGCCGGCGGCGACTCCCTGCTCGAGGAACGCGAGGTCGCGCGCCGTGATGCGCTCGCCCGGGACCATGATCATCAGCCGTTCGACGAGATTCCGCAGCTCGCGCACGTTGCCGGGCCACGGGTATCGCTGCAGCGCCGCCACCGCATCCGGCTCGAACACCTTCGGCCGCCGCCCGTACTCGCGCGCCAGCATCGCCATGAAGTGGTCCGCCAGCAACGGGATGTCTTCGTGCCGATCGCGCAGCGCCGGAACGAAGATGGGCACCACATTCAAACGGAAGTAGAGGTCCTCACGAAAACGGCCGGCCGCAATTTCCGCGCGCAGATCTTTATTCGTTGCCGCCAGCACGCGTGCGTCGACGCGAATGCGCGTCGAGCCGCCGACCGGCTCCATGACCTGCTCCTGCAGGACGCGCAGCACCTTGGCCTGCGTCTTCAGCGTCATGTCGCCGATCTCGTCCAGGAAGATCGTCCCGCCGTGCGCCAGCTCGAACTTGCCGCGCCGGTCAGCGACGGCCCCGGTGAATGCGCCGCGCACGTGGCCGAATAGCTCGCTCTCGATCAGCTCTTCCGGAATGGCGGCGCAATTTACTTCGATGAATGGCCCGGTCCGCCTCCGGCTCATCGCATGGATATTGCGGGCGACGAGCTCCTTACCGGTGCCGTTCTCGCCGTAAATCAGCACGCGCCCGTTGGTCGGCGCCGCCATCGCGACCTGCTCACGCAGCTGCACCATCGCGTAGCTTTCGCCAACCATCGTGTGCTGCGCATCGACTTTGGCGCGCAGCGCCTGGTTTTCCACCTCGAGACGCCGTTGCCGCAGCGCATTGCGTACGACCAGCACCGTCTTCTCGAGTGAGAGCGGCTTCTCGACGAAATCGAAGGCGCCCATCTTGATAGCGCGCACCGCAGATTCGATGTTGCCGTGGCCGGAAATCATCACCACCTGCGACTCGATCTGCCGCTCGCGCATGCGCGCAAACGTCGCGAGGCCATCCATGCCGGGCAGCCAGATGTCGAGCACGACGACGTCGTAGGCCTGACGCGAGAGCCGCTCCAGGCAGGCTTCCCCGCTGTCAACCGCGTCGACCTCGTAGCCTTCGTCGCGAAGAACGCCGCCCAACGCGCTTCGAACGCCAGGTTCGTCGTCAACCAGAAGAATGGATGGCATCCGTTAACAGGGTAACTCGACCGCGAAGCGCGTTCCGCGCGGCGTATTGTCGGTGAGGTCGATGCTGCCGCCGTGCTCCGCGATGATGCGGCGAACGATGGCGAGACCCAAACCGCTGCCCCGCCTCTTCGTCGAGTAGTAGGGCAGGAACAGTTTGTCGCGCTCCGACACGGGGATGCCGGGGCCATCGTCAGCCACCACGATGCGGACCAGATTGTTCGACGGATCGTGCTGCGTCTCGATCTCGATCGTCCCGCGCTGCTCCATCGCTTCAATGGCGTTGTCGATCAGATTGATGACGACGCGGCGGATCTGCTCCGGATCGATGGCGACCTTGGGCAGCGATGGCGCGAAGCGGCGGCGAATCTCGACGTCCGGGAAAATGCCGACGTACAGGCTCAAGACGTCATCGAGCAATCCGTGCAGGTCGGTGGACACAGTGCGCGGCGCAGGCATGCGCGCGAATTGCGAGAACTCGTCGACCAGCGCCTTCAGCGACTCGACCTCGTCGACGATGGTGTTCGTGCACTCGTCGACCAGCGACTTGGTGGGCTCCGGCGAGGAGGACAGGTGCCGGCGCAGGCGTTCCGCGGACAACTGAATCGGCGTCAGCGGATTCTTGATCTCGTGCGCCAGGCGTCTCGCCACCTCTCGCCACGCCGCTACCTTCTGTGTCCTCACCAGTGGCGTCACATCGTCAAACACGATGACGATGCCATCCGATCCGCCGTCCTGGCGGCGAAGCGGCGTCGCCATGATCGCGAGGTGCAGCTCGCGGCCGCCGCGGGTCAGCGACACGTCGCGTGGAAGTATGTCCTCGCGGCTCCTCAGCGCCTCGTCGATCACGTCGGCCAGCGGCTTGAGCTCGGAATTGCCGAACGCCTCGTGGGCGGGAAGGCCCGCGACCGACGCGTCGATCCCCAGTAAGCGTACAGCGGCGGAGTTGGCAGTACGAATGCGGCCGAGCGCGTCAACGGACAAGACGCCCGTTGCGATGCGGTCGAGAATCGTTTCGATGTACCGCTTTCTCCCTTCCACGTCCATGTGCTTGCGTTCGAGCTCCACAGCCGATCGTTCGAGCCGGTGGCGGCTTGCCGACAGCTCGCCCGCCATGCTGTTGAACGCGTCGATGAGCGCGCCGAACTCGTCCTGAGTCTCGGGAACGACACGATGATCGAGATGCCCCGCGCCGATCTCCTTCGCCGCGGTCGCCAGCAGCTGGATGGGGCGCGTGATGCGTTTGGCCAGGTAGAGGCCCATCCACGTTGACCCGATCAGAATCATCAACGTGAGCATCAGGAAGAACGACAAGTACACCCCGGCCAGCGGCTGCTTCAGCACCTGCAGCTGCTGATAGTCCTCGTATGCCGCCGTCATGCGCCGCGCGCGGCCGGCGAACTCGCTGGTGACGTATTCGCTGGCGACGATGACGCCATGAACAGGCCCACCGTTGGCGGAGCGAATGGGCACTGCGGATCGAATCAGGTTGCCGCCGCCGGGAAGCTGGTCGACAACGTGCATCTCGACAGCAGACGTCGCGGTGCGCTCCGCGAGCGTTGTCGCAGACGCCGGCGAGTAGTCGCGCGGCAACGCCGTTGCGGACATGTCGACGACGCGCACAACGCGCGGCGTTGCCCCTGCGGATTCGACTCGATACACCTCGGCGAGCGCGACCCGCTCCTGCAGCACGTCATCGGCAATGACGTCGCGGGCGGTCATCGGCGACGCCGCGAGGTCAACCGGCGTCAGCGCCCGCGCCATGCGCTGCGCTTCACGCGACACCAGCCGCTGCTGTTGCTGGTAGTAGTCGCCGGCGATGGCGTTGGCCGACGACAGCACGTCGTTCATCGGCGCGTTGAACCAGCGATCGACGCTGTTCCTGATCACTTCGCTGCCGACGATCAACACGAGCACCGCCGGGATGATCGTCATGCCGAGCAGCACGGCGACGAGCTTGGCGCGGAACCGCGCGAACGGCAGGCCGTGCCGCCGCTCGACGAGCAGCTTGACGATGTTGCGCGCGAGGACGAAGACGAGCGCGACGAGAATCGTCAGGTTCGTCGCGGAGAGCGCATAGAGAACGAACTCGGTGAGGAAGTCAGGCGCGAGCCGCGCCGATCGCGCAGCAAGTGTCAGCAGGCCGGCGAGGACCGCCAGCAGAATGAAGATCCCAAACAGGATCAGCCGCGTATTGTCGCGGAACGGTCTGCGCCCCCGCGTCGGCGGCGGTGGTTGCGGCGGCGCAGCCACCTGCTCTTTCCTGCCCGCTACTGCCACCTGACCACTTCCCTCAACCCCTTCCCCTAATCCCTATTCTTTCGCGTTCAACAGATCCTTCAGCTCGGTCATGAACTCTCCGATGTCGCGGAAATGCCGGTAGACGGACGCGAAGCGCACATAGGCCACTTTATCGAGGCGCTTCAGTTCATCCATCACGACCTGGCCCACTTCCTCGGTGCTCATTTCCTTCTCGGGTCGCTCCTGCAGCGTGGACTCGATCCGATCGGCGACCTTCTCGAGCGCCGCGACGCTGACAGGGCGCTTTTCGCACGCCTTGAGCAGCCCGGCAATCACTTTCTGACGCTCGAACCGCTCGCGGGTACCGTCCTTCTTGATCACCATGTAGGGAATCTCGTCGATCCGCTCGTAGCTGGTGAACCGACGTCCGCAGTCGAGGCACTCGCGCCGGCGGCGGATGACCTCGCCTTCCTTGCTCTCGCGCGAGTCGACGACCTTATCGCCCAGATGGCCGCAGAACGGGCATTTCATCGGATGAACCTGCCGTTTCTTTCCCTCGAGCGAGGCGTTCCTGCCCCGCCGAGTCGAGGGGTTCGTCGCGGGCGGCGCCCGCGAGTCGACCGAGGCCGGCGACGCTCATGCCGTCGCGCGCCATGATGACTGCACCCGGAACAAGACTGGTCAGGAACGACACCGCGTGCAACACGAGCGCGGCGCTCACCGCCGCATTATTCGGCGCGTGAAAGAACGTCGTCACCGCAATCCGGTAGGCCTCGTGGAAACTGCCCACCGCGCCCGGGGTCGGCACGGCAACCCCGATGACGAGCATTCCCTGAATCAGAAAACTGGCGGATACCGGAATGACGATGCCGAAGGCACGCGTGATGAGCCAGGCCTGCAACGCGATGCTGAACCAGAGCGGAAACGACCAGACAAGCGCAATCGCAAGATCGCGCGGCTCGCGCGCAATGGCGAACCCCTCGCTGAACGTGCGCGCCAGCTGCGCGAGCGCGTGCGCGATGCGGTGCGGCAGGATGCGGTCGGTGCGCGCAACGAAGCGCGCGATGCGCTCGGGATGCGTGGCTAGCGTCCACATAATCGCCATCAGCATCACGACCGCGGCCGCGGCAAGCGTCGCCGACGCTTGGATCGGCGCCAGCATAGATGGAGGGAGAATTGCCCTCCCGTCAAAGAGCCACACAAACGAGGCGAGCAGCGTCAGCACTGCGATCAGATCGAGGGCGCGCTCCATCACGATCGTGGCCAGCACGGATGCTGTGTTGAGGCCTTCGGTTCGTGCAACCAGGTACGGTCTGATGACATCGCCGGCCCGGGCAGGCAATAACGCCAGCGCCGCGAACCCGACAATCGTCGCCTTCAACACGGGGACGAATCGTGTCGGGCCGATCGGATCGAGGAGATAGCGCCACCGCAGGGCGCGCACGACCGGCATTACGGCCGCGATGACGATGGACCATATGATGAGCCCGGTGCGCGCGTGCGCAATCTCGGTAGCGACCGCCGCCAAGTTCGCGCGACTGAGAAACCACGCGAACAGGGCAATCGCCAGAAGCGTGACCAGCGCCGTACGGATTGACATTCGCGCGTTCAGGGAACCTACACAATATATCAGGCTGGTTTCGCGGAGCGACCGGTGCTGTTGCGTACGGTTGCGGGCGTTTCATCACATGGATAAGATGCGCGTTCCCGCAACCACCAAAGGACCTCTACCACTTCTCCAACATGGCATTGGCCGCTCCCGTCATCGAGACACGTCTGAACGGGGTTGCGCCCCATCGTCAGGGGAAGGTACGCGACATCTACGAAGCGGGAGACGAGCTGCTGCTCGTCGCCACGGATCGAATCTCGGCATTCGATTACGTCCTTGGCTCCGGGATTCCCGACAAGGGCAAGGTGCTCACGCAACTGTCGGCCTTCTGGTTCGAGCAGACGCGGGATATCGTCCGCAATCACCTGATTTCGATCGATGTCGATGCACTGCCACAGGCATTGCGCGGCGATGTCGAGATGCTCGCCGGCCGCTCGATGCTCGTTCGGAAGACGAATCCAATTCCCATCGAATGCGTCGCGCGCGGGTATCTCTCGGGATCAGGATGGAAGGATTACCGCGAGACCGGCTCCGTGTGCGGCGTACCATTGCCGACCGGATTACGTGAATCAGATCGCCTCCCTGCGCCGATCTTCACGCCCGCGACGAAGGCCACCAGCGGCCACGATGTGAACATCAGCCAGGCCGAGGCCGGCCGCATCATCGGGGAGCAGCTCGTCGCCACGCTGCGCGAATTGACGTTGCAGTTGTACGCCTTCGGCGCGGCGCACGCGGAGGCGCGAGGCATCATCCTCGCCGATACCAAATTCGAGTTCGGTCTCACCGGCGACGGGAGCATCATGCTCATCGACGAGGCGATGACGCCGGACTCCTCGCGCTATTGGCCGAAAGATCAGTTTAAGCCTGGCGGTCCCCAGCCAAGTTTCGATAAGCAATACGTCCGCGACTACCTCGAGCAGATCAAATGGAACAAGCAGCCCCCTGTCCCCTCGCTGCCCGATGACGTGGTAATGCGCACGAGGGACAAGTACCTGGAGGCATTCAGGCGTCTGACCGGAAAAGAGGTTCGCTAATGCCGCTTCGCGAGCAGCTTGAAAAACTGGTAGACGAAATGGTGACCAAGGGGATCCGCTACGACGAAGCGCAGCGCGAGTTCGAAAAGAAATTCATCACCCAGGTGCTGGCAAAGGCCGACGGAAATCTGTGCAAGGCCGCGGATCTGCTTGGGATCCACCGCAACACGCTGGCGCGCAAGATGACCGAGTACCGCCTGAGACGGTCCGCCTGAAGGCGGACTCCGCCGTAGGGGTGGAGGTCGGCTTCGGTTCTGCACCCTTGACACCGATTTTTCCAGTTCACTACACTTAGCAGTTGCACACGGTGAGTGCTAACTGACCGTGCGCACCGCATCAATTTCAAGGATTTTGCCCGGGCCTTCAGGCCGCGGCAGTTACCAGACAGTCACAGTTGGAGTCGACACTCACATGAAAGTCAGACCGCTACACGACCGCATCATCGTCCAGAGGATCGATGAAGGCGAACAGAAGATCGGCGGCATCATCATCCCGGACACCGCCAAGGAAAAGCCCCAGCAGGGCAAAGTGATCGCCGTCGGCCTCGGCAAGAAGGAAAAGGGCGAGCGCGTGGCGCTCGACGTCAAGGAAGGCGAGACGATTCTCTTCGGCAAGTACTCGGGGCAGGACATCAAGATCGATGGGGAGGAATACCTCATCATGCGCGAGGACGAAGTGCTCGCGGTCCTCGACGGCAAGTAGAGGCGGATCGGCAGATCCGCCAGCAGGAGATCAATAAACATGGCAAAACAGATCATTTATGGCGAGCAGTCGCGTCAGGCGATTCTCCGCGGCGTGAACCAGCTCGCGGATGCGGTGAAGGTCACCCTCGGCCCGAAGGGACGCAATGTCGTCCTCGACAAGAAGTTCGGCTCCCCCACGATCACCAAAGACGGCGTCACCGTCGCCAAGGAGATCGATCTGAAGGACCCGCTCGAGAACATGGGCGCGCAGATGGTGCGCGAAGTGGCCAGCAAGACGTCCGACACCGCAGGTGACGGCACCACGACGGCTACCGTGCTCGCGCAGGCGATCTACCGTGAGGGCGCGAAGAACGTTGTCGCCGGCGCCAACCCGATGGAGATCAAGCGCGGCATCGAGCGGGCGGTCGAAGTCGTCGTCGAGGAAATCAAGAAGATGGCGCGTCCCGTCTCCGGCAACATGGTGGCGCAGGTCGGCACCATTTCCGCGAACAGTGACGCCACCATCGGCAAGATCATCGCCGATGCGATGGAGAAGGTCGGCAAGGACGGCGTCATCACCGTTGAAGAGGCCAAGACGCTCGAAACGTCGCTCGACGTCGTCGAAGGTATGCAGTTCGATCGCGGATACCTGTCACCGTACTTCGTCACCGACGCCGAGCGGATGGAAGTGGTCCTGGAAAACCCGGTCATCCTGATCCACGAGAAGAAGATCAGCTCGATGAAGGACCTGCTGCCGGTGCTCGAGCAGGTGGCCCGCATGGGCCGCCCGCTGCTCATCATCGCCGAGGATGTCGAGGGTGAGGCGCTGGCGACGCTGGTCGTCAACAAACTGCGTGGCACGCTGCAGGCCGCCGCAGTGAAGGCGCCTGGCTTCGGCGATCGCCGCAAGGCAATGCTCGAAGACATCGCCATCCTCACCGGTGGCCGCGCCATTACCGAAGACCTCGGCATCAAGCTCGAAAACATCAAGGTCGAGGATCTGGGCAAGGCGAAGAAGGTCACCATCGACAAGGACAACACGACGATCGTCGAGGGTGCTGGCACGTCGAACGCGATCCAGGGCCGGGTCAAGCAGATTCGTACCCAGATTGAGGACACGACATCTGATTACGACCGCGAGAAGCTGCAGGAGCGGCTGGCGAAGCTGGTCGGTGGCGTCGCCGTCATCAAGGTCGGTGCGGCCACCGAGACGGAGATGAAGGAAAAGAAGGCGCGCGTCGAAGACGCGATGCATGCCACCAAGGCGGCCGTCGAGGAAGGGATTGTCCCAGGCGGTGGTGTGGCGCTGCTGCGCGGCGGCAAGGCGCTGGAGAAGCTGAAGCTCGAAGGCGATCAGAAGGTCGGCCTGGAGATCATCCGGCGCGCCATCGAAGAACCAATGCGCTGGATTGCGACCAACGCCGGGCAGGAAGGCTCGATCGTCGTCTCAAAGGTGAAGGAGCAGAAGAGCCAGGACGAAGGGTTCAATGCGGCGACCGACACCTACGAGGACCTCGTGAAGGCCGGCGTCATCGACCCGGCGAAGGTGGTGCGCAATGCGCTGCAGAACGCCTCATCGATCGCGTCGCTGCTGCTGACCACCGAAGCGCTGGTCTCCGAGATTCCTGAGGAGAAGAAGGAAGCGCCCGCGATGCCGCACGGCGGCGGCATGGGAGGCATGTACTAGGCGAGGTGGTTTGAAGGTTCGAAGGCCAAGGCCGGCTGCAGCGATGCGGCCGGCCTTTTTTGTCGGTGCGTGTACCGATCGGGCGCACGCAGATGTGTGAAACGAGCGAACGGTAAGGGAAATTCGACGTGCATTGCGGGCACGAGCGTTGACTAGCTCGTCAGTGCAATGTCTTCGACGACGACGATTACCTGTCCCAAATGTGCGAGCCCGCAACCGCTCGAGATGGGCCAGTCCCAGGAAAACCCTCCAACGAGCATCCTGCGATGCGATCACTGCGGTCACGTCTGGATGCCGGGCGAGGCGTCCCCTCCGGCCGACGTGGAAACTGGACGCTGTCCGAAATGCGACAGCGTCCGCATGCGGTTTCTCGGTCGGTCTGCCTCAGGGGTGGCCTACTCGCGATGTGATGAATGCGATCACCTCGTGATCAGCCCGCCGCCGAAAGCCTGAAGCGCGAAGCTATCTGGACGCGGCAACAACGCCGCACGCGATGCGCCCGCCGGCATTACCCGCGGGATCGGTCATGTAGTCGTCCGCCATCGCGTGGAGCACGATAGCCGAGCCATCCGCGTCGAGCAATGAGCGCGGACCCGCAGCCAACGTGACGTTTGGTTCGAGGATCTCCATCGACAGTTTCCCGTCAGCCGGCACGTAGATGTTGGGCAGGTCTCCCGCGTGTGGACCCCCGGCCGCCAGCAGTCCGTGCTTCGTCATGCCCGGCGCGAAGTGGCCGCCGGCGGTCATGAACATCGGCGCGTCGCATTTGCCGGTCGTATGAACGTGCAGCGCGTGCGTGCCTGCGGGCGCAGCGGTGAAATCGACTTTGATCAGCACGCCGCTCGTCGTCTCCCGCAACGCGGCCGTGCCGATTGTCTTCCCCATCGCATCGTTAATCGTGGCTGATGCAGTCGCAGCCGGCGCCTGCGTATACACAAGCGAACCAGCAACGAGCAGGACACTCGTCAACGCAAAAGTTTTCATGTGGCGAAGACTATCAAAAACCGCTTTTCAGCGAAGAGTGAATTCGATTTCGAAGCTGACGAGGACGGCAACCGGCTGACCGAAACGGGTCCCCGGCACGAACCTGAACTGCTTGGCAGCCTTGATTGCTTCCTGATCGAGGCCGAATGTTGGATCGAGCGACCGCGTAATCTTCACGTCGCCGACGGTTCCATCCGGCAGCACGACGCCCTCGAGTCGGACGATGCCCTGCACTTTGGCGCGCATCGCTTCGGCGGTGTAGTTCGGACGAACGCTGCGAAGCAGACGCGGCGAATCGACGCCGTTGCCCGGACGGTAGACCCCGCCGCCCGTTCCACCGCCGCTTCCTTCCCCGAGACCTGAACCCTGGCCGTTGCCGATGCCCGTGCCCTGGCCCGTACCGGCGCCGCCTTGCGTCCCGGTACCTTGTGAGGTCGTGTTTTCCTTCGATTCGATGAGGCCTGGAGATGTTTCGTTCTCGGCACTCATCGTGACAGCCGGAATGTTAACCTTCTGCTCTTCCGGCGGCTTCACTTCCGGGAGCGGTATCGGCTCTGGCGGCTTCTGCACCGGAACCGTGATCTTCTCCTTGCCGGGAAGTTCAGCCTTCTTGATTGGCTCTTTCTGTTGATTGCCCCCACCCCCGCCGCCACCGCCGGCGCCAGGTTCGGCAAGCCAGACGATTTCACTTGGCGCGCGGTTGAGAAGCATCGCGTGGCCGTCGGGCTTGGGCGCAAGCCGCATGATCAACAGGATGAGCAATACAAATGCGCCGTGGCTGACAACCGACGCCATCATCGACCCGCCGAGGCGCTTTTGCTGCTGTTCGAAGAGGAAATGCACCTCCGGCGGCCCGTTCACAGCGTGGACATAGAGGTGTCCCTGGGCTGGAGCGCGGTCTGCGGACGTGCTCTGCGGTGCGGTTGGCGGCATTACGGCGGCGTCAGTATGGCTCATTGTCACCGAGCCTATTGATACCCCGCAACTGCAAAAGTGGTACCTCAACAGCGTCGGAGAAATTACGAATCACTCCACGCTCCCACGGCCACAGGTGACCCGTTATTACGAATTAAGACGTCGCGAGCTGCGTCGATGGTCGAACTCTCGACATGTGCCCCCACCAGAAAGGCGCCCGCCTCGATCCGCTGCTCCCATCGGGACGCCTCCGCGGATTCCAGGCCGGCGTGCTCGAGCGCTCGCGAAATATCGCCAGCAACGTGACCCGCGGCTTCACCGAGCGCCGCCGCCAGCGGACCATCCGCAACAATCGGTCCGACACCGGGAATGACGACGGCAACAGCAGCGACCAGATGCGCGGCCAGTTCGCCCAGGCGCGATGCGGCACGTGAGTCTTCGAGCTCCGACCCTGGCGATCCGTCCGACGCCTGCGCCAGGACCCCCTCTTCGTCATGCGTGCGCGCAACAATCGACACCCGTTGGCGCGGAATACCGAGCGCGCGCAAGTCCCTGGCCGCGCCGGCTGCCGCGGACGGATCCTGAAAGAGCGCGATAACGAGAGAGTGAGGCATCAGTCGGTCGTGTATCCGTCGCGTGCACGCAGGCGAAGGCCAGCATGATTCGCGGTGAGCGCCACCCGAATCGATCGCCATTCGTGAGTACCAAGCATGATCGGCTCGGATGGTGCGTAGCCTAGCAGGTATTGATAGCGGAGTTCCCGCGCGATGGTCGACAGCGTCTTTTCCAGCTCGGTCGCATCCTTGAGCATGAACGAGCGGCCGCCGGTCAAGACGGCGAGCTCCGTGAGGAAGGCGGGCCGTTGTTTGCCGATTGTGATCGGATAGATCAGGGCGTTGCTACGGCGCGCGCGCGCGATCACTTCGGCTTCGGTCGCACTGCTGTAGCGATCGTTGCCGTCGGAAAACAGCACCAGCGCCTGACGACCGGGTTCCGATTCCAGCCGATCCAGCGACGCGACGATGGCATCGCGCAGTGCGGTCGTGCTCCAAGGATCGAGCGTCGTGATCAGACGGGCCTGGTTAAACCGGTCCGCCGTGAGTGGCGCGATGATATCGGCGGTGCTGCTGATGGCGACGACCATCGAGCGGTCGCCAGTCTTCAGCTGATTGAGGAACGATTTCGATGCCTGCTTCGCGAGCTCGAGCGGTTTGCCCGCCATGCTCCAGCTGCGGTCAACGCCGAGGGCGACGGTAAGCGGAAATTCTCCGAAGGCGAACTGCTCGATCGTCTGAATCCGATTGTTCTCGTAAACCTGAAAGTCATTCTGCCGCAGGCCGGTGACGAGCTCTCCGTTTGCATCGGTGACGGTGGCGTACACCTCGACGAGCTGTGCCTGCGACGAAAACGTCGCCAGCGGACCTTCTTGTCCTTGATCCTGCTGCCGCCATGCAGCCGCGCTTCCACCCAGGGCAACTACGGCCGTCGCGACGATGAGCCGTCTCATTTTTGGGAACCTCCGCACGGACCGGTTCAAAAGCCATTCCGACCGGAGCCGCATGGTACAATTCAGCCTTTCCCCGACAAACCGCCTGCTTGAGGTGACGTTATGGGCCGGATTGGCCTCCCTGAGCTGCTCATCATTCTCGTTATCGTCGTCCTCATTTTCGGAGCCAACCGACTGCCCGAACTCGGTCGCGGCATCGGCAAAGGCATCCGCAATTTCAAGGACGGTATGAAGGACGAAGAGAAATCATAGCTTGCGCCGGGCGACGCGCTCGCGTCGTCCCGGTCGCTGCTTCCGCTTCTGCCGCGGGCGCGCTTCGCGGCGCGCCTCTTTCTTTGGTTTCGTCCTGCCGCGCGGCGCGCCTCGCCGTTCCTCACGGCGTACTGTTTCCAGAATCTCGACCAGCCCAAGTTCGACCTGCCGGCGTTCCATGTCGACGCGCACCACCTGCACACGCACCTTGTCACCGAGTCGATACGTCTTCTTCGTGTTCTCGCCGCGCAGCACGTGCTGCTGCTCGAGGAACCGATAGAAGTCGTCGGCCATGCTCGACACGTGCACGAGACCTTCGACGTAGTGCTCGATCAGCTCGATGAACAGACCGAACGGTGCGACGCCTGTGATGTAGCCGTCGTACTCGTCGCCGACTTTGTCCGCCATGAAGCGGACCTTCTTCCACTGCAACAGCTCGCGCTCGGCTTCATCCGCGCGCCGCTCCATCTCGGACGTGTGACGAGCGACGTCCGGTAAGTACTCTTCAAGCTGCTCGCGCCGCGCGTCGGTGAGAAGGCCGCGGCGCGACTCGCGCAGCGATCGATGGACCACGAGATCCGGATAACGGCGAATCGGCGAGGTGAAGTGTGTATAGTGCTCCGCCGCGAGCCCGAAGTGACCCAGGCTGACCGCGTCGTAGCGCGCCTTCTGCATGGTGCGCAGCATCAGGGCTGCAATCGGCCGCTCCTCGGGTGTGCCGCGGATGCGATCGATCAGCTTCTGAAAATGTCTCGGCCTCACCGTGCGACCGCTCGCGCCGAGGCCGTAGCCGAGCGGTTCGATGAATTCCTCGAACTCCGCCACCTTCTTCTCATCCGGCGGTTCGTGCACGCGGTGCAGTGTGGGGACCCCCTGCTCATCGAGATGCCCGGCAACCGTTTCGTTGGCCAGCAGCATGAACTCCTCGATGATGCGGTGCGCCACGTTTCGTTCCGCCGGAACGATCGCCTCGATTTCGCCGTACTCCGACAGGATCACCTCGGTCTCCGGCAGGTCGAAGTCAATCGAGCCGCGGCGGCGACGGCGTGCGTTCAGGATGTCGAACAGCTCGCGCATCATTTCAAACAGCGGCACGAGTTCCCTGTACTCAGCCATGGCGCCGGCATCGCGGTCTGTCAAAATCGCGTTCACCGCCGTGTACGTCATGCGCGCGTCGCTGTTGATGATGCCGTCGTGCATCTCGTAGCGAAGCACGTCGCCGCGGCGATCGACTTCCATCAGGCACGACTGCACCAGGCGATCGACGTGTGGATTCAGGCTGCACAGGCCGGTGGCCAGCTCGGAGGGAAACATGTGCACGGCGCGTTCGGTGAAATACACCGACGTGCCGCGCTCGTAGGCTTCGCCATCGAGCGCGCTTCCTGCCTTCACGTAGTGCGAGACATCGGCGATATGCACGCCGAGCCAGTAGTTGCCATTCGGCAGCTTCTGTAACGTAATCGCATCGTCAAAGTCACGAGCGTGCTCGCCGTCGATGGTGACGGTCGTGACCGGGCGGAAATCGGTGCGCCCCTCGATGTCGGTCGGTTTGACCGCCGTGCCAAGACGCCGTGCTTCTTCGACCGATTCCTCTGAGTGCGCGTCAGGAATGTTGTGCTTGCGGATGATGATCTGGGTGTCGACACCCGGCTCGTTGACGTTGCCGAGCACCTCGACGACCCGACCGACCGGCCCTCGCGTGGCGGTCGGCCAGCGTGTGATCTGCACGACGACCATGTCGTTCGGCTCGGCGGCTGACGTCTGTCCCGTCGGCACGTGAATATCCGCCTTGATGCGCCGGTCGAACGGAATGACGTACGCGAGATCGCCGGCATCGGTTTCGAATCGGCCAACGATCGTGTCGTGCGCGCGCTTGATGATACGGATGATGCGGCCTTCGAGGCCGCGCGGCGTCTCGCGCTCGATGCGTACGAGCACGCGGTCGCCGTGCATCGCCTCCGTGAGATTTGCCGCGGCGACGTAAACGTCAACGCGGCCGGAGGCGCTCCGCTGGCTCGGGGCACGCGGCGCCTCCATATCCGGCACGACGAAGCCGAAGCCCGCCGGGTTGACCTCGAGGCGGCCCTCCACTTCGCGTTCGTTCAAAACTTTTCGAATCTGTGTTGATGGCATTCAGGCGATTAGCGCGGCCTGGACATCTCCAACGTTCGTGCCGGTGGGTCCGGTTCGAAGCAGGTCGTCCAGCGCGCTGAAGAAATGGTAGCTGTCGTTGTTGTCGAGAAACCGCTGCGGATCGAGCCCAAGCATGGACGCACGTTGCGCGGTAGTGCTGTCGACGATGGCGCCGGCGGCGTCGGTCGGACCGTCAATCCCGTCCGTTCCGATGCTGCCGATGTAGAGGGCGGTCCTTTCCGGCCCTGCCAGATACGCAAGCGTCGCCAGCGCGAACTCCTGATTGCGTCCGCCGACGCCGTT
>Ga0310811_10001493_pt1 | contig 29275 bp, 37 predicted proteins | sample YCmetagenome_FD_207642 | JGI IMG/M metagenome (GOLD analysis project Ga0310811, IMG submission 207642) | Soil microbial communities from experimental microcosm in Duke University, North Carolina, United States - YC | ecosystem: Engineered > Artificial ecosystem > Soil microcosm > Unclassified ...
TGTAAAATTGGTGAGAGGTGAATGCAGCACTCTAGGGCCTGTACGCAGATAGATATTCATATGTTGATGATTCAAAGTGTTTGGAATTCATTTCGAGCGACATAAGATGGTATTTGAGCATGATCTCCACCATAGAATTTGTGACGGTGCCGCGTCACATAAGCCGCGTCAGAGGCGCGTCACGACCGCGGCAGGCGCGGCAGGACCGCGTCAATTTCACGTGGCCCATATGTTGGCTAAAGTTAATAATAGTCTAGCTAGAGGTTAATTACCTCACTGTCCAAAATCTGAACCGATAATCATCTTGTCCATAGTACACCAGAAACGGGCTACTGATCACTCTGTACCAACTTGCAGGACAGCTACTTCGACTATAACTCCTCGAAAAGTTCCGATAGAAGAACCTACAGTGCCATGACAAACGGTCCTCCGCCCTCCCAAGCAGGTCCCTCACAACCATCTGAAACGTCAGCACAACAGCCGGCTCATATAGTCCCTGTTCCACCGTCTAGCACAACTTCGCAACAGACCGTAGCAGCAGGTCCTTCTTCGCAACTGCAGCCTGTACAATATGGGCCTCTGACTCAAGGACAGAACCCTCAAGGCTACTACGCGATGAGTTACACACCCGGTGGGTGGCAAAACGCGTGGCAGGTCCCCTCTTACCCGTACATCGCGTCCGGTAGCGTACCTGGACAGCAGACACACTACACTCAGGTTCCCTATGCTCAATATCAACCTCCTGCTGTGACCTACCAGCCGCGTCAGAGGAACAAGGTTGCACAGAAACCACGTTCACCAACTCCAGAGCCTGAATTACATCGTCATTGGGATGAGGTGATACGGTCGTTCTTGAAGAAGGTTGGGATGAATCAGGCTTTGAAGGGGTTCGAGGATGATATGGTAGTTATGAACGCGGATTGGGAAAGGCAGAAGGTTCCTGGTGCTATTGGAGATTTAATGAAGGATCTTATGGTATGCGCTTCGCCCTTTCGCTACGCTACTTACCGAACTAGTTTCCTTCTCAGAATTTGGGGAAAACGAAAGGCAGCGAAACGCTCCCAGAACGACCACTGGAAGAACGAAAGCTCGATTATATTCATCTCTCTGGCGGTGCGAAGCCCCAGTCTCAGACGTCGGTGATTTTTCTGTCTACTTGACCGTCGTTGCAGCTTCTAATCCATCCAAGATAACAAGATCAATATCCCAATTCCTCGCGCAAAATCGCGCGAAGAATGACGCATCTAATCGCACAGAGTTTCTCGAATCCCTCGCTCAAAAGCGACGGCGACTAAATCTTGATCCAGACAGTACCGAACCCATACCGTCCTGCGCACGAACAGATGCAAAGCACCTTGACCGTGACGTGCAGATGAAATATGACATTGCAAAGAATGAAGACGGACCTCTCCGACGAACCATGAAAGGTGTCCCCGGTGATAAGGGCAGTCAGAAGGAGCTTCACGCACTACATGATGACGCCGAAGGCGAACAGCAGCCTGCAACGGACCAACGGGTGAAGAATATCGAAGAACATCTTGCCGTCCGCTATGGTGGGTATATTGTATATTGTATGAACAGCGTATCCTAAAAAGAGGCGTAGTCCCTGCTCCACCACGAACGCTCCTGTCCCGTCTCCGACTGCTTGAGGACCATCTCATGCAGCTCGAGAAGGATTACCCGCCGTGGGCTGCTTTACATTTCAACCAGCCAAATCGCGGTGTATGTTATTATTTTATTAGACGACAGACGTTCGCTCACGCGGGACCCAGTGGCCTCCACCTCCACGCCAGACACCGATTATAGTTCCTTCGCATATTACAACAACAACAAAAGAGTCCAAGACTGATACTCCGCAACAGGAACTACCATCATCTAGCCCTACCGATGAAATGCCACGCACAAAGATGAAAAACAAGAATAAATCTAGTTTGCACCGAGCGGTGATGGAGAAATTGGAAATACAAAAGGCGATGAGTGATCTTGCAGGAGTCCGCAAGTCCAATTGACAATGGTCATATATTTGTCAAGGGATTGATGGGGGTAACATCTACCTTGTTGACAACGTGTTCTATGCGATCCGCAGTCATGCCGCCCCTGGTCGCCCTCGAACTATCAGAGTCCACCAGTATCGTGTTCTGTCATTCCGCAGCCAATATCCCCTTTCTCTCCAATGAATCCGCAGCCAAACAGGAGATTTAACGTTTGGTTATACTAAACGTGGACGATGCCGACAACGCTCTGGCAGTACATAGTGATCGAAGTCAACAATCGCACGACGACATAATGTTTAGACGACTTCGCATAATGATCTAATGACACTGTCCATAACCGTTTGCGCCAGGATATATTGTTGGTCGGGCTCGCCGGCCTCGTGGTAGATATTTGAGTTACTCTACAATTAAGTAGGACGATACACTGCGCGCGCAGCACTCCATTCAAGCATCAATAGGAGTTACGAGACGCATGGCTGCACTCAAATAGTACGTTAAGTTGGGTGTAAATTTTAAACACACCGAATCGCCTTAAGAATTTCATTGGCCAGATTCGTATGCTTTCTGAAGCTGTGTTCAATTTCTCTGTGGACCTCCATGGACTGAAATAGTACCATCCTTATTTCCATTTCGTTCAATGTTAAGGCAAAGACTTGATTTACTCATCGGAGATATTTACCAACATGAATAATTACCCCTGTGGGGAGAAAAACTAATGACACAGTAAATAACGGTCAAGAACGACGATAGGTAGCTTGAAATAACTCAAAGGCGCACTGTTGAAATCATCATCATCTGGGACGTCAAGAGTATGCGGAGGGTATTCGATCATCTGGCGAAGTATACAGAAACGAGAGGCTTTGGTCTCTCTTGTGCAAGAGTCACCTGACAGATGGTGCATTCTGACACAATGACGCTGTGAGGAAATACACAAACTGACCGCAATCGTGAGCAGCCCGTGACAGCCAATGGGGCTGCGGATACCCAGGGTCAGTGCAAACAAATAACGACTGAGACTTTGGGACTAACGGCCAAAGTAACTGCTCCCTTGACTACGTAGCATGATTGTAATGACCATCGGTGCATCTTGAATCTTGACACATGTCTTGACCGTAACATACCGTAATTCGGGAGATCCGTTAACAACAACTCCGTAGCCGATACGAATTTGATACAGGATAATTCCGGTTGATTTAATTGCAACTTGGTAGCAAGAATCTGCATTGTACGTCATGTAAAGGGCGCAACATGAGTCCTTGAGCTGGCAAAGGCTGGCAGCCGCTGATGCAACAGCGACACTGACGTCCCCCTGGATACGAAGTATTCTAAGCCGGACATGCTTTCTTCAATATGACGTTGTGTTCCACACCCTGAAAACGAATTGAGGCTTGAGTTCGCAGACGGGCATTACCGGAGGGCAAGCTCGACGTATTTCTTGGGTAATAAAGAATGTGTCTTCCATAAAAACCAAGTGCGATTACATGAACGGGCTGGATCTTACCGTTGTGAGGTGCAGAACCCAAAGATGATGATAATTTCAAAGCACAACCTGACCGCTCTCTGTCAGCAGGTTCCGAATCATCCAGGGTGGTAGCCATGAGGTTTGGTAAGGCCAGATTAGAATTTCGTTTGGTCCAACAATTGAATATTTGTCTGGACCAAGGGAACGTGACGAACAATGAAACATATGCGTGGATTCAGGTCGTGAAGTTTGCCTGAACAGACTGAAGCCTTCAAGCCTAGGCTGTACACAAACATTCTGAACTGAACAAGGTATCAAATCAACGATACGTTCAATTATTGGCAGAAGCACTGTATCCAAAAATAGTTTGTGAATAGACTCAGCAATAAAAGTAGCATAACGAAAGAGGCTCAAGCGCTCACGTTCCGAGCTCGCCGTTGGAAGCAGCAGGTAGGATCCAAATTCAGGTTTAGGCCTAGGTTCGAATTAATTCATAGCTTGAAGAGTCCAGAATTCGCAGCTTGGATGATGAGTCACGAAAAAGGAAAAGTGTGAGCACCTGATGGACACTGCCGCCGGTGCATAAATGCGTTAGCCGACCAGACCTTGTCAGTGTGCTTGCTGTGCAGTTCTGCACTGACTGCGATGACTACGAACCCTTCACACATCTTAATTGCGCGAAACTCACGAGGGCCAAACAATATCAATCCATCAGCCTCCCTCAGTTCACCTACAGAAACCCATGCAGCAGCTTCAGGTATATTCCGCTCCTCGGGCTCACCTCCGTGGTTGCTCGAGGAATGCGAGACCGACGATCTGGTCACTGAACTGAGTTTGTACGACTCTGAGGAAGGTATAGAGATCGACGAAACGTTTACTCGCAAAGGAAGATTCCCTGGAACCGTCAAGATTGTGGTTGAAGGCACCACTTTTTGGTAGGTGGTGGCACGAACTACTGTGGCACACGCGCAATTATTCACCCACGACTTAGGGCGCATAAGGAAGTCCTCATCTTTGCGTCACCCTTCTTTGAGGCTGCGCTGAGTGGTAGCTGGGCCGAGACGGGAAGACCACAGTCAATGTCCTCGGTTATCACTATCTCGCAGCCTCCCTCCATTCCAGGAGAGAAAGGCATCATCGAAACGCCCACAGAAATGACATTCACGCGCGAAGATTCATCTGATACCGAGTCTCCTGTAGAGATTGAAAACCCTCCGAGGAGCGATACTGACAGTGGCATGAGTGGCAGTGAGGATAGCGAAGCTGACACCAAAGCCAGTGCTCGCGACAACAGTCTTGCCAAGTTGCAGGGTGCAACCAATAGTCGAGAGACCTTATCAAGTCGTGACACGAGGGGAAAGCAGCGAATGGATGATAGACCATCGGTTAGACGTGGGTCTCAGACAGCACATGCAACGGTCAGGCGGCGCCGGCGTACTAATTGTCACGACGCTGTCATAGTCCTCAAAGAGGAGAAAGTGAGTTTGGAGTTGAATCAAACGACACTGCAGGTTACTTATCTCGCAATAGGCTAACACCTTTCACGATTTCCTGAAGTTTGTCTACCCTCAGTGAGTAGTGTCTTCATGGTTACCTTTCACACCAATCTTCTCTCAGTCTCCAGTGCACTATAACCTGGAAGAATGTAGAAGGTCTTATGAACATCTCTCACAAGCTTTGTGTCCCGACACTCCAGCAGGAATGCCTCACTTTCCTCTTGACCCACGCCGCCGGAAAACCTATAAAGGCCATGCGGATTGCAGAACTTTTTGAGGAAGAAGAGCTCTACCGCGAGTCAAGCCGCTTCGTACTTGACAATCCAGGCGGGTGGTCTGAAGAAGAGCTTAGCACTCTTAGCCAAGAGACTCTACTGAAGCTAGAGAAACGGTGGGCCTTCTGGATGATGTGATCATGACACCTGATCTTATGGTGCTATTCACAGGAGAAACTGGTTCCTTGAGCGAGTACTTAAACTGGGATTAACCCCACTCGCAAAGGAATATCAATGTGTAAGTCCTCGTCGGACATGCGATTATCTTGTTGACGCTTCTTAGTGCGTCACTTGCCCTGATTCTGCTATTTGTGCTCGTCTTCTCGAAGAAAAATGGAGACAGGCATACAATGCTGTTTTCCGTTTTGGTGGGTTGACATCGCGCGCATATGTATCGCGTGTTCAATGCATCCTTAGGTCCTTGTCAACCCTCGATGGTATATCGTTATTTGAGAAACTTGGAGGGTGTCAGTCCACCGCTCGCCCTTACGCACCTTGCGTGCCAGACAACGGCCAAAGCTTTTACTGCAACTCGTGAGTTGTGCTCTTTCATATGGATCACATCAGCTGACTGCTTCTCAGTTTTTGACAGGATGTTCTCTCTGGGCATCCGCAGCGATGCTAATGTCGCGCCTCTTGGTGCGCGTGTTGCTGCAGTAGCAGCCGCAGCTACTACTGGTCCTCGCCGCCACTTTCTCTTCTGCACCCTGAAGCCCGAAAAAGCTGTCCCTCGCATCAGACGATCTCGAGAATTGCTATAGACATGACTCCTCGATCAGTTTTCAGTGCTTCTTATGTTTTATATCTGCTTTACTTCCCACTGCTGGGATCCATCTGTAATTTTCTATTCCATTTCATCACTTTTAGAATAAGAACAAGTGCTATAGCCTGATCATCATCCCTTCTTTCATATATGACTTATGTATTCCATAGAATCTTTATGTATTTCCCCGTGTTCCACATAATGGAAACTGGAATTACCCTTTGATATTCATCTGATGGCCGTGTGGACCAGAATGCATGTTACTGCTCTCGAAACTTCGAATGAGGGAGCCTTGAGCTAGGAGGCAAGTTGACTTCCCATGCGACCATATCAGGTGCCGTCCTGGCATGCGCCAGGAGGCTACCTATGCGTGATTGAGCCAGGGACTCATCATTACGTTGCGATGCAAGACCTCGCCCCAGGCTCGTGCAAATCCTTGTAGCGCCGCGCATGACACTATCTGCATCGATCAAGGCCTCAGCTTCTGCAGACTGTTACATATCCACGATTTCTTCCGATTTGTGCCGACGAAGTGTTGGCATGGCCGCTCGAGACCGTGAATATCTATTAGAGAGGTCATTCCCAACGGAGATACCTGATTCTGACGCGTCGATTAGGGGATTCGAAGTCCTGCAGGCAGCTGTATAAGTTCGGCAGGGAATTGCGAACAGATCGACGTAGTTATGAGACGTGTTAGTAATTAGGTAACACGAAGATAGTTATGAAAACGTTTAAAGGCGAGAACTTTCTGTGAGGCGTTCGGTCGTACTTGGAGCGGGGAATCAGCGCAGGAAATACTGTTAGAATTCGTTGTAAGTCATTTTATCGCGAATTTTATCAGTTTCTCCACGGCATGAGTGTACATGAGTTGTATATATACGTTTTCGGATAGTTGACTAGGCCGGAATGAGAACAAGGAGCATATGGCGAAATTGTAAACGAACGGTCTAAGCAAGGGGATCGTGGAGTTTCCTTGATGTGATCATCGTGTCTTTGTGATCAGATCGAAGGGCTGAAAACGAGAGCTGATTATCCCGTGCTCTAGCTATAAAGTGTGCTATATTTTAAACCTAATATCAGTCCCCCCCCCTAGTCCTTGCAATACATGCTCAGAGAATACGCCTCAATCAGCCTGCTGCGTATGAAATCGGTTGAGTTACTAAAGTAAGAGGATGGGAACTGCTGAACAGGTCATCGTACCTTGTCTTGTACATTCAACAGCTCTTTGGCCACGACCAGGCGAGTTGGGCAATTTACTCACGTAGTTTCATCTACTAATTGCACCGGGGAATCACTAGAGACGTCGTCGCCGTTGGAGCAAAACTTCCTGGAGTAAGGGTGTATAACCCCTGTCGGGTTTAACCGAGTCACGAGGCTCGTGCCCCTTACGTACACCTGACTCGAGCCCCTCTTCAGCAGTGTCGGGCTCAGGTTGGTCTCTTTCTCTTATCTACTCGTGCACTACACCGTAGTCTGTTGTTCGCTACTTGTATAAATTCGCTCTGGTCATACTTCCTTACGATGTCAGCAACCACAGGCAACAATGCCAGCTCAACGTCCCATCCTACACAGTCAACAGGATTACTTACCGAACCAGGGGTATCGGGGACTTCGTCCCGAACCAATCTCAAGGGACCGGACGCATCTCAACAAATCATGGTAAAGAGCTGCCTCGCCTTTGTCGACGAGTACAAAAACGATCGCCTCACCAAGATAGAAGCGCTCGTTGATATCATCAGTACCGTTACAGGAGTGGTTGCAACCATCCCTGGACGAAGAGTCGCTGCTCTGGCGGAGCCATACGCCACCATGCTGGACCGCTTGGACTCGGAGAAAGCTCGAGTTAGCGGGAGGTCGGCAGGTAGATCCCCTCTTCCAAAGGATATTAGGAGTCGAGAAGGACGCACTGAGCGAGGAGAACCTGCTCAGAAGCGCACCAAACTTGATTTTTCATTCATCGGTAAATCCGAGCAGCTCAAACCGCTCTCAGCCAACCTTGAGCGAACCAACGAGATTCTTGCAAATTGGTCACAGGACCAGAAGGAGGTTTTACGTCAACTCAAGTACCACAGCTTTGTCCCAGAATTTCATGAATCTGGGTGGGAAGAAATTATCGCAGGCAAATGCATCGACCTCGATATCGTCCATACCATCTTTGTCACTTCTCGAGCGGTCGAAAAGCGCACAGAAACCATTGGGGATGTGGAAATAAGTTATGGTACGGAGGTTGCCACCATGAAGATTGCCACCGAGTCAGAGTGGATCGCAGCATGGAGGCGAGCGGCTCGTGCTGTCAAATTTGCTTTCCCTCACCGAACGGCTGAGCTTGACGCATACTTTGAGTACATCTGCGATATGTTCGCTCAGTCTGCCAAAGCTACCCATGGACAAATCATTCTGTTTGATAAGGCAGTCAGGAACAGAGTTGGATCATCACGCAGATACGAACTCTGCGACTTTGACGCCTTCCAAGACATACATCGTATGTTTTTCATCATATGTAGCCCCGTTTGCAAATAAATGTGACCAATCACGGGGCTGGGGAACTCCGTTTGCCCTAAATAGTGAGATCAAGCGTAGTGAGGTTCGAATATTTTCAAGTATCCGAGGACAGCAACGAGACATCCACGCTGTTGCTTGATAGGGTGTGAAATGAACGATCGGGAGCCTGAATGGCCGGTTGAATTTGAATAAAGTACATACCATGTATAAGTTATATGTTAGGGTGGTAACGCCAAAGTGCCCCTTGTACGATCTGTCGCTGGAGTAGATACACTACCTGGTAATAAGCAAAGGACAACCATAGAGACAGATGTCATAGTACCCGAGAGAATACGAAGTATACAATAACATATGAAAGTCCATCCGGAATAGAATGTGAGAAATCAACGAGATATTTGCGACTGAAAAATGGAGGGTGCGTTATCCACGAGCCATTCAATCATCATGGCCTTGCCAGCCATGTCACTGAACTCAGAACCAGGATCCGAAGAACGCATTAGCGTGGCTAAATTCAAACGTCAGCTTTGAGTCGAAGCAACCACAAATGGGAAAGGACGCACGTCCAAAGACCACCCCCAAGTTCCTCGCATTCATGAGATTTTTGTCACTATGTTCTAATACACTGTATCGACGTCAATTAAATGTCTGCAAGTGACGAGAAAATTCTCACTGGTGTAAGTGCAACACAAGCAGGCGTAGAGTGTGATAGTGCTCGCTGGGCAGGCGGTTGATCAATTCCTGCATGTATTGGGTTTTGAGTCCGGGATCCTTGAGTGAAGCGGCTGAGATAAACTCTCCATGAAGGTCATAAGTCAAAAGAGGGACAGGTAATTGACGGAGATATGTCTTTAAGACGGAAGTGACGCTGCAGATGTCATTAAATCGATCATCGTCACGCAGATCGAATGCCCCATAGTCTCCTCGCTCGAATAGCTGTGTGATAATTTTCGTTTGGCCAGAACCGCCAGTTTTGCGATAGATACCCTCGTAATCCAGTGCTAACACCTGCGTCAACCAGGTACAGATTAGTATGGATAATATTTACTTACCGAGTGCCTCCACCGCATCAATGCATTTCTCAACAATAACAGGGACTCTCCGTTCACCCCACTTTGAATCTGATTTCACTTGTTCTATAAGATCGCGGCCAAACATGGAAGGAGCTAAAATTTGACTTTAGACTTGAATGTTGGCCAGATGTTGAAATCACCCACGAGGTTGTGTAATCGCATCGTCTCGGCGAGGGGGCTGTTGACAACATGCTACGTACACTTGATTTACGCAGCGGGGATGCACGGATATATGGCAGACTGAGGAGCTGTTAGTAAAGTGGACACGAGAGACCAGGACATGACGTGCCTGAGCATCGAAACTGGGAGCCCCATAGCTTGTCTCCACAATGATCGCATCGCGTAAAGCGGAGTACGCTCGTTTGGTTGAAGGAATGAGCCACTCGGCCTTTGCCCTTCTGATCAATTGACGAAAGCGAAGGATCCCGACCTCTAGCCATAGGCCACTTAAACTTTGCAGACTTCAGTGTCGAGGGTAAGGAATCTGCTACATCGGGGCGGCTAGCTTTGTTCCACTTGGCCTCTGATTCCTCAACCAACGTTGTCGTGCTGGGCGCTACCAAGCCATTGAATGATGAAGACATTGATTGAAAGTCAGACTGAGGGTGTTCGCGGTCAAACGATGTGCTTTTCTCGCGAACGGAATTTGCTGTTGACCCGTCCTTCGAAACAATGACGTCCATAGTAGGTGTTGCTGAGCGAGAGGTCTCTATTCGACGCACATATTGAGCACTAAGCTGCGCTAGTTCTTCGTTTCGAGCGTTAAGGACAGTCGTCTCCTCGAGGAATTGTTCGCGGGCAGCTTTCAACTCCGCCACCTCTCTGATGAGAGCCTCACGCTGCTGGGTAAGAGGAATAAGCTCGTGCTGATACTGCGTCTTGATATTGTCCAAGCGCATGGTCAAAGACCGGCTCATCTGTGCGGCAGGTATCTCGCCCGAATTTATAACGCTAGGGTAACTAAAATTCCAAAATAAGTGTTCGGTGACTTCAAAGGAAGTATTGCAACATTACTTCTTCGACGCGCAGAGTTCTTCAAGCTCTGCTAAAGTCATATCTCGCTCCGCTTTCAGATGGGACAGATCATGCTCCAACAGATCCAGCTTTTGGGCAAGGTCCTGAGAAAGCTGTCGTCGAGTTTCCGACCTGTTTGCCTCGCCGTTGAGAGCAGTCAACTTTGCAGCTTGACCAGAGAGCAAAACACGCAGGCGGGTGACCTCTGCTTCGGCATTCCGTCGAGCGACTAGTTCACGGTCATGCTCCTTCTGGGCAACAGTGAGACCCTCGATATATTGCTGGCTCGCCCTCTAAGAAGGCATTAGAACAAGCAACTCTGAGGTGGATTGTGTCTACCTTTGTACCGTCATACTTGTGTTTGAGCTCTCCGTATTCTATTCGTCGTTGCTTCATCGACGTAATGATGGTCCAGACGAAGCTCTTGTCCAATTTCAATTGCTGATAGCCGTGTTCGCTTGCGTCATCGAGAATCTCATGAAGGCGACGAATCACAAGATCATATGAATCGCTGGAAATAGGTGTTGAGATGGTTGAATCAGGCGAAGTGACGACGATGTGCGCATTGGGGTCCAAAGATACATTCGAGTCCGGCGTCTCGTGCCTCGTTCCATGACCATGGAGAGAGGAGTAATGCGACTCGGAAGAAGAGCGGCCTCTTGACGAGAAGTCGTGAGGCAAGCTTGAAAGCAGGTCTTTCGCCTCAGCATCAAGTGATTGAGAAGAATTCGAGGGATCTCGTTGATGATCATGCGGGTGTTGGGATGTGGTGGAAATGGTTCGCTCCAAAGGATCTTTAGCTCCGTCGATACGGTCAACACTGGCCGCACTCCCTGAGCTTGGTGACTTTCCATTGGCGTCTCCAACTGCTGCTGGACTAGGTAACGATTCATCCTTGCGAGAATCATCTCCCTCGGCAATCTGATCGAGAGATTTGAGAGATGGCATTCCGCCCACCGACCTCAGAAAGTCTGAGAAGTCCGAGCCCGTCATGGAAAAGCGAATAGGAGGAAGAAGGGCGGGCGCGATAAACGTTGCGACCGACGTGCGTTCAACTGGCGAAGATTCATCCGAGTTAGAATCCATATGTGATATAGCAGATGCATCGGGATCAATGTCCAGCTTGAGCTCATTTGCGCGCGCCTTTGCCTTGTACTCTTTGGGAGGGACAGGAGGAGCAGGAGCAGTAGGTGAAAGGCTAACATCTGAGGACTTGCGACTGCCATCCCCTTCTGCATCCGTGTCTGTACCACTCTCAATCCCATGAGGGACATCCGCTCTATGAGATGGGGACGTTGGAGTAACTACACCAGAGCGATCTGATATTGAACCACAAGGTGCATTATCTATGCGCAATGTTCTCTCGCTCGAATAGCCAGAAGGGGACAGACGCCCGTCAACTTGCTGAGTATGCAGGCCGTTGGCTGAGTTTCTCGTACGATTCCGTGAGTCTGGACGAGTAGGAATTTCCTCCGAGTTAGGACTTATCCGACGTAATTGGGTCGCTGGGCGGGTATAATGTGGTGCGGACTGGGATTGAAGGGGGTCATGCGATATTGAACGCAAACGACTATCAGGTGTTGCTCGCCCATTTTCAAGAGGACCAGGAGGAGGTGATGAAGGAGGGGAATGGTATATGGTTGAGACCGAGGCGTTGTCACGAAGTAGACTGATGTTGGATGCACGGCGAGATGAAAATGTATCGAAAAAGAATGGCTTGGAGGGAGACGGAGCAACGGGCGAGTCGCTACGATTTGCAGGTAGCGTCTGTGACCGAATCATCTGTTCTGGCAGAGAAAGTCCAGCTGAAGTAGGAGGCCGAGAAAAATTCTTATAATCCAGAGCAAGTCCTGGATTAATGGACCGCCGTTTCTCACTGCGAGATGTGACATTCGGTACGACCAGGCTAGGCTGGTCCAAAGAGTCCTTCTCTGGGTGTCCTTTCTTTGCAAAGAGGATGTTCAGTGGCCGAACACCGTCATCGTAGCTCTTTCTCCTGGAAAGTGCGCTAGATGGATCCACAATCGATGATGGATTTAACAATGTCCCTCCAGCTCCATCCTGAGCCTGCAGGCTCTCTGAAGGAGTTATAGGAACAGACTGAGACGACACCTGTGGGCTTGACGGGCCTGAATCATCGACTATGATTACTTGAGTATGATCAGTGCCACCGTCGTCACTGTTGTCGGGGGGTGCGATAGTTACTGCGAATGATTGTGATTGTGCATCATGTGATGATCGTGAAGGGGCGGGAAGTTTATGCTGGATCGGCTGCGGGTTTGGAGGAAAGATCGACGGTTGGGCGCCATTCTTGGCTGATGCTTGAGGAGGTTCATCCTGGAGTAGTGATGATTTTCGATTTCGTTCCAGCGCTAACAAGGCTTGCTCTCTGGGTCGATTGAGACTCCTCATGGATGGAGTATCCCGAAAAGACGTCGCTGAAGGCTTTAAACGCACAGTCGAAGAGGAAGGGGGCGAAATGGCTTTATGTCGATCAGACACCTATGGAATAACGTCAAAAAATCGGTACAGAGCGGTCAACTCCACTTATGTGTCTACCTACCACGTTCTCTGCCAAAAATTCTCGTGCCTCTCGTTCTCGTGTTGATGATGACGCACTACCCTCAGCAGCCTTCTCCCGTTCGCGTTTCCTCTGTGCATGGCGGCGAATTTTGGCCATTCGTTCGTTATGACAAGTCATGCAATAGATACCATGACTGGTCTTGGCGAATACTAGTTCGTCAATTCGGTTATGACAAACCTTGCAATTAAAGCAATGTGCGTGGTATGAATCGTCACCGGTCATGATAGCTTCGTCGAGAATGGGTTGATGGCAAACATTACAATTGTACGAACAGTTGGCGCATATTGGGGAGCCATCTGAAAGTAGTAGTAAATTCGTATCAGCGGTCACTTGTTGATGACATTTGGCGCATTTAAAGCAGTCGACGTGGAAAAATGACTGTCTAAATACGCGATGAGTGATCCGCAAGGCAAGTATAGTTAAAACGCGTATGGATAATAGTATTTGTTAGCTCACCCAAACGCGACAACCAAACCGCCATTCTCGTTCACGGCATACTGCTTGCAACCCGGACAGAGTCTGTCCTCGAGGGACGAGATTGAATTTAGGGCGACCTGTTGAGACATGGAAGATGGGTTCCTTGCTCAACAGTCGTGCAGCGTAAACGAGAATGATTTGGAAATCTTGTTCAGATTGAAGAAGGAGAAATGACAGAAAGGTGCGAGCAGCGGGGGTATGGGATTTGAGCCAGCTCACGTAGGACGTGTATTGTTGAAGGAAGGACTGTTGGCTATTTGTCAAGTGCCCGAATGATGATGGTGGCCGTGTATCACGGGATCGATGGCGGGCACGATGACGAGGTATATAAAGGTTAAGGTATGTGAGTGCTGTAGTACGTAGTAGACACCGTCCTAGCCAAGTAGTAGGATAAATGTTTTTTATGTAAAACAAGATAACCAATTGATGTTGGAAATATATTTATCCCACGGTTTCTCATGTTCAACGAGGTGAACACATTTAGAACAACTTTCAGTTTCATCAATTTCTCCTTCGCAATGACCTGTGTAGTAACTGCGTATTGATATCTACGCGATTCAGCGTTGTAGGCGTTATCAGAGTTGTTCAGAATGTTATAGCCTAATTAATTATGAGCGGGTTTAGTGTGTGCCACAAAAACATCATGAACCATCTCTCGAAGTTCGTTGGTTGGATACCCAGTTCTACCCGGGTCAAGATTAATTGCCCAGTCAAATGAAGCCAAATGGCGACAGATGCGGTGACGCCGGCCCACAGAGGCTGCCACACTGCATTCTCGAAGTGTTCTTGTTGTCTTGACAGATTGCGCGCGCCCGCTAAAATCAAGATAACGCCCAGCGGCGCCCGTACGTCGAGGGGGGTGTGATTTTGTGTCGAAGCTTAAGTTTGACTGAGGAGTGTTTTGTGCGGAGGGAATAAATATCTTAGAATTTCATAATCACATACCTTTTCGGTCTACCTTGGTCCGTGCGCAACTAATTTCCTATATAAGGGGCTTACTTTGAAAGATGTTCCCCATCTCTTGTGCTCGGGCATGTACTGTCGCCAGTGAGGTCTTTACCGAGGCACAGTCTTTTGCTGATTGCAAATTACACATCCGAACCCGTCTGTTAGCTTCGGCTTCCAGCAATTTTTGGAACACCATCTGATTTCAGGCTTTGAGCTTGAATATTAATATATAATGTAGAACTCTCGCTTTTTTCAATTAAATTATGTTGCAACATATCACCTCGGCCTTAGGTATCCGGTAATCAATTGATTAATCAATATTCGGTCCCAGAGTTTAGAGTAACAACAAGGATACTGTTTATCAGTGCGTAATCAGGATATAGCGTTGCGATAGAAACACCATCCAACATTTCTGTGCCACTTCCTTGGGTGGTGTCAGATGCAATCACCTTGTTTGCAACTCATAGGGAATATAAGTAGCCCAGGTAGGCCATATAGTTACTAGTAGCTTCTCAAATTTAAGTTGACAGTGGCACGCGCTACATCAAAGGCTGGGTGACGTACACATCAGGTGGTTTTCTTGCAACTAAGACTATAAGCCGCGGCGCTGAGGAAGATGGCCGCCGATCTGAATATTTGCTTAGTGACCGCTTTAAAGACGCGCAACATTTCTCTTGTCGGACTACGATAAGGTTGTAGCTGGATGCAGGAGAGGGAGTGGGTCCGCTGAGCGTACGAGGTGGTGAGCGAATACTCTGTGGGCAAGTATGACGTTAGATCACCTGCCCAGAGTCTTGCAAAGATATCATGCACTCGTGCTGACTGCACGTTGCAGGTGAGCATATGTTCTGACTCCTAAGTGCGGGTTCGAAGTTCTCGAACTTTGATAGTCAACCGTCCGCGTCATGAGCCTCACACATGACCGACACGTGCGCGAAAGTACTGACAGATTCCTACTAAAACCAGAAACGACGATCCAGAATGGGTGGGTGGGCAACTCATCCTCGAAGCAATCGCAGATAGGCTGGCTTTTCGATCTCGAAAGCAAGCATGCGTACCAAGCTTCTTGGCGCACCAGGATAGCTCCATATAGACTTTGGAGTTTGATTGTCACTGTTGGTCGACTGTCAGTAACGTTATGGCTATTAGTTCATGAGCCTTCGGTATGGCGTAGTACGGCTTGCTCACGAAAAAAAAAACGGTAAATGCCGTGTTAACGCAAATCGTTGGGATTCAGTGAGGCAGACTTGAATGCTCAGCGCTCCATGGGCTTCATTTTGATCAAGCTGTGATGAACTTCATGCATATGCGCATGCTCGATAGCGCCTAGTACCTGTCACTGCTTGACGGGTGGAGCTACGGTCCTTGGGATAAGACCGATTTCCATTTTGAGAACCAAAGGAAAACGGGTATCGCGAAATGACAACACCGACGGAAGCAGTTTAGTCTGCTTCTGCTCTTGTTTCTCTAGGTTTCTCTCTCTGTCGTTCTTCACGTTCTCCATCAAGGCACTCAGTTGGGATCGGCGCTCATATTTTTATTGCCATTATCGACAACGTTGTTCTGCAGCAAGCTGCAAGGCTTCTAGCCCGCCGCCACCTGGACGTGTCTTCCCTGTGCTACCCACGTTCTGAGCGTTCCCTGAAGCCTGTAAAGGATAAACTGAACTTGTGCCGTTCACTAGCACATCGCCATCATGCCTCTTCCAAGCGGCACGCCTCTGTCTCTCCAAGGGCATTCTCGCCCTGGAGATACTGTCCAGACCAAGCCTAAGCACGCTATGATCGTCCGTATGTCAGCTGAGACATTAGAAGCTCTGGAAGACTTGTCTAGCAACCCTGTCATGAATTTCGAGTTTGGCGATAGTCCAGTCAGTTCAAGTGCCTACGACTCAGCCATAACTAACATTCAATCTCAGGGCATTTACATCGGGGAGACATTCTTTCCAATGCGTCCCCTGAAAGAGAGTTCTCCGCACGAAATCTACCTCAGGACATCCTCTGCAGCCAAGCCAAATGCTCCGTTGAAGCTCTACGCCAATGTCATGGGCAAATTCATCGTTGACCGACAACTTGGCGAGAAAGTCACTGATAAAGTACGGCAGCAAACCATCGAGGCAAAGAAGCAACATTCTGAGCGCCAAACCATCATGCTCGATGCACCGCTCATATCTGCGGCAGGCACGAAGAAGCGGAAAGCACCAGGTTCAGGAACGGTAGTGAAGAAAAGCGCACAACGCGACACCCTCCGCACCCCTGCTGCATCCACCCCTGTTACACGCAAAATCTCGCCGATACCACAGACCACTTCATCAAAGGCGAATGCGGATATTCGCAGGCGTCTTATCCACTTCCTTGCAGTTGAGAATCGCGAAACAGACCTGGCGGTAAGCAGGGTTTGCGGGAATAACTGCGATGACACTGCAAAGGCTAATTTACTTAGTATCTTAGAGGAGGTGGGTATGCACCACTCTACTTTGACTTTTTCACTCAATCGTGAATGCATAGGTTGCTGAGCAAGCACCAGCCCGGAAAGGCGATAATTCTCCTCGGAAATGGAGTCTTAAAAATCGTACATGGCTTGAAGTGCGTCCATACGAATGGGAGATGTACAAACAGTCAGAGCGGACCAACGTCGCTCGACAAGGCAGAGTCGTGCTCAGTTCCCTCAGGATACCCGAGTCGGACTCTGTGTGGAATCATTTTCGCTTTCGGAACGTTGCACCTCCCACTGGAGCTGCTCCTCATCCAACCCACGGAGGTAAGACTATCACCGGTCCACCTGCGGGTCTTTCCAAGCCGAAGCCCGAACCAAAACGACCTGCTATATCCAAAGATCTGAAGCAGAAAGCGAAGGCAGATTCTTCTCGAATAAAGGGCGATATACAAATGAAAGATGAAAGTGCGCGGCCCAGGGGTGACGTACAGATGAAGGACGAGTCCGTTAAGCTCCCTAGGGTGGCTGCTATTAAGCGCGAAGAAGCCAGTCCTTCACCTAGTAGCAGCACCAGCACTAGCTCGAAGGCGGCGTCCAGGCGATTACCGGGTTCTGGATACGTTGCCAAGAAGTCCCCTCAACCTTCTCCTAATGTTGAGATGGCGTCTCGCGAAGCTGCAGGTCCGGCCGATGTTCGTCCTCAACGACCGCTACCCCGCTTACCTTCCAAACCTGTACCGGCGTCCCTGCCGCCACTCCCGAGTCAGGACAAGACGCCTACCACTTCGATGCCAATGAAGATGACGAAGAAAATGCTTCCGCCCGAGGATTCCGATAGAGAGCGCGAGAGACATAGAGATAAAGATAGACCGCCGAAGGATAGAGTTACCACTGGTGTGAAGCGGAAGAACGCCACCCATGATGTAGGGGATGCGCAGGATGAGGAGGGGCTCAAGGCAAACTCGTTCAAGAAGCGCAAAACGGAAGAGGGTCCATCACCTCCTGCACCCTCGTCTTCATTAAAAGGTCGAGACTTGTCTCTTCCAAAGAAGCCGGTTGAGGCCGCATCTCCTTTACCACCTCCGCCGAAGAAGATCAAGAAAGAGCCTTCTCCACTTCCACTTCCACCGCCTCGCACCGCCTTACCGACGCAGCCACCACCCCTAAACTTGCCTTCCAAAACAGATCAACGACCGAAACTCAACGGAGCATCAAAAGCTAGACGAAAGTCACCAATATATACCTCTTCGGATGAAGGAGAGATACCAGAGCCGCCACGGAAGTCCGCACAGGATCCTTCCACGAATACTGATCGCTCAAAGGGGAAGGAGGGACGTGTCCGCCCTCGATCTTCATACCCACTACCCCCTGATCGTAACGGGCTACGTTCACGGTACCAGTCCAAGTACGGACATTACCTGGGTACATATTCCCAAATCGTCGCACAGAAGCGGAAGATTGAGGCCATCTTAAACGGAGATTCGGAAGCGGAAGGAGACATCATGGATACGGAGGAACTGAAGAGGCTTAGTGCCGAGCACAAGAACCAGAAAGAGGAGTTGGAGTCCATTCAGGAGAAGTGGATGAATGGGTCTGTATCGGAATAAAATGGGTCACATCGGGATGGTAAACTTCTTCAGGACTTAAGGCGGACATGACCTACTCATCAAGACCATCAATATCTACGCCAAATTTTCTTGTTGTACATCGCTTTCACATTTTTCGTTCATTGTTTTAATGTTCAATTGTGCTGTCGCAGAATTGCAGTTATGGAAACCATGCATGTATACGCTGATACGTAGACTAATTACGACTGTTGCCTAATTTTCAGCTTGAATCAGTAATGTCCAACGCCCCATCTACATCGGCGTCTGATCAGCTGGGAAACACGCGTTGGAGATTCAGTCGCACCCACCCTTCGCTGCCATAAAGAACGAAAAGTTCCGAGCAGGCCATGTAAAAGGGGCGAAACCTGAATTGAGAACCAGTTAACTATAAACAGTGATGCTAGTACACCTTTAGAAGGTTCTACAGCCCTCCTTTTTGGGGGCCTTTGAAACTGCAGTCCTTTGATGGCATTATGATCCTGTTTCTCGACCCACGCTTTATATGTACCAGCTTCTGAAAAGGTCCAGATCAGACCAGAAGTCTTCTAAAAGGATGCAGATTATTCATCTAGCTCGGCAGAATTATTGAGAACACGCAGGAGAATGTCGCGAGAAATGCAATATGCACTAAATTTCTAAAGTGAGTAAACTTTTGAAACTTACAACACTCACTGATGACATCCATAACTCATATGTCGTAGACTGCCGAGAGAATTCTCCGGTGCAACTGGTATCGGATTGGTCCAAGACAGCGCGTTGCGAGAAAGGGCGAGGATCGAATTTGACTTCGAACTGTTGAAAGTTGGTCATTTGTTGGACGGTTCGTGGGCGGGATGCGGGGGCCGATCGACGTGAGAGCATTGAATGGCTTGTCCTCGATAGACTGACGAAGCTTTTGTTCAACGTTACATGATAGTACCGGACATCCCCGTCACCAAACTTGACGTTTCAGAAGTCTAACGCCGGAACATACTCGTTCTATCGCATGGGGCGAAACTTTATAGCTGCGTTCTTTCGCATCATGATCTCCAGCAACGTGTCCCGCAGAGTTGAAACTGAGAGGCCGTCCTGCATTAGGGAATGCCAGCATATCCGTAGTAGAATACAGGACGGTTGCAAGAGGGAAGCATAGAGAGGTGGAAGCTGACATGTTGAAGTACGGAGATGTTTCCTACTTTTGTGTGGACTGCGGTGTTATGGAAGAAAATACAGATGTAGAAGCCGATCGATCATAGTTAACCAATTGGAGCTCATTTTGCTAGCACCGCACGCATTAATATTGTTAGCGGCAATAACGTTGAGGGAGAGATGACAGAAGGAAAAGTAAGATCTCGCTATTAAGTCAAGGTCGCAGGATCAACGGTAGAGCGAACAAAATTTTGGTTCAACACACCTAGTAACTCCACCCCATGTCTTTCTCTGCTGCTTGTTCTCTTTCTCAAATTAGTATATGAATATAACAATTATGGTGTCCAGTGTAGTCGTTAGTATTGTCGTCGCAATTATTAGTCCTGGTTGGACTTTGGCTGATTGATATAAAAAAAGCGAGGCGTTTTCCAGGAAGAACACTTCAACTGTATTGGTGATATTCTTTAGATGGATGTGTAACACAGTCCATGGGGTTCGGGCTTCAGCTTCAGGCCTCAGGGTCTTGTGAAGTCGGCGAACCATGGCAAGGGCGCGTCCTAAATTTCTCACCAACACTTTTGCTGGATAGCAAAACTGTTCCCTAATGGTTTTCTTGGCGCTCAGCAACCCCGGACCGTATGCCGGTGGGTCAATGATTAATATATTATGTAACTCTATATAGTATTCAATTTAAGCACAAGTACTATAGTTGTCGATGACGTACGCCGATAAGCTTAGGTAAGCTTCACCTGTTCAGCTTCAGGTCACGTTTCGACCTTGCCGAAAGCGTGATTAAGCACCCGCCAAAAACATCGCCTGGGGTTTCCAGTTCTTGCAGACAAGAACAATGGACTGGTGCGTCTCGGCTTCCCGTTCATGCTTTATTTAACAATACTACATTGTACATTAGCCTGGAGTTGAACATCCGACAGCGAATTTTGTCGGACCTAGCTACCGTCGAAACGGAAACAGAAGATTTTCTCATTATTCTCAACCAATCTAAGGCTCAGGTGGGAGGCGAGAAACACAGTGCACACAATTGTGACTCTGGGGAAGATGAGGTCAAATTTCGTGGATTCATGGTACGCGCCCGTTCAATGTATGTACGCTGACTTATTAGAAGGGGACAGTCCGAGGCCAGTGCTCACTATAACATTGCTTTCGGCGAACATGTTGCGAATTTTCCAGAGGAACATCTCACGAAGCACATTCCTGTCCTAACGGATCTTTTGCACAATGTACCGAGGGTGGTTTTTGACCAATGTCTTTCTTGGGACGGTATGTCATCTCATACGCTGTGGTTCGTGTTCCTAACTGTTCATCAGAGTGGGCCCTCCCTGACCAGCTGGTCTTCTCTACCGTCTCTGCCCTTCTGCGTATCTGCGGGGCACACCCGGATTACGCGGACAGAGTTGTCACGTCCATTATCGCTTTCGTCACCGATGTTATTGCAAACCTCAAGGAGTCCACCTGTCAGGACTTCATTTGACTTTTGCGCAAGCATTCTGACATTTCAGTAGCAATAGATGTGCTTACACACTTCACGCCTTCTATTCACGGCCTGTACCGTGCAATTACTTCTACTCTCTACCCTTGGACCGCCTCTCAATGGCGCCTTCTTTCCGAGTCCCTCCAGTCCCTTGTGGCGACTCCCGTTCTCGAACGAATCAACCATCTCCTCCTCGACGCTACCTCCATCGCCTATTGTCATACCTTCATTTCTCGATACATGGCATTTGGACGCCCACTAAGTGGATATTTCACCATCTGCTGTGTCATGGAAATGGAATGGACTGTGCTCGCACAAGCCCTTGCGAGTGCTCCTCTGGTGCACGAAGGCCAGGTACGCGAAGCGGCTGCGGCAAATAAAGCGTGGGCGAACCTTATGAAATGTCCAGCCAAGGATTTGGGACTGGAGGACGGTGATGAGACGAAGAACGCTTTAAGGAATGTCATAAAAGAGGCCCTGCAGTGCTTTAGTGAGTTGCTGGAGCAGATTGAAGGTATGGAAGTCGAACCTTCCGTCGATACTTATGCATGGGAGACCATGTCCGAGAGTTTGGTATGTTTTTCGTGTATGTTAATTGGCCAGGCGTTTTCTGATCCGTCATTCATGAGTAGAAACTAGCATCTGTCTGCTCTGTTGCACTTCGAGAGCTAGACGAGAATCTTCATACTCGCTTGACGCAGCTATTAAGCGACAATGCACCCATCTTGGACAACCTTGTTCAGGAATCGGCGCTCAAGGCTACTACGGTGCTTGTGCGAAGGTTTGTTGGCTCTGAAATGTCAGCGCTTCCTTGGCTCATCTTTTACAGCTTCCCGGAGATCGCTCCGTCTTTTGCCACCCATCTCCGCCGTTTCGTCACCTCTCCTCTGTCGATATTTGAGTTCGCATTCAATGCCGAGAAACGTGCACCCCCACCTCTGACTGCAGCTGCCAAATGCCTTGCGCTTTGCATCAAGGTATGTTTTTCCTTACCCTGTTTTTTTTTTCAATACACCTCAAGCCTTCCCAGCTGTCACCTGGTGACGACTCCATCATGTCCAACATGTATTCTCTCCTAAACTATATCGCTGCGACCTCCAAAGACATAACCGAATCATCCTCTTCCAACTACATCCTTTCTAACCCCCTCTACGCATCCTCGATCACCTCTCCCAATGATAATGTGACCTTCCAAAGTGACGAAACAGGGCTACACGGTCGCTCAGACGAAGAGAAGCGGGTCATTGGGATCACGACTATATCCGTTGTCACGCGTCTTGCACTCGAGTTCCATACTGCGGGCCAGGAAGAAGTCACAAAACTTACGATCTCGATGTTGCTGCAGCGCTTACGGACTTTGGAGCCGACTCTCGAAGCTGCGATTGCGTATAACCTTGTGGATCTTGCGCTCGTAGCTCCTGAAGAATCGTTTATAGACGTTGCGCGTGCATTTTCGCTAATCAATCGCGCTACAAACGTAGAAGACGCGAGATTCTCTAATAATATGGTATGTAGGGAATTATACGTCAATGGTTTGCGTGCTGATGGATAGCAGGTATTGGCCGCCCAGACAAGGCTTGCACGTGAGCTAGACCAAAGACCCGATTTGTATGACGTATACTTGGTCGAGCTGCTCACTCTCTTCGGAGACAAAGGTGTTGCTATCCAGAACGTGGCAACGTCTGACCGACACGTCAAGGTAAGTTTGCTCATATATTGCAGTATTGTGCTGAATGTTCGATTCAGGCGGAAGAGATGATCGAGCAGCTGGCCTCTTTGTTGTTGCCCATCGAAGCGCTTCTCACCCATCCAGATTACTCTCCACACCTGACCGCTTCGCAAGAGCTTACGGGCCTCTTCCGGAACATGTGGTTCCTCTGCGTCCTCTTCCACTTTACATCTGGCGAGGAGAAGGGCGCGATGACATGGCTCATGCCTGCGCTGGCGAAAATCGCAACGAAGACGCCAACTCTGGTGCTTGAGAATGCTCATGATGCAGCGAGTGAAATCGAGTATAGCACCGTAATCCGACATGAATATGCGCATTCTGTTAGTGCTCTGCGTTGTTTTGAAAGGGAGGATACTTAAAGATTTTGACAGGTTATCTCGAAGCACCGGTCGTTCCTTACACGCCAAATTCCACATCGCGCAAGCGAGATACGCTCTTTGTCCACAGGGCAGGTAATTTTCTTGTTGATGATGCACGACGTTGAGAGTATGCGATCTGCTGCTGGTCTTCCGTCTTCCTTGGTGTCATACTTCACGAATGGCAGCCTGAATCAACAGAGCTATCTCATTGTATGCATGGAATCTATAGCTGACAAGGTAATATCTGTCTTCGGATATGGTGCGCTGAGCTAGATTGTCAACAGGTTATGCGTGGATGCATGGGAGAGATGAATTCGCAAGCTGTGGAACAGGCACTACCAGCCCATCTATCAGAGGAACTTCGCAAGCTGCTTGTAGCCAGCACTCATCGCATATCTCGTGCTCGGGACGTCGCGGCCAAATACCTATTTAACCTGATCACGTCGTTTCCTTCTCTTATGTGTGACCCGCCACTGGTGTTTGCAATCCTTGAGTGCCTTACTCTTCTCCGTCATGCATGCGATAACGAGTTTACGGACGAGGTGACAGAAATATAATTTTATTAGTCGAGTGGCTGACATTTAATTCAATTGCAGTACAACCCGGTGTACGAATTTCATTCTGAGTGCACCGGCGTCACGCTGCAGCTCACAGATGACTACAAAGTACGAAATGATATCCTTGGACAGCTGCAACGCAATGCCAACACGTGGTTTGAACTTGCACTCAGCCGGGCTCCCATTAAGCTCCAGTCGACGCTTCAGGTTTGTTTCGTTGTTTTCATTTGCAGCTCTTTTCCTTCATGTCCTCCGTACAGAAATATCTCGCAGCTACACAACGGCCAATTGGTGCAGACGCCGCTGAGTTAGGAGCTTCTGTTGCCGAAACGTTTGCTAAGGCACTTGGTCCTGTGCACCGACAACTTTGTAGGTGCTCGATTTTAATTGACGTTTAAGTATTCTAATCTCTCTCCATCGTAGCTTCTCTGTGTAGCCTATCAAACTGGAAGTCCGATCGTGCACGCGCTCTTGCCAGCCAATTTGCGAACAAATGTTATTTCTCAGGGGAGGTTGCTGGATTGCGACTTGCAGCTCGTAAAAGTAAGTTGGTTCATTCAATAGACGGCCGAGTGCCTTAACGTTTGCAAGATCAAGATTCGCTGGATAAAGTAGCTCCTCAGATGCAATGCACTGGTGTCCAGCCTTTCAAAGACAAGTTGGCTGATACGATGAGCGACATTCGGAATAAACGTAACTCTTTAACTGTTCAAGATCTGCAGCGCCTATTATTCCGTTGTGCAGCGATTCTTATATCGTTGGAGAAGGTTAAACCAAGCTCTATGTTTATGGCGTCGGTTCTGATGATTTTTAGTGCGATTACACCTTGGTCCATTTTCTAGTAGCTCTACCGTTTGAAGTTTTCACCCCTTCTGCGGTCGCTGCGGGTATTGAAACGTGGACGTGGGTCATGGCAGAGCGTCCTAACATGGAAGTGGCCATAATGTGCGAAGTGCTCACGTCTTGGTTCGGGACTGTGAAGGAGCGGAAGGGCATGTTCTCGGCCTCATCAAAGTTTGTCAAAATTTTGCCATTCTAAATACCCGAGTGACTGACAACCCACAGCTGTGATGATCCATTCTATCATCCCATCAGTTACAGTCCAACTGACAAGGACGAAATCGATCGAGCAACGACTCATGCTCGTCGGCTGCTCATGCCGCATACCTTAGTTCTACAGATGTTATTCAGTCGATTGCAAGCGGCTAGATATTGTCGCTCGACTGTGATGTTCCTCATCCAGAGACTTGTTTTACGGTCTGCGCGAGCGCACAAGTCGTTTAGGTACGTTCATCAGGTCAACTGATCGAAGCCATATTAACAATTCGTCCAGTACTCATCCGCTGGCTCGGGAGCTACGCTTCACGTTCCTTCTTTTTGGACTGGAGACATTGAAGAGCTCGCACCTAGATGCTGTCTGCGAATGTATGTTGCGCGAAAGTTTGTATTACACAGCATATTCGTGGTTTGCTACTCGGCCGCAGTTAGTATATTTCCCAGATATCAGTTTTTGTGTGAACGCTCATACTGCCCAGGTGGTCTTTTGGAGCCAATCGAGTGCAGGTTGACGCTGATATCAAAGTCATGTCCGAATTTCTTGTGCATCTCCAGGGTGACTCCCTCAGGAATATGTCATCTCTCTCAAGCCTTACTCCTCATCAGTCTACATCAAAGACGTCTCGTGAGCACAGCGAACGTTCTTCTCTTCGTGTCGAACTGATCGGTTGTAGAGTACGCCACGCGTCTCAAGAACATCAACCAGCCACTCCGTCTTCTGATAGAGAATGAGATATTCAGGCTTACGGTCTGGGCTAATCCTAGCAACGAAGCGAAACGAGGCAGTGACCTTCATAGCCTGCTCGAGCGCAATATGCTTGAGGTGAGCACCATAATATCTCTGCGAATGGCGATTCATGTATTTCAATAGTCGACTTGGCCCGGCGTAGTCCGAACAGTGTGGGAGATAGACCCGGCTATAGTGGTCTATCTGACAGAACGTTTCAAAAGCCCAGCAGCTCACGCTGAGGTGCAGAATCTGGTTCGGTCCAACGCTAGCCAAGTAGTTGATACTCCAGAAGCTCTGCGATTTTTGGTCGGGGATTCTTTCCGAGGTGGACAGAGACGAGAGCTGAAGGTGATTTCTTTTCTGCGATATTGTGGTTTGAGTTTTTATGTTTTTGTCAGCACATCATCGTGTGGGCACCTGTCACTCCTGTGATTGCTGTTACTTTCTTCGAGCGACAACACGGCAACGACCCGCTCTTGCTACAATACGCTCATCGAGTCCTGAAGCAGCATCCTGTGGACCTGACATTCTTTTTCGTTCCTCAAGTCGTCCAGGCCCTTCGGTTTGATGACCTTGGTGTGTATTTGTAGCCTCCTACTGTTATTGTTTCTAATGTATGCTTTAGGATATATCGCACAGTTCATCTTCGAAACCGCAAAGGTGTCTCAACTCTTTTGCCACCAGATCATATGGAACATGAAGGCCAATTGCTATAAGGACGATGCTGCCGAGATCGTGAGCTCAATGCATGTTTTCGTCTCTGCTCCACTGACACGAGAGTAGGAGGATCCTATGAAACCCGCACTAGATCGGATGACTGATATGGTGGTGAATTCGCTGTCTGGTGATGCCCGTGACTTTTACGATCGGGAATTCGGATTCTTCAACAAAGTAACCTCGATCTCTGGGAAACTGAAGCCCTTCATCAAAAAGTCGAAACCTGAGAAAAAGGTGAGACCCTCCAAAATTGTTTTAGGATACGATTTGACTTGTATTTATAGGCAAAGATTGATGAAGAGATGGCCAAGATAGTTGTTGATATCGGTGTCTACCTTCCCAGTAACCCAGACGGTAGTGTTATTGACATTGATAAGAAATCCGGTCGACCACTCCAAAGTCACGCTAAGGTGTGTAGATCTTTTTTTGCCGAATTTTTGTTGAACATAATTCCATCGAAGGCACCGTTCATGGCTACTTTTAAAGTGAGGAAGGAGCGCATCACTATTGATTCCGACCCGGAGTCTCTTTTGAACGGTGTACTCGAGAGACGCGAGGAGTACGACGTTTGGCAACAAGCTATCTTCAAAGTTGGCGACGACTGTCGACAAGATGTGTTGGCTTTACAGGTCATCGCGATGTTCAAAAACATCTTCACCAACATCGGGTTGACCCTCTATCTCTTCCCTTACAGGGTTACAGCAACTGCCGCTGGAGTTAGTATTTTTTATATATTCACACTGGACCATGCTCATGCAAATCATAGTGTGGTGTCATTGACGTAGTGCCAAATGCAACATCTCGAGATGAGATGGGAAGAGCCACAGTAAACGACCTGCTTGATTTCTTTATCTCAAAGTACGGAGGAGAAGAAACCCTTGCATTCCAGCGAGCTCGCCTCAATTTCATCCAGTCAATGGCTGCATATTCCGTTGCTTGCTATATCTTGCAAATCAAGGACCGTCACAATGGGAATATCATGATCGATGGCGAAGGGCATATCGTACATATCGGTAAGTTTTACCTGTCTAAGAGTACGGCAAGCGGCATTGAACTTGATCCCAGATTTTGGATTCCTATTCGATATAGATGAGTTCTTCATTTTACTACTGCTAATATGCCTACTGACCTTCTTGTCATCTATTTACGTCCTGGAGTAAGCCCCCATCACGATTCCTTGAGCAGTTCTCTGACCATACTTTTCAGGGAGTCAAGTTTGAGCCTAGCTCCTTCAAGTTAACCCATGAAATGGTAGTTCTAATGGGTGGCAGATATTCTCAAGGCTACGAACTGTTTCAACATCTGACGGTGAAGGCATTTCTCGCTATTCGGCCTCATGCGGATCAACTCGTCAGCACAGTCCAACTCATGCTAGGAACTGGTCTTCCGTCCTTCAAAGGCGAACCGACTATCAAGCGCCTCAAAGATCGGTTTGCGCTTGGATTGAATGAACGTCAAGCTGCTGAATGGATGATGGGTATCATCCGCAATGCTCATGAAAATGTGAGGAGCACAGCCTACGATGAGTTCCAACGGGTGCGTGATTCTTGCTTGCGATCATTAGACATCCTCATATGATTTTCTCAGATACAAAATGGTAAGTCGGATGCATAACTCAATGTAACCCTGTGTGGGGACTGAGGCGTTTGCAGGCATACCGTACAAGTAGCAAATGCTACTCAAGAGTCAATATTCCCAGTAAGAACTGGTTATGACGGGAGAGGATTGTATGTGTTGGGATGTGTTGATGAAAGTGATCGGGAGAAGATACCGGCAGGGCACACTGGTTATAAAGTGGGACAATCTGCACATTTTCTATATGATCCCTAATACCCTCGCAATGTTTTTTTTGCGAAAACACATCAGAATCATGTAGGAGCATATAGTCGTATCAGAATCTGCTCGAAGTCTTAAATATGATTTTATTGTGTATCGCATGCTTGTCACTGGCGTCTCGCAAGCAACATTGGATGTGATTATATTGTACACTGAGAGCACTGAAACACAGCTACGAAAACATAATGAAAACACGTCGACAGTGGGTGCGTGAAGGTAACGAAAGCGCGTTGGAAAGCGTCCGTGCATAGAGGTATCAGAACTTGAAAGTTTGCGACTGAATCTGAACATGCGACCTACAGCAGTAAGTTAGCAGTCGTGAGAAACACCTTCCTATAATACGTCTGTCTAGATCTTTCCTTTTGGCTCCTCTACCGTGAACATGTGCGCATTGCGCAACATGACTGCACCACCAACCTTTGCATTCAGGACTCTCGGAGTCCACTTTAACAAGCGCACAAATGCAAGCTTGCTACTGCATACACGTCGTGGATCCCTTCACCCCGATGTTGATCGTTACAACACTATCCGCCTGTTTTTTCAGCGGCAGCTTGCAACACATAGTTCTACGCCAGTGACGCCACTGCCGGCCCGCAGGAGATCCACGTTCCATACGATATTCACTCCAAGTTCTTCTAGGTCATTTATCGGACGTGACTTCCGGGAACTAAGGTCGCGGTCGCGCCATGACCTTTCGAGCAAGGACGACAGAGGTAGTATACACGAGGGCGACCACTCCGGCAAGGACAGAAAAGCACAGTTCCCTGGCTCTACCAGTTCTGTACAAAATGGTTCAGAACAAGATACAAGTGTTCATTCTCCCCCTCCACCATTAAATCTCGACAATTATCCCCGTCTGTACCGCAGATTAGCTCTATCTCTTTCTCACCTTCACCGCCCTACGCGAGACGACTTCCTAAAAGTAGCCAATGGCTTTTGGCAACGTCTACGGATCCGCTTTAAGTGGTTTACTATACGTTCTTTTCGGAGATTTAATGCAGATGATATCTCCGCTTTCATAACATGGTTCCTAATGAGCCAAACGT
>Ga0310811_10001494_pt1 | contig 29271 bp, 32 predicted proteins | sample YCmetagenome_FD_207642 | JGI IMG/M metagenome (GOLD analysis project Ga0310811, IMG submission 207642) | Soil microbial communities from experimental microcosm in Duke University, North Carolina, United States - YC | ecosystem: Engineered > Artificial ecosystem > Soil microcosm > Unclassified ...
CTCGGCCGCGACATGGGCCACCAGCGCGACTACTCCGAGGACGTCGCCGCCCTGGTGGACGAGGAGGTCAAGAAGCTGATCGAGAACGCGCACGACGAGGCCTGGGAGATCCTGGCCGACAACCGCGTGATCCTCGACCGGCTGGTCCTCGAGCTCCTGGAGAAGGAGACCCTGGACAAGCAGCAGATCGCGAACATCTTCGCCGACGTCCGGATGCGCTCGCCCCGCCCGGCCTGGACCGGCTCCTCGCGCCGGGTGCCCTCGGACGTGCCCCCGGTGCGCTCGCCCAAGGAGCTGACCGCGGCGAACGGCAGCGACTGACGATCAATCCGATGATCGGGAGGCGGTCCAGGTACTAGACTGGGCCGCCTCCGGCGTCTCATCACGCCACATTCGTACGACGAAGTAGGCAGGCCACCGTGATCAACCCGATCTCACTCGGCGAGGAGGACTCGGTGGACGCCGGCCGCGCGGTCGGGCCGTTCGACGAGAAGCGGGCCGAGGACGCGATACGCGAACTGCTGCTCGCGATCGGCGAGGACCCGGAGCGCGACGGGCTGCGCGACACGCCCGGCCGGGTGGCCCGCGCGTACCGGGAGATGTTCGCCGGACTGCAGCAGGCGCCCGAGGAGGTGCTGACCACCACCTTCGAGCTCGGGCACGACGAGATGGTGCTCGTGCGCGACATCGAGCTCTACTCGTGCTGCGAACACCACCTCGTTCCGTTCCACGGAGTGGCCCACGTCGGCTACATTCCTTCGGTAGACGGACGTATCACCGGCCTGTCGAAGCTGGCGAGGCTGGTGGACGTGTACGCGAAACGTCCTCAGGTCCAGGAGCGTCTCACTACCCAGGTAGCGGACGCGCTCGTCCGCATCCTGCAGCCGCGTGGGGTCATCGTCGTAGTGGAGTGCGAACACCTGTGCATGTCGATGCGAGGGATCAGGAAGCCGGGGGCGAGGACGGTGACGTCCGCGGTGCGGGGCATGCTACGCGCCCCCGCGACCCGGGCCGAGGCAATGAGTCTCATTCTCGGTCGGTGAAGGCCGAACCGCGGCGAAGATCGGCCGCGGGCACCCAGCCGAAGCAGGACCGGTCGGAGCGGGGCGCGGGCGAGCCGCCGGTGCCCGCCCAGGCGCCGCCGCCCGCCGCCGAGGCGGACGAGCCGGCCAGGGACGGCGATTCCGACCTCACCGGAGCCGTGCTCAACGCCGTGCAGCCGCTCATGCAGCCGCTGGTCCGGCCGAAGCGGCGGCCGTGGATCCCGCGGGTGGCGGGCCTGGCGTGCTACCTGATCGGCGTGCTGGACATCCTGTACGCGCTCTTCCCGGCCTTCCGCAAGACCGGGCCGATAAAGTCCGTGTCCGCGCACGAGGTGAGCCACTTCGTGCCGGGACTGGAGATCAACCCGTACGGCGTCGCCGCGGCCATGATCGTCGGCGTGCTGCTGGTGCTGCTCGCGCACGGGCTGCGCCGCCGCAAGCACCGGGCCTGGATGGGCGCGGTCGTGCTGCTCGCGGTGACCATCCTCGGCCACGTGGTCGCGCTCGCCGGGCACTTCATCCCGCGCGCCACCGGCAACGGGGTCATCCTGCAGGCCGTGCTGCTGATCCTGCTGATCGTCTACCGCAACGAGTTCTACGCCCTCAGCGACCCGCGTTCGCGCTGGCGGGCCATCTGGACCTTCTTCTGCCTGCTGATCATCGACCTCGGACTCGGCCTGCTGATCGTCTCGGTGCGTCCGAGCGAGATCCGCGGGGGCGACGGCACCTTCGCCCGGATCGAGCAGGTGCTGCTCGGCCTGGTCGGGGTCAGCGGCCCGATGACCTTCAAGGTCGACCGGTACAGCGACTACGTGTACTACTCGCTGCTCGGCCTCAGCCTGATGACGCTGCTGGTCACCCTGTACCTCTTCCTGCGCCCGGCGGTGCCCGACGCGCTGCTGACGCCCGCTCAGGAGACCGACGTCCGCGAGCTGCTGGCCAAGCACGGCAGCCGCGACTCGCTCGGCTACTTCGCGCTGCGCCGGGACAAGGCAGTGCTCTTCTCGCCGAGCGGCAAGGCCTGCATCGCCTACCGCGTGGTCGCCGGCGTGATGCTGGCGAGCGGCGACCCGGTGGGCGACCCCGAGGCGTGGCCCGGCGCGATCAAGGCCTTCTGCGACCGCGCGGACAAGTACGCGTGGATCCCGGCGGTGATGGGCTGCAGCGAGCTCGGCGGCGAGATCTGGTGCCGCGAGGCCGGGATGGACGCGCTGGAGCTCGGCGACGAGGCCGTGGTCGAGGTGGCCGACTTCACGCTGGAGGGCCGGGCGATGCGCAACGTCCGGCAGATGGTCAACAAGATCGAGCGCAAGGGCTACGCGTGCGAGACCCGGCGGCTGCGGGACATCCCGGCCGAGGAGATCGTGGCGATCCGGCGGCTGGCCAACGACGGCCGCTCCACCGAGACCGAGCGCGGCTTCTCGATGGCGCTCGGCCGCTTCGGCGACCCCTCGGACGGCGACTGCGTGGTGGTCACCGCGCGCCGGGACGGGGAGATCCGCGCCGTGCTCAACTTCGTGCCCTGGGGCAAGGACGGGCTCTCGCTCGACCTGATGCGCCGGGACCGGACCGCCGACCCTGGCCTGAACGAGCTGATGATCGTGGCGGCGCTGCGCGAGGCCGAGAGCCTGCGGGTGGCCCGGATCTCGCTGAACTTCGCCGTCTTCCGCTCCGCCCTGGAGCGCGGCGAGCGGATCGGCGCAGGTCCGGTGCTGCGGCGCTGGCGCGGGCTGCTGGTGTTCCTGTCCCGCTGGTTCCAGATCGAGTCGCTCTACCGCTTCAACGTGAAGTTCCGGCCGATCTGGGAGCCGCGCTTCGTGGTCTTCCGGCAGACCAGGGACCTGCCGCGGATCGCGCTGGCCGCGCTGGAGGCCGAGGCCTTCCTGGTGCTGCCCTCGCTGCTGCAGCGCGGCCAGAAGTCCGCGGAGCCGGTCGGTCCATGACGGTCCATCAGGTACGGGGGCTGCCCGACTGGGGCCGGTGCGCGGTCTTCGGCATCCTCAACATCACCCCGGACTCCTTCTCGGACGGCGGGGTCAACCTGGCGGCGAAGGTGGCGGTGGAGAACGGGTTCGCCGCGCTGCGCGCCGGGGTGGACGTGCTGGACGTGGGCGGCGAGTCGACCCGGCCGGGCGCCGTCCGGGTGGACACCGAGGCCGAGCTGCGCCGGGTGCTGCCGGTGGTCGAGGAGCTGGCCGCGGCGGGCGCGCTGATCTCGGTGGACACGATGCGGGCCGAGGTGGCGCGGCAGTGCGCGCGGGCCGGGGCGCGGATCGTCAACGACGTGAGCGGCGGCCTGGCGGACCCGGAGATGTTCCGGGTCGTCGCCGATCTCGAACTGCCATACATTCTCATGCACTGGCGTGGGCACAGTGTGGACATGGGCTCCAAGGCGAGATACGGAGACGTGGTCCGGGAGGTAGGAGAAGAGTTGGCGCAGCGGCTGGCCGCGGCGAGGAACGCCGGGATCGACCCGGAGCGGATCGTGCTCGATCCCGGTCTGGGCTTCGCGAAGAACGCCGAACACGACTGGGCGCTGCTGCGCGGGCAGCGGCGGCTGCAGCGGGAGCTCGGCCGCCCGCTGCTCATCGGGCACTCGCGCAAACGCTTCCTCGGCGCGCTGCTGGCCGACGGGCAGGGCGTGCCGCGCCCGCCGGCCGAGCGGGACGCGGCGACGCTGGCGGTGTCCGCGGTGGCCGCCGCGCGCGGCGCCTGGGCGGTCCGGGTGCACGCCGGGTCCGCGACGGCGGACGCGGTGCGCGCGGTGGCCGCGATGAGCGAGGGGGAGGCGTGATGAGCGGCGTGCCGGGACAGCCGTCGTACGAGGCGGACCTCTCGATCCTGCAGAAGACGAACGAGCTGTTCTACAAGGCCATCGAGAACGGCGACATGGACCTGATGGAGGAGGTGTGGGTCGGGACCGCCGACGCGGTGGGCGCGACCTGCATCCACCCGGGCCAGCCCGCCATCCACGGCCTGAACAAGGTGCTGCGCTCCTGGGCCGTGGTGTGCGCCCGGATCAACTACATGCAGTACTTCATCACCGACGTGAACGTGCGGATCCTGGACCAGGTGGCCATCGTGACCTGCGTCGAGAACGTGCTGTCCGACCTGCCCGGGGAGGATCCCGAGGTGGCGGCCTTCGGCGGCAGCCACTACGAGGCGGTCAACATCTACCGGAAGACCGAGGCCGCGCGCTGGCGGCTGCTCACGCACAGTTCGTCCATCGTCTTCCCGGCCTCGGATCCGGTGGACACGGATGGCCGCCCGGGGTGATCAGGGCCCCGAGGGCTACCGTGTAGTTTCTCAGCGAACACGGATGGCCGCCCAGGGGTGATCAGGGCCCCGCGGATTGGGTAGTTTCTCAGAGCGAACAGCGCCGGGAACCAGTCGGGGAGTCACAGCGGCATGCACGTCGGATCCGATCGAATAACGCTCAGCGGCCTGCGCGGCCGCGGCTGGCACGGCGTCTACCCGCGCGAGCGGGCCGAGGGGCAGACCTTCGTGGTGGACGCCGTGCTGGAGCTGGACACCCGGGCCGCGGCCGCCGGGGACGACCTGGCCCGCACCGCCGACTACGGCAGCATCGCCGAGAAGCTGGTCGCGGTCGTCGAGGGCGAGCCGGTGAACCTCATCGAGACCCTCGCGGCCCGGCTCGCCGAGATCTGCCTGACCGACCCGGCGGTGGGCGCCGCGCAGATCACCGTGCACAAGCCGGACGCGCCGATCACGGTGCCGTTCGACGACGTCAGCGTGACCATCCGACGGGAGAGGACGGAGGCTGGCCGATGACCACCACCCATTCCGCGCACAAGGCCGTGCTCGCCCTCGGGGGCAACCTCGGCGACCGGCTCGAATCACTGCAGTCGGCGCTGGACGCGCTCGGCGACGCGCCCGGGATCCAACCGATCTCGATCTCCCCGGTGTACGAGACCGAGCCCTTCGGCGGCCCGGCCGAGGACCCCGCGGCGAAGGACCTGAGCGACCAGCCGTCGTACCTCAACGCGGTGGCCGTGATCGGCACCGACCTGACCCCGCATCAGCTGCTGATCCGCACGCAGGCCATCGAGGAGGCGCTGCACCGGGTGCGCGGCGAACGCTGGTCGGCGCGCACGATCGACGTGGACATCATCGTGTACGACAACCTCGAGCTGCAGGACGAGGACCTGACGGTGCCGCACTCGCGCGCGCACGAGCGGGCGTTCGTGCTGCGGCCGTGGCACGACGTCGAGCCGGACGCGGTGATCCCGGGCCACGGACCGATCGCGGAGCTGCTGGAGGAACTGCCGGACGACGGCGTCGAACCGCGTCCCGACCTGTTGTTGCAGTGGTGATCCGACAACGTTCGCCTGAGGACGTGTGACTCGGAACCGCCTTTCCTGTCAGACTGGGATTGTGAAACAGACCAGGCCCGGAGTGCTCGCCGGACTGACCGCGGTGTGCGCGGTCCTGGCGTTCACGGCTTTGCGGTTCTGGCAGCATCTCGGCTCCCCGCCGCCGGTTCCGCTCTCCGCCCCGATCACGCTCGCGGTACTGGCCGCGGCGGTCTTCGGCGTGGCGCTAGGGCTGCGCGCGCGGCTGAACGCCTACCGCGAGGCGCGGCTGCGGGCCATGCGCGGCCAGCCGCGGGAGGACAGGCACGGCCGCGAGCCCAAGCCGCTGGACCCGCTGCAGGCGGCCCGCGCGCTCGTGCTCGGCAAGGCCTGCGGGCTGGTCGGCGCGGTCTTCGGCGGGATCTACGGCGGCTACGGCCTGACCCTGCTGGGCCATCTGAACATCGAGACGTACCGGGACGAGGCGCTGCGCTGCCTGTTCGCGCTGCTCGCCGGCATCGCGCTGATGGCCGCCGCGCTCTTCCTGGAGCGGGTGCTGCGCGTCCCGCCGGAGCAGCCGAGCTCGCCGCCGTCCTCCGGCGACAACAAGCTGGCCACGCCGCGCGCCTGACTACCCGTCCATCCCCGGCGACGAAGATCGCGTTACTTGTCGATATCCCCGACGACGAAGAACATCGAGCCGAGGATCGCGACCATGTCCGCGACCAGGTTGCCCGGCAGCAGCTCCCCCAGCACCTGGATGTTGTTGAACGACGCCGAGCGCAGCTTGAGCCGCCAGGGCGTCTTGTCGCCGCGCGAGACCAGGTAGTAGCCGTTCACGCCGAGCGGGTTCTCGGTCCAGGCGTACGTCTCGCCCTCGGGCACCTTGAGCACCTTCGGCAGCCGCAGGTTGATCGGCCCGGCGGGCAGCGCGGCCAGCCGGTCGGCGCAGGCCTCGGCCAGGTCCAGCGCGTTGTGCGTCTGCTCCAGCAGGCACTCGAAGCGCTCGAAGCAGTCGCCGCCGGTGCGCGTGACGACCTTGAGCACGTCGCCGAGCTCGCCGTACGCCAGGTACGGGTCGTCCCGGCGCAGGTCGAAGTCCACGCCCGACGCCCGCGCGATCGGCCCGGACACGCCGTACGCGCTGATCTGCTCGGGGGTGAGCACGCCGACGCCCTTGGTGCGCGCGTGGAAGATCTCGTTGCCGTGGATGATCGCGTCGATGTCGCCCATCCGGCCGCGCACGGCCTGGATCGCGGCGCGCGCCCGGTCCAGCCAGCCCGCGGGCAGGTCCTCCTTGAGGCCGCCGACCCGGTTGAACATGAAGTGCATCCGGCCGCCGGAGATCTCCTCCATCACCTTCTGGATCTCCTCGCGCTCCCGGAACGCGTAGAAGATCGGGGTGATCGCGCCGAGCTCCAGCGGATAGGACCCGAGGAACATCAGGTGGTTCAGCACCCGGTTCAGCTCGGCCAGCATCGTGCGCGCCCACACCGCGCGGACCGGCACCTCCATGCCCAGCATCCGCTCGGCGGCCAGCACCACGCCGAGCTCGTTGGCGAAGGCGGAGAGCCAGTCGTGCCGGTTCGCCAGCATGACGATCTGCCGGTAGTCGCGCACCTCGAACAGCTTCTCGGCGCCGCGGTGCATGTAGCCGATGATCGGCTCGGCCTCGACGATCCGCTCGCCGTCCAGCACGAGCCGCAGCCGCAGCACACCGTGCGTGGCCGGATGCTGCGGGCCGACGTTCAGCACCATGTCCTCGGTGGCGAGGCCGGTGCCGACCCCGGCAGTGCGCTCGACGAGTCCCTGTCCCATAGCGGATCAGTCTTCCAGACTGGGGACGATGGGCACAGCCACCCCCTGCACCAGCCACTGGAAGCCGCCGAGCCCGGCCGGGTCGGTCAGCTCGGCGGCGGCCGAGGCGCGGGAGAGAGCGCGCACGTAGCCGATCGGGTCGGAGGCGGCCGTCGCGAGGTCCGGGCGGGCCCCAGTGATCCCCAAGCGGCGCAGGGCCGTGCGCTGGTCGAGCGTGCGCGACCAGTCGGCGACGTGCTCGGCGGCCGCGGCGCAGGCGTCCAGCGCGACGTGCGCCGTCAGATCACACCGGCCGTCCGGAACCGGCGGAACCTGCCGCCCCTCCGCATACCCGGTGAGCGAGCCGTAGGGCGGACGGCCGTCCACAGCGTGTGCATAGTCGACGGCGACCGCGACGCCCTCGTCCAGCGACTCGACCGTCCTGGCCCACGCCGCGTCCCGCAGCAGCCCGATCTCCGCGCGGTCGCCGACCGGGCCGGAGCGCCACGTCGGCCACCAGTGCTCCAGCCAGGCCTGCTGCGAGTCGTTCGGCTCCCCGGCCAGCCGCTCGGTGCCGTCCGGCGCGACCTCGACCAGCCGCGGACCGTGCGGGCCGAACTCGACGACGTCGCACGGCACGTTGTCCAGCCACTCGTTCGCGATGATCAGTCCGCTGACGCCCTTCGGGGGCCGCGGCAGCCACTCGACCGCGTCCGGCAGCCCCGGCGGCCGCTCCGCCAGCTCGACCGCGACCGGCCACAGCCGCCGGGCCAGCGGGTCGTCGCCGAGCTGGCCGAGCACGCCGGTGAGCAGCTCCGCGTGCCCCGCGCCGATGTCCACCAGGCCGAGCCGGTCCGGATGGCCGAGCACGGCGTCCACCTCGCGGAGCAGTCGTAGTACCGCGGTCGCGAACAGCGGCGAGGCGTGCACCGACGTGCGGAAGTGCGCGCCCGGCCCCGTCGCGCGGCGGAAGAAGCCCTCCGGTCCGTACAGCGCGCGGTCCATGGCGGCCGACCACGGCAGGAAGGAAGAGGGGTCCAAGGGTCGTTCCACGGGATGAGACGGTACCGCCTCACGGCGTATGGCCAGGCCGGGCCGCCGTTCCGTACTCTCGAAGCGTGACCCGGATCTATGTCTGGCTGCAGCGGCACCCCACCCACGTCGACGGCGTGGTCGCGGGGATCTTCGTGCTGTTCGGGCTGCTGACGATCGGACACGACGGAGGCTGGTGGTCCTTCGCCCAACTGGTGATCGGCGCGCCCATCGTGGTCCGCCGCAAGTACCCGGTCGCGGTGTTCTGGACGATCATCGGCATCGGCGCGTTCCAGGTGCTGACCCCGGCGTTCATCAGCGCCTCCGACCTCGCCGTGCCGGTCGCCCTCTACAGCCTGGCCGCCTACCGCCCGCGCCGGCACTCGCTGGTCGGCCTCGCGGTCTGCCTGTTCGGCGCGGGGGTGGCGATCTTCCGGATTCACCCGAACGGCGACCACAACAGCGACGTCGTGCTCTGGGCCTTCGCGTACTGCGTGCTCGCCTCGCCGATGGTCATCGCCTGGGTCGCGGGCGACTCGATGCAGTACCGCCGCTCCTACTACGTGGAGCTGGAGGAGAAGGCCCAGCGGCTCGAACGCGAACGGGACCAGCAGGCCCAGATCGCCGCCGCCACCGAGCGCGCCCGGATCGCCCGCGAGCTGCACGACGTCGTGGCGCACAACGTGTCGGTGATGGTCGTCCAGGCCGAGGGCGCCGCGTACGCCATGGACTCGGCCCCGGAGAACACCCGCAAGGCACTCGGCGCCATCGCCGAGACCGGCCGCTCCGCCCTCGTCGAGATGCGGCGGCTCCTCGGCGTGCTGCGCGCCCAGGACGGCGAGGCGGACCGCGCGCCGCAGCCGGGCATCGACCAGCTCGAAGACCTCCTGGAGCAGGTGCGCACCACCGGCGTGACCGTGGAGTTCAAGGTCGAGGGCGTCCCGGTGGAACTCCCGCAGGGCGTCGCGCTGGCCGCCTACCGCATCGTCCAGGAGTCGCTCACCAACGCCCGCAAGCACGGCGGCCCCGCCGTCAGCGCGTGCGTCGGCATGCACTACAACGAGCAGGAACTGAGGCTGTGGGTCAAGGACAACGGACGCGGCTCCAAGGCCCCCACCGACGGCCAGGGCAACGGCCTCGCGGGCATGCGCGAACGCGTCGCCATGTTCGGCGGGCAGTTGAGTGCGGGCCCGCTGCTGGAGGGCGGCTTCCAGGTCGAGGCCGTGCTGCCTTACGAATCAGTACGCGGCGAGTCGGTTAGGGTGCTGCAGTGATACGCATCGTGCTGGTGGACGATCAGGAACTGCTGCGCACGGGATTCCGCATGATCCTCGACGCGCAGCAGGACATGACCGTGGTCGGCGAGGCCCCCGACGGTCTTGCCGCGCTCGAGCTGCTCGACAAGTGCGTCGCGGACGTAGTGCTGATGGACGTCCGCATGCCCAAGCTCGACGGCGTGGAGGCGACCAGGCGGCTGCTCAGCGGCGGCGGCGAGGGCGTCCCCAGAGTCCTCATACTGACCACCTTCGACCTCGACGAATACGCCTTCGCCGCGATCAAGGCCGGAGCCAGCGGCTTCCTGCTCAAGGACGTCCCGCCCGCCGAACTGCTCACCGCCATCCGCGCCGTCCACTCCGGCGACGCGGTCGTGGCCCCCTCCACCACCCGCCGCCTCCTCGACCGCTTCGCCCCCATGCTCCCCGCCGCCGACGCCCCACCCCCGCCCAGCCTCGCCGGCCTCACCGACCGCGAGCGCGAGGTCCTCATCCTCATCGCCCAAGGCCTCTCCAACGCCGAGATCGCCAGCCGCCTCGTCCTGTCCGAGGCCACCGTCAAGACCCACGTGGGCAGGATCCTGATGAAGCTCGAACTCCGCGACCGCGTCCAAGCCGTCGTCCTGGCCTACGAGACGGGTTTGGTGCGGCCGGCGAGGTGAGGCTGAGGGCGGGTGGTCGGCCCTACAGTCGCTGCGCTCCGTCGGCCGCTTCGCTTCGGGCCTGCGGCTACGCGCACGGCTCGGGTGGTCGCTCGCGTCACATCGGCGCCTTGCACAGGCTGCCGGCTGATCCGCGTGACCTAGAGTCGCTCGATCTCGCTGAAGTCGATCTCGACCGGATAGGGAGCGTCCAGCTTGACGAGCCCGCGGTGAATCCCGGTGAGTGCGTACGCGTGAGTGACGTGATCCAGTTCGTATGTGTGCAGGACCGGCGTGCCCTTCTCGTTCTCGACGAGCCAGAAGTGCCCGATCCCGGCTTCGGCATAGAGCGACGGCTTCCGCTTGCGGTCGCGGTCGCGGGACTCGGGCGAGACGACCTCGATCGCGAGGACCACGTCGTCGACGAAGTACGTGGTCTGGTTGCCGTCCAGCTCCGCCTGGGCGTAGATCACGATCACGTCCGGCTCGGGGCGCTGGGTGCGGCCGAGGGTGACCGTCATCTTCCGCCGCACGCGCAGGCTGGGCGGTGCGGCGCCCCGCAGCTTCATTTCGAGAAGTGAGAGAACTCGCATGTGGTACGAGGCCTGCGCGCTCACAAGGATGAGACTCCCGTCGATCAGTTCCGTGTGCGGCGGCAGATCGGGGAGGTGGTCAAGGTCGTCCGCGGTGAATCCGCCTTCCGGCGGAATCATCCAGTCGGGAACCGGAGCGAGGCTCATGACACTCATGGTAACTCCAGCGATAGTTCCTGTCTGCCGATCACTAGCCTGACCTGCGCAAAGTGCATCTGACAAGTTTTCAGCTGCTTATCAGCACATCGGGTGAAACGTCATTCGCTCGAATGAGCGAACGTCGATGTCGCACCCGTCGCCTATGGTCGTAACTACGGCAATGGTGCTGATCGGGAATCGGGAGGACACATGAGCGGCGGCTACACGATCAGACCGCTTGGCCCTGAGACGTGGGGCGCGTTCGCCGCGTTGGCTGAGCGGCATAACGGGGTGTGGGGCGGGTGCTGGTGTACGTGGTTCCATCGCGGTGTCGGGCGGGAGTTCGGGGAGACGCCGCGGGGAGCGGAGAACAATCGGGCTTGGAAGGAGTGCCTTGTGCGCGAAGGGCGTGCGCATGCGGCGCTCGTGTGCGACGGGGATACCGCCGTGGCGTGGTGTGAGTACGGCTCGCCGGAGGAGTTGCCGCATATCTATCACCGGAAGGAATACGAGGCCGGACTCACGGAGCTGCCTCAGTATCGCCTCACGTGCCTGTTCGTGGACAAGAACTATCGGCGCAAGGGTGTCGCCGCGGTCGCCGTGCAGGGTGCGTGGGATCTGATCGCGCAGGCGGGTGGCGGGCTGGTCGAGGCCTATCCGCACGATACGCAGGGGGCTAAGACGTCGTCCTCGTACCTCTACAACGGGACGCGGACGCTGTTCGAGCGGGCCGGCTTCAGTTACGAGCGCACGGTGGGCAAGAAGAAGTGCGTGATGCGGAAAGTCGTTCTGCCGGGTGAATAGGCAGCCGTGGCCACCTACCTCGCCGGGTGGACCGAGTACGCCCTGAGCATCGCGGGGATGCCTTCGCGGTGCGGGCCGTCGTCGGGGTCGAGTTCGCGGAGCATGCGGCGGGCGTCGTCGAGGAGGGCGCCGTAGACGGACCAGACGAGGGTGGGGGCGTCGTCGTCGGGGTACATGGCCTGGGCCGCCTCGCGGGCGTGCGGCTTGGCGCGTTTGATCAGGCCACTGAGTTCCTCGTAGACGCGGGTGCTGGCCTTGTCGGGGACCTGGAGGCGGCCGAACGCGGACAGCGCCTTCGACGTGTCGTCCAGGAGCAGCGCCATCTGCTCGGGAACCTCGCGCAGCTTCTCGGGGACGGGTGAGCCGTCCATGCTCATGTCGGACAGGCCGCGCATCAGGCTATTGAGCTGGGTGGCCACGTGGTCGAGGGCGATGGCGGCCTCGTCGACGCGGTGGACCTCGGTCATATGGGCGTTGCGCCGCGGGTGGAACTTGACGGCCTCCTCAGCCTGCTGGGCGATCTTCCGCGCGGCGCGGGCGTTGTTGGACAGTTCGCGGGAGCGCTTGAGCCAGGACTGGGCCTGTTCGTGGGCCCACTCGCCGCGGACGGCCTTGGCGACCTTGGCGGTGTGGGTGGCCATGTCGTCGGCGAGGTCGGCGAGTTCCTTGGCGGCGGTCCGGGAGAAGGCGGGCGGGGCGATCACGGCGTTGACGAGGACGCCGACGGCCGCGCCGATGACGCTGTCGAAGACGCGGACGAAGCCGTAGCTGTTGCCGAAGCTGAGCACGAGCAGGCCGGTGATGGCGACCTGGTTGACCTGCGTGCCGAGCCGCAGCGTGCGCCCGAGTACGAGGCCGAGGACGACGATCAGCGAGATGGTGAGGATGTTGATGCCCAGGCCCGCGCCGATCGCGATGGCGCCGACCATGCCCGCCACGATCCCGGCCGAGTACTGCACCGCGCGCCAGATCGACTGGTAGACGGTCACCTGCACGGTGATCAGCGCGGCGACGGAGGCGAGCACCGGCTTGTCCACGTGGAAGATCCCGGCGGCGATAGCCCACGCGGCGGCCGAGGCGGCCGCGGCCTTCGCGGTCTGCGTGAACGCGTCCCGCTCGCGCACGAACCAGTGCCGGAAGCCGTGCAGGTGGATCGAGCGCCGCGCCTGGGCCAGCGCCCCGCCGTCCCCGGCCAGGCCGAGCCGGAAGCGGTCGAGGAGCGCCGCCGCGTACCTGCCCTCTTCCGGATCCTGCGAACTCATGGCCGAATTCTATGGTTATGCCGCACCCGATGATTGTGATCGGCGCAGCGAAAATGACAGGCAGCGCGTACGCTTGGGTCCGAGATCCGAACGGTACCTCAACAAGTGGGGACTGGAACGGAAAGTCAAGCTGTGAAGGTGAGGTGGCGCTCGGTGAGCGGCGCACCGCAGATCGACGCACCCGCTGTGCGGGACCGGCCCGGACGCTTCGCCGTCGGCGTGATCGGCACCGGCCGGGTGGGCTCGGTGCTCGGCGCCGCGCTGGCCAGGGCCGGGCACCGGGTGGTCGCGGCGAGCGCCGTGTCCGACCGCTCCCGCCGCCGGGCCGCCGAACTGCTGCCGGACACCCCGCTGCTGCCGCCGCCCGAGGTCGCCCAGCAGGCCGAGCTGCTGGTGCTGGCCGTGCCGGACGACGTGCTGGCCGAGCTGGTCGTGGGGCTCGCCGAGGCCGGGCTTTTCCGGGCCGGGCAGACCGTGGTGCACCCCTCCGGCCGGCACGGCATCGCGGTGCTCGAAGCCGCCCGGATCCGCGGCGTGCTGCCGCTGGCGCTGCACCCGGTGATGAGCTTCACCGGCACGGACGTGGACCTGGCCCGGCTGACCGGCTGCAGCTTCGGGGTGACCGCCCCGGACGCCTTCCGTCCGATGGCCGAGGCGCTGGTCGTGGAGATGGGCGGCGAGCCGGAGTGGATCGCCGAGGGGGACCGCCCGCTCTACCACGCGGCCCTCGCGTTCGGCGCGAACTACCTGACCACGCTGGTCGCCCAGTCGGCCGACCTGCTGGCGCGGGCCGGGGTGAGCGCGCCGGGCCGGATGCTCGGTCCGCTGCTCGGGGCCACGCTCGACAATTCCCTGCGATCGGGTGACGCGGCGTTGACCGGTCCGGTGGCGCGCGGCGACGCGGGCACGGTGGCCGCGCACCTGAGCCGCCTGGCGAAGCTCGCGACCGGGCCCAGTGCCACGGACCCGCTGGTCAACGCGTATCTCGCGCTGGCCCGGCTGACCGCGGACCGGGCGCTGGAGTCGGGCCTGCTGCCGCCGGAGCGGGCCGGGGAGCTGCTCGAGGTGCTCAACGAGGACGGTGGGCGATGAGCCTGTCGCACGGCGCCGGGACGAACCCCGGCGAGACCCTGCTGGTGCACACCCGCGCGGAACTGGAGGCGGCCCGGGCCGGCCGGATCGGCGACGTGGCCGTCGTGATGACGATGGGCGCGTTGCACGAGGGGCATCTCGCGCTGGTCAGGGCGGCGCGGCGCAGTGCGAAGACCGTCATCGTGACGGTCTTCGTCAATCCGCTGCAGTTCGGCCCGACCGAGGACTTCTCCCGCTACCCGCGCACCCTCGAGGCCGATCTGAAGCTGTGCGAGCAGGCCGACGTGGACATCGTCTTCGCGCCCGCGGTGGAGGACGTCTACCCGGGCGGCGAGCCGATGGTGCGGATCACGCCGGGGCCGATGGGCGAGGTGCTGGAGGGCGCGCACCGGCCCGGGCACTTCTCCGGGATGCTCACCGTCGTCAACAAGCTGATCAACCTGACCGCGCCGGACTACGCTTTCTTCGGCGAGAAGGACGCGCAGCAGCTGGCGCTGATCCGGCGGATGGCGCTGGACCTGAACCTGCCGGTGGAGATCCGCGGCGTGCCGACGGTGCGCGAACCGGACGGCCTCGCGCTCTCCAGCCGCAACCGCTACCTGAGCCCCGAGGCCCGGGTCAGCGCCCTGTACCTGAACCGGGCGCTGTTCGCCGGGGCCGGGCAGCGCACGCCGGACGCGATCCGGGCCGCGGCGCGCGCCGTGCTGGACCAGGCCGCGCGGGCGGAACCGCAGGTCGAGCTGGACTATCTGGCCCTGGTCGATCCCGCCACGTTCGGCGAGATCGACGGGGCCTATCGTGGTCCGGCCGTCCTCGCCCTGGCCGCGAAGGTCGGCGGCACCCGACTGATCGACAACCTCCCGCTCGGAATCGAGGGCTGACCCATGGCTGCTCGCTCGGCGATACCCGCCCGCCGTTCCCGGCTGCTCGCACCCGAGCCCGGCTGGACCGCGTACGCGGACACCGTCGTGGTCGGCTCCGGCATAGCCGGGCTGACCGCCGCCCTCGCCGCCCGGCACGCCGGTTCGGTGCTGCTGGTCACGAAGGCCCAGCTCTCGGACGGCTCGACCCGCTGGGCGCAGGGCGGCATCGCGGCCGCGCTCGGCCGCGGCGACACCCCGGAGGCGCACCTGGCCGACACGCTCACCGCGGGCGCCGGGCTGTGCGACGAGGAGGCCGTGCGCACGCTGGTCAACGGCGGGCCGACCGCCGTGCGCCGGCTGATCGACCGCGGTTTCGTGTTCGACACCGAGGAGGACGGCGGGATCGCGCTGACCCGCGAGGGCGGCCACCACGCCGACCGGATCCTGCACGCGGGCGGCGACGCGACCGGCGCCGAGGTCTCCCGCGCGCTGCTGGCCCGGCTGGACCAGCTGCTCGACAAGATCGAGGTGATCGAGCGCGCCCTCGTGCTGGACCTGCTGCTGGACGCCGAGGGCCGCGCGGCCGGGCTGACCCTGCACGTGATGGGCGAGGGCGCGCGGGACGGCGTCGGCGCGATCCGCTCCCGGGCCGTGGTGCTCGCGACCGGCGGCCTCGGCCAGGTCTTCCGCTCGACCACGAACCCGTCGGTGGCCACCGGGGACGGCGTCGCGCTCGCGCTGCGCGCCGGGGCCCGCGTCGCCGACCTCGAATTCGTGCAGTTCCACCCGACGGTGCTCTGGCTCGGCGACGGCGCGCGCGGCCAGCAGCTGCTGATCTCCGAGGCGGTGCGCGGCGAGGGCGCGTTCCTGGTGGACGCCAAGGGCGAGCGCTTCATGCCGGGCATGCACCCGATGGGTGACCTCGCGCCGCGCGACATCGTGGCCAAGGGCATCATGCGCCGCGCGATGGAGTCCGGGCTCGACCACCTCTGGCTGGACGCGCGGCACTTCGGCGAGGACAAGTGGCGCGGCCGCTTCCCGACCATCTGGGAGGCGCTGCACGAGCACGGCATCGACCCGGTCCGCGACCTGATCCCGGTCGCCCCGGCCGCGCACTACGCCTCGGGCGGCGTGCTGACCGACCGCTGGGGGCACACCTCGATCCCCGGGCTCTACGCGTGCGGCGAGGCGGCCTGCACCGGCGTGCACGGCGCGAACCGGCTGGCCTCGAACTCGCTGCTGGAGGGCCTGGTCTTCGCCGAGCGGATCGGCCGCGACCTGGCCCGCTGCTTCGCTCCCGGCGAGCCGGTCACCGGGGAGCCGGTCGCCGACGAGCGCGAACCGGTGCTGCTGGCCCCGACCGTGCGCGGCGCGACCCAGCAGGCGATGAGCGCGGGCGCCGGAGTGCTGCGCAGCGCCGCGTCGCTGGCCGGCACGGCCGCCGCGCTGGAGGAGCTCGCCGGGCACACCGACGACCAGCCGCGCACCGAGGCGTGGGAGGCCACGAACCTCCACCAGATCGCCTCGGCGATGGCCGCGGTCGCCGCGCGCCGCGAGGAGACCCGCGGTTCGCACTGGCGCGAGGACTTCCCGAAGCAGGACGACGCCCGCTGGCGGGTGCGTCAGGTGCTGTCGGTGGACGAGAACGGATGCACGGTCACAGAGGAGGCGGTGTCCTGATGGTCACGCTTGCACAGGAAAAGGCGCAGCGGCTGCACGACGAGCGGATCGCCCGATGACGAACCTCGCGGACAAGCTGCACGACGCGCGCATCTCCGACGAGCTGCGGGCGGCCGGGCTCGATCCGGACCACGTCGCGCGGCTGGCCCGGGCCACGGTCGAGGAGGACCTCGGCGGCGGCGTGGACGTGACGAGCGAGGCGACGGTCTCGGCGGACGTGCGCGCGGTGGCCGACTACGTGGCCCGCAAACCGGGCGTGGCCGCGGGGATCTACGTGGCCGCCGCGGTGATCGACCTGGTGTCCGGGGGCGACGCCGAGTTCGAGTTCCCGCTCGAGGACGGCGCGCGCGTGGAGCCGGGCACGGTGCTGTTCACGGCGAGCGCGCGCACCCGCGACCTGCTCACCGCCGAGCGGTCCGCGCTGAACCTGCTGTGCCACATGTCCGGCGTAGCCTCGGTCACCCGGCAGTGGGTGGACGCGGTCGAGGGCACCGGCGCGAAGATCCGGGACACCCGCAAGACCACGCCGGGCCTGCGGCTGATCGAGAAGTACGCGGTGCGCTGCGGGGGCGGCGTGAACCACCGGATGTTCCTCTCGGACGCCGGGCTGGTGAAGGACAACCACGTGATCGCGGCCGGCGGCGCCGTCGAGGCCTACGAGGCCGTGCACGCGAAGTACCCCGACCTGCCGATCGAGGTCGAGGTGGACACGCTCGACCAGCTGCTGCCGGTGGTCGAGGCCGGGGCCGAGCTGATCCTGCTGGACAACTTCACCCCGGAGCGGATGCGCGCCGCGGTGATGCTGGTCGGCCGCAACGAGCCGTACGGCCGGACCCGGCTGGAGGCCAGCGGCGGACTGACGCTGGATCAGGCCAGGGCCGTGGCCGAGACCGGCGTGGACTACATCTCGGTCGGCGGCCTGACCCACTCCGCCGCGATCCTCGACGTCGGCTGCGACTTCCGTTAAGCAAGGCCCCGCCCCCACCCGCTGCAGAGAAGACTCCTGACCATGCTGTTGACCATCGACATCGGCAATACCCACACGGTGCTCGGCCTGTTCGAGGGCGCCGAGATCGTCGAGCACTGGCGCATCTCCACCGACCCGCGCCGCACCGCCGACGAGCACGCCGTGCTGTTCCAGGGGCTGATGAACAATCACCCGCTGGTCGGCGACTCCGGCGTGGACGGGATCGCGATCTGCTCTACGGTCCCGTCCGTGCTGCACGAGATGCGCGACATGATCCGCCGCTACTACGGCGACATCCCGGCCCTCGTCGTCGAGCCCGGCGTGAAGACCGGCATGCCGGTGCTGGTGGACAACCCGAAGGAGGTGGGCACCGACCGCATCATCAACGCGCTCGCGGCCGTGCACCTCTACGGAGCCCCCTGCATCGTCGTCGACCTGGGCACCGCCACCTCGTTCGACGCCGTCTCCCGCAAGGGCGAGTGGATCGGCGGCGCCATCGCCCCCGGCATCGAGATCTCGGTGGAGGCCCTGGGAGCCCGCGGCGCCCAGCTGCGCAAGATCGAGCTGGCCCGCCCCCGCTCCATCATCGGCAAGAACACCGTCGAGTGCATGCAGGCCGGCATCCTGTACGGCTTCGCCGGCCAGATCGACGGCGTGGTCAACCGCATGGCCGACGAACTCGCCGACGACCCCAACGACGTCACCGTCGTGGCCACCGGCGGCCTCGCCCCGCTGGTGCTGGAGGAGGCCGAGGTCATCGACGAGCACGAGCCCTGGCTCACCCTGATCGGCCTGCGCCTGGTCTACGAGCGGAACATGGGAGTCGCCTCGGGCTGAGGCGGGGCCGGGTCATCGCCTTTGCACAGACGGCAACCATGCATGTAATCTACATGCATGGTTGCTTTGCAGATCCGCGACGTCCCGGATGACGTCCGCGACATCCTCGCCAGCGAGGCAGAGGAACGTGGGCAGTCGCTTCAGGCCTACCTGCTGGCGATGGTCAAGGCGCAGGCGGCCCGGAAGCGGAACAGCGCGCTGATCAGGGCCCTGCGTGCGACCGGAGGCGGCTCGAACATGACTCTCGACGAGGTGAACGAGCTGAAGTACCGGCTGCGTGCGGAGCGGGATCAGCAGCTGCTGGGAGATCAGGAGGGGTGACGTGATCGTCCTCGATGCCAGCGCGTTGACGGAGATGCTGACTGGCGAGGGTGCGCTCGGCGAGTGGGTGTTGACGGAGATGGAGTCGTCGGACTGCTGCCTGATCGCGGAGCACACGAGGATCGAGGTCGTACACGCTATTCGCGGCAAGGTGCTCGGTCGCCGAATGACCGAGGCCAGAGCCAAGGACTCGATCGACCTGCTGCGGCTGCTCGAATTCGAGACCGTGCCGACCCAGCACGTGATCAGTCGTGTCTGGGAACTGCGTTCCAATATCACTGCTTACGACGCGGCTTATGTCGCCATCGCCGAGCAGAACCGGTGCCCCCTCGTCACCACCGACCTCAAGCTCGTTGCGGCCACCGGTCCCGAATGCGAGTTTCGCACTCCGCCGACCTGAACCGACCGCGCCGTGAAATGCGGCTGAGGCGGGTCGGCGTGGCCCTTATCCTTGGGGCATGACTTCCGAGCCCAACGTTGCCAGCAGTGCGATCTCCGACGAGCCCGAGCAGATCCGGGTGCGCAAAGAGAAGCTGGACCGGCTCAAGGCCAAGGGCGTGGAGCCCTACCCGGTGGGCTACCCGCGCACGACGACGATCGGTGAGCTGCGGGAGAGGTTCGCGGGGCTCGAGGCGGATGTGGCGACCGGGGAGCGGGTGTCGGTCACGGGGCGGATCCTGCTCTCGCGTACCGGGGGCAAGCTGTGCTTCGCGACGATTCGCGAGGGTGAGGCCGAGGTGCAGGTGATGGCCTCGCTGGACAAGCTGGGCGAGGCGTCGCTGGCGGACTGGAAGGCGGACCTCGACCTCGGGGACCACGTGGGCGTGACCGGTGAGGTGATCACGTCGCGGCGTGGGGAGCTGTCGATCCTGGCCGACTCGTGGGCGCTGACGTCGAAGTGCCTGCGGCCGCTGCCGGACAAGCACAAGGGACTGTCGGATCCGGAGGCTCGGGTGCGGCAGCGGTACGTGGACCTGATCGTGAACTCGGACGCGCGCGAGATGATGCGCAAGCGCTCGGCGATGATCCGCTCGATCCGGGACACGATGCACGGCGAGGGCTTCATCGAGGTCGAGACGCCGGTGCTGCAGAAGACGAACGGCGGTGCCAACGCGCGTCCGTTCGAGACGCACATCAACGCGTACAACATGCGTCTGCTGCTGCGTATCGCCACGGAGCTGCCGCTGAAGAAGCTGATCGTGGGCGGCGCCGAGCGGGTTTTCGAGATCGGCCGGCTGTTCCGGAACGAGGGCGCGGACTCCACGCACAACCCGGAGTTCACGACGATCGAGTGGTACCGGTCGTACGGGGATTACCGGACCGAGGCCGAGCTCGCGCGGAAGGTGATCCTGGCGGCGGCGCTCGCGGTCAACGGGCACACGAAGGTCACCGGCGTGGACGCGCACGGCGTGGAGCACGAGATCGACCTCGCCGAGCCGTGGGCCGAGGTGTCGGTTTACGCGGGCATCTCGGAGAAGCTGGGCAGCGAGATCACGCCGCAAACCTCGGTCGAGGAGCTGCGCAAGCTGGCCGACGAGGCGGGGGTGCCCTACGAGAAGAAGTGGGGCCACGGCCAGATCGTGCTGGAGATGATCGAGCGGCTGCTCGAGGAGAACATCGTCACGCCGACGTTCATCATGGACTACCCGACCGAGGTCTCCCCGCTGTCCCGCAAGCACCGCTCGGTCGAGGGCGTGGCCGAGAAGTGGGACCTGGTGATCTTCGGGCGCGAGGTGGCCACGGCGTTCTCCGAGCTGATCGACCCGGTCGACCAGCGGGAGCGGCTGACCGCGCAGTCGCTGCTCGCGGCGGGCGGCGACGCGGAGGCGATGGAGGTGGACGAGGACTTCCTCGCCGCCCTCGAGTACGCGATGCCCCCGACCGGCGGCCTCGGCATGGGGATGGACCGGCTCATCATGCTGCTGACCGGCAAGAACATCCGCGAGACGATCCTGTTCCCGCTGGTGAAGCCGAACACGGGGAGCTGACGTCCGACGCCCCGGGCACGCGGCGTACAGTGAGCTCCATGGTTGCTGACCTGGAATCACTCATCCCGTCCGCGTGCCTGGCGGTCGGATTCGTGCTGCTGGTCAGGACGATTCTGAAGCAGCAGAACCCGCAGCGCCGGGCCGCGGCCAAGGCGCGCGAGGAGGCGGCGGAGGCCGCGGACCCGCGTATCGGGCAGAAGTAACGAGTAGCCGGTTATTTGACGAGGCGGCGGACCCTCGGCAGCACCGAGGCCTGGGCCGCCGAGCCGTCCGCGGAGGGCAGCCGGTCCGAGCCGACCTGCGCGAGCGCGCGGGCCAGGGCGCGCGGGCTGGTCTCGCGGGCGGCGTGGTCGTCCGCGAGCATTTCCACCAACTCCGCCACGGCCGCGGTCGCGCGGCGGGCCGGGGGCAGGAAGGGCAGTGCGGACTCCCAGGCCACGAAGGGCTGGATGATCAGTTCGTGGCGGCCGACGGCGTGCGCCCGCTCGTGTGCCAGCACCGCCGCGAGTTCCTCAGGGCCCAGCGACGCGATCGCGCCGTGCGTCACGACGATCCGCGGCTTCGGTCCCGGCAGGCAGTACGCGGCCGGTTCGGGGTGATCGAGCACCCGGACGCCGTTGAGGTCGGTCCAGGCCAGCAGGTCCACGGCGTCGCGCTGCTTGGCCAGCTGCCGTTCGATCCGGATCGTGTTCGTCACCAGCACGCCGAGCAGCCAGCTCAGCAGGATCGCCGCGCCGGCGAGCGCGGCCAGGTTCAGCAGCGTCCACTGCGGACCGAGCGGGTCGAGGCCGAGCAGCAGCAGCGAGCCGACCGCGGAGATGCCGCCGGACAGGCCGATCACCTGCCACAGCGCGATGCCGCGGCGCGGATTGCGGCTCGGCCAGGCCGCCGCGGCCAGCCGGGTGGGCACCGGCCAGGCGAGCACGACGGCGAGCAGCGCGCAGAGCGCCGCGAGGATGGACATCATGTCCGGGGTCTCAGCCGCTGGCGAGAAGTTCGCGCAGCACGGCCTTCTCCTCCTCGGAGACCGCGCCGGCGAAATGCACCAGGGCGGAGCGCCGGTCCGAGGTGGTGCCGAGCGCCTCGAGCATCGTGTTCGCGATGAGCTCGGCCTTCGTGGTGGTCGCCGAGTAGCGGTAGGCGCGTCCGTGCCGCACCCGGGTCACGAAGCCCTTCGCACCGAGCCGGTCCAGGACAGTCAGGATCGTCGTCACCGCCGGCGCGTGCTCGCGCGGCAGCACGTCGACGATGTGGGTCGCGGGAACCGGCTCCGGTGTGTTCCAGAGCACGTCCATGACCGCGCGTTCGAGTTCGCCAAGCCGTGCCATGAGGTCTACTCTACCGATGAAAGAAGTTCTACGGTAAGTAGAAGTTGGTCAAGGGAGTGAGGCCAGCATGTCCGGAGTGGACGCGGCGCGCATCGAGACCGCCTTCTCGCTCTCGTTCCACATCCTGTTCGCCGTCTTCGGCGTCGGCATGCCCTGGGTGCTGCTGTACACCGAGGGGCGCTGGCTGAGGACCGGCGACCCGAACTGGTACGCGCTGACCCGCAAGTGGGCGCGGGTGACGGCGGTGCTCTTCGCCATCGGCGCGGTCTCCGGGACCGTGCTCTCCTTCGAGTTCGGCCTGCTGTGGCCCACGTTCATGGCCACGTACGGCGGCGCCATCGGCCTGCTGTTCACGCTGGAGGCCTTCGCCTTCTTCCTCGAGGCGATCTTCATGGGCCTCTACCTCTACGGCTGGAAGCGGCTGAGCCCGCGGGCGCACTGGCTGACGCTGTGGCCGATCGCCATCTCCGGCACACTCTCCACGCTTTTCATCGTCTTCGCCAACTCCTGGATGAACGACCCGGTCGGCATCGGCGTGACGAAGGGGAAGATCACCGCCGATCCGTGGGCGATCTTCGGCAGTTCGGTCGGCTGGTCCGAGGTCACGCACATGTTCGTCGCCGCGCTGATGTGCACCGGCGGCGCGGTCGCCGGGGTCTACGCCTGGGGCATGCTGCGCGGCCGACGTGACCGATACCACAGGCTAGGTCTGAACGTGGGGCTGTGGACGGTGCTCGGCCTGGTGCCGGTGCAGATGTTCCTGGGCGACTGGTCCGCGCGCGTGGTCGGGGCGACCCAGCCGCTGAAGCTGGCGGCGATGGAGGGCGTCTACGACACCGGCTCGCACGTGCCGCTGACCATTCTGGGCTACTACGACCAGAACACCCACAAGATCGTCGGCGGAATTCCGATTCCCGACGGCCTGTCCCTGTTGATGGGATTCAAGACCAGCACGGTGATTCAGGGGATGGACACCGCTTCGGTGGCGGACACCCCGAACTCCGCCGTGATCCATCTCGCATTCGATTCCATGGTCGGCTGCGGCACGCTGGTGTTCGCGATCGCCGGGCTGGCCGTGCTCACCTGGTGGTGGCGCCGTCGCAAGGGTCTGACGCCGCGGATTCCGCACACGAAGCTGTGGCTGTGGGCGGCGATCGCGACCGGTCCGGCGTCGGTGATCGCGATGCTCGGCGGCTGGGAGGTCACCGAGGGCGGCCGGCAGCCGTGGATCGTCTACAACCTGATGTCGGTCACGGACGCGGCGACGAAGTCCGGCGGACTCGGCTGGAGCGTCGTGGCCACGATCGTCATCTACGTCGGCCTGGCCGCCGCGCTGCTGCTGATCCTGCGCAAGCTGGCCACCGGCGCGCCCGCCGAACTGAGCGGGAAGCCCGAGATCGAGAGCCCGACCGCCGAGGAGGCGATCGCGTGACCGCCGTGAACCTGATGCTGGTCATCATCGTGCTGTCCCTGCTGGCCTACGCGCTGCTCGCGGGCGCGGACTTCGGCGGCGGCGGCTGGGACATGCTGGCCGGGATCGGACGCGACCGGCCCAGCGCCGAGGACCAGCGCAAGCTGATCTCCGCCTCGCTGGGCCCGGTCTGGGAGGCGAACCACGTGTGGCTGATCTTCGTGATCGTCTGCACGTTCTCCGGATTCCCGTCCGCGTTCGGCGACATCGCCACGTCGCTCGAATTGCCGCTCGCGCTGGCGCTCGTCGGCATCGTGCTGCGCGGCGCGGCGTACGTGTACCGCGCGTACGGCGAGGGGGCCTCGCTGCCGGACCGCTGGTGGAGCCGCATCTTCGCCTGCGCCTCCGTGCTCACGCCGTTCATGCTCGGCGTCAGCGGCGCGGCGCTCGCGACCGGGAAGCTCGGCCCCGGCAGTTCGCCGGCAGCCCCGTTCCAGGCGCCGTTCACGATCCTGGCCGGGCTGCTCGCGGTCGTGGTCACGGCGTTCCTGGCGGCCGTCTACCTCTGCTTCGACGCGTCGCTGCACCCTGATACGCGGCACCTGGTCGCGGTCTTCCGGCGCAAGGCGATCTACGCGGCCGTGGCCTCGGGCGTCGTCGTGCTGGTGATGCTGCCGTTCTTCTACCGGGACGCCCCGGTGGTGGCGGCGCGCTTCACCGACCGCTCGATCCCCTTCGCCGCCGTCTCCGCGCTGTGCGGCTTCGGCAGCCTCCTGGTGCTCTGGAAGGAGCGGTACCTGCTGGCCAGGGCCACGGCGGCGGTCGCGGTGATCGGCGTGCTCGGCGGCTGGGCGGCCGCGCAGTACCCGGATCTGCTGGTCGGCGTGTACACCGCGCAGCAGGCCGCGGCGGCCCCGTCCAGCCTGGACACGATGCTGGTCGCGATGTGTATCGGAATGCTGGCCGTGGTCCCGTCGTTCCTGTATCTCTTGAAGGTGTTCAGTGCGCCGGTGATCGAGGAGCACTGAGACCCCCGTCCGTCGGCATTATGAATACCGGTAAGCTCACCCGGGTGAGTGACGCGGTGACGATGGACGCACAGGCACAGGAGTACGGGCAGCCGGAGCTGCTGAACGAGATCAGGTCCAGCTGGGCGCTGATCGAACCGTACGCCCCCGAGGCCAGCGCTTACTTCTACGAGCACTTCTTCACGCAGAACCCGCGCTACCGCAAGCTGTTCACCGGCGATCCGGCCGCGCAGCAGCGTCGGCTGTTCCAGGCCGTCTCGCGCATCATCGCCGACTTCGACGACCTCGACGACTTCCTGCCCTACCTGCGCCGACTCGCCCTGCGGCACCGCAAGTTCGGGCTGCGCGCCGCCCACTACCAGGCCTTCGGCGAGTCGATGATGGCCACCGTGCAGCGCTACACCGGACCGGCGTGGACCGATCTGACCCGGCAGGCCTGGGAGGCGGGCTACGGACTGGTCGCCGCGGTGATGCAGGAGACCGCCGCCGAGGCCGAGGAGCAGGCGCCGCCGCACTGGGAGGCGGAGGTCGTCGCGCACGAGATGCTCAGCGAGGACGTCGCGCGGATCGAGGTGCGGGTGCTGCAGGACCCGGACCGCCCCGGGCCGTACCGCTACAGCGCCGGCCAGTTCGCCTCGCTCGAACTGGCCAGCCAGCCGCGGATGTGGCGCGACTTCTCCTTCGCCAGCATGGACACCGGCGAGAACCGGATCACCTTCCACATCCAGGCCGGGCGCTCCGGCGGGGTGAGCGAGCTGCTGGTGCGCCAGACCGCCGAGGGCGACCGGCTGCGCATCGCCGGCTCCGAGGGCGAGCTCGGCTTCGCCCCGTTCGCGCAGAACCTGGTCGCCGTCGCGCACGGCACCGGCGCGGCCCCGGTCTCCGGCCTGGTCGAGGCGCTGATCGCGGGCGGCGATCGGCGTCCGCTGTGCGTGCTGCTGGTCACCCCGGACCACGGCCCGGGCTCGCCGGCCGAGCACTACCTCGCCAAGCACTTCGAGGAGCAGGCCGCCCGGCACGGCGCGCTGGAGGTCGTCGTGGTCGGCGAGTCCGGCCTCGCGGAGACCGCCCGCCAGGTGCTCGCGCTCGGCCGGCACCGGCCGTGGCAGGCCGCGGTGCTGGTCGGCCCGAGCGTGCTGATCGACCACTGCCGGGCCGAACTGCTGGCCGCGGGCACCCCGGCCGAGGCGATCGCCACCGACCAGTTCGATTGAAGGCACCGGCGGGCCCGTCGGCACAATTTCGGCGGCACCGCCCCCACGGTCGCGGAACTCGACTGGATCGAGGCGCTGATCGAGCGCTTCTTCCCGCGGATATCCCGGCCGCGCCTGGTCCCCGTCGAAAACCCCTGGTTCGCCGCGCGCCGGGCCATCCCGCTGCCGCCGGCCATCGAACTGCCGCAGCTGCCGCCGCCCGGCCCCTCCGGCTTCGCCTGGTTCGGCTGAATCTCGGCCGGTTCACCCGCGCGGCGGATGGGCAGCGTGCCGCCGAACTGCGAAAGTGCCGAATGTGGCGGATCATGCGAGCGGCGGCGAACGGGGACCGCGGCCGGACAAGACCGCGCTGCTCTCCCTCGGCATGGTCCTGCTGTTCTCCCCGCTGGCCGCGCTCTGCCTGCTCCCGCTGCTCGTGCTGCTCGAACTCACCGGCGTCCCGCTGTGGCTCGGCTACGGTGTCTGGGCCCTGAGCGCCTGCCTCTACGGCCTGCGCCCGGTGCAGCTCGCGCTGGCCAAGCTGCTCTGGCCGGTGCGCCATCCCGTCCCGGCCGAACAGCAGCGGCTCGATCTCGTCTGGTCCCAGGTGCTGCGCCGCGCGGCGGTCTCCGAGCGGCGCTTCCGGATCTGGGTCGTGGACCTCGCGGACGTCAACGCGCACTGCGTCGGCCGCGACCTGATCTGCGTCACCACCGGCGCGCTGGCCGAGCTCGGCGACCGGGAGCTCGCCGGGGTGCTCGCCCACGAGCTCGGCCACCATCTGCGGATGCACACCGCGGCCGCCGCGTTCCTGGTCTGGGTGCTGCTGCCGCTGCAGGGCGTCGCGCTGATCGGCACCGGGATCGCCGTGCCGCTGGCCGCGCTCGGCCGCTGGCTGTCCGGGTTCGAATTCCCGCCCGCGGCCAAACGTCGGGCGCTGCTGGCGCTGAGCCGGCTGGAGACGGCGGTGCGCACCGGCTTCGCGGCGCCCGGGATGCTCGCCTTCGCCGTGAAGAACGCCGCGAGCCGCCGGGCCGAGTACCAGGTGGACGCGTACGCCGTGGACCTGGGCTTCGGCGCCGAACTGCTGAGCGCGCTGCGCTGGTTCGAGGCCTGCGCGCCGCGGCTCAGTGCCGAGAACGCGGAGTTGAGCCCGGCGGAGCCGGACCTTCGCGTCGGGCCGCTGGTGCCGGGACCGCGCCGGGCCAGGCACGCGGCGGTCCGGGTGCCGCGGCCGACGCACCCGCCGCTGGAGCGCCGGATGGCCAGGATCGCCGCCCGCGTGGCGGCCTGCGCGGCGGCCGAGGATAACCTTCTTCCGTGAACGACCTGACGGTACGACGGGCCAGGACGGGCGACGTGCCCGGCATCCGGCGGTTGATCGACCACTACGCCGCCGAACGGATTCTTCTCGACAAACCCACGGTAACGCTCTTTGAGGACATTCAGGAATTCTGGGTGGCGGAGCGCGACGTCGACGGGAGTTTGGCCGGCTGCGGGGCCCTGCACGTGATCTGGCGCGACCTCGCCGAGGTCAGGACCATCGCGGTGTCCCCGGAGTTTCGCGGCCGCGGCGTCGGCCACGTCATTCTGGAGAAATTGTTGGCGACCGCGGGCTGGCTCGGCATCCGACGGGTCTTCTGTCTGACCTTTGAGACGCGGTTCTTCGCGGCGCACGGTTTCACGGAGCTCGTCGACGCCGCCGTGGATCCGTCGGTGGAGGCGGAGCTGTTGCGATCAGCGGACGAGGGTATCGCCGAGTTCTTGGATCTGGAGCGCGTCAAGCCGAATACGCTGGGCAACACCCGGATGCTTAAGCTCCTTTGAGACTCCTGCGCCCCGCCCGGGGAAAGTGGGGGCGGGAGAGTTGAAAGAATCGCTAAACTACGGTTTTCTTAGACTGTACGCGAAGCCTGGGCCGTGACAGGCGCTCGCGAAAGGGTCTTGTCGCCGTGTGCGAAAGGAAAAACAATGGCAAAGCAGACAGTGACCATCGATGACCTCGATCAGACCCCGGGAGCGCGCGAGGTCCATTTCAGCCTCGACAACTACGAGTACATCGTCGACCTGAACGAGAAGAACTTCGAGGAGCTCAAGGCCGTCCTGGCCAAGTACATCGAGGTCGCGACGCCGCTCGGCAAGGTCTACCGCGCCGCCCCGCAGCGCCCGACCGCCCGCCGCCGCGCCGCGGCCGAGGGTCCGAGCACCGCGGAAATGCGCGAGTGGGCGAAGAAGAACGGCCACGAGGTCAGTGACCGCGGCCGGCTGCAGCAGGAAGTCATCGACGCGTACCTGGCTGCCCACTAGGCACCGGGAAGTCTTCGGCGCGCCGTACCTCGCGGCGCACTGACGCTCCTTCAGCAAACGGCGGCGAACGATTATGGCGGTACCCTCCACGGGTGCCGCCATCGTCATGTAGACGATTGATTCACAGATTCACAAGGTGCCGGTTCCGGCGTCTTCGCGCCGCGCCTCGGGAACCGGGCGGCGCAGCAGCCGCCGGGAACAGCATTCGGCGATCGTGGCGAGCAGCGCGACCACCTCGGGGGCGGGGGCCTTCTCGTCGTGCAGCCAGACCGTCGGCTCGGGGATCGACTCGCCCGCGCCGTACGCGGTCAGGCCCAGGTCGATGCCGCCCCAGTCCAGCCAGTCGAGCAGCTCGGGCAGGTCCTCCTTGGCGCCCGGCGCGACCAGGAACAGGCAGGCCGCGTCCCCGTCGAGGGCCACCGGTCCCGGCCGCAGCGCGGGCTGGTCGTAGCCGATCAGCCGCCGCAGCGCCCAGCGGCCCGCCGGCTCCGGCACCCGCAGCACGTCGAAGTCCACGCCGCATTCCAGCAGCCGGACGGCCGCGGCGGCGGGAGAGGTGCCGTGCATGCCGCCAATCTAGGGCAGCGCGTGCGCGCGTGGCGGCAAGACGCCGCGGTATTGCCCCGGGCGGGTGCACGCACGGCCGCTCGCACCCTCGTTCGCTTCAGGCGTACACACTCCGCGAGTACCGGCCTGATCTGCGGGAAGACCTATTCCAACCGCTCGCGGCGAGGCCGTGGGCGGGTGATCGGCCAGCGAGCGGAGGGCACTGTCCCTTAGGGTCGAGACCTGGCGACTAGCATCGGTAGGACAGGCCGGGGTTGTGGTTCCGGGTCGGCCCGGTACTTCCCGACCACTCCGGGGAGCGAGAAGAGATGTTCGAGAGGTTCACCGACCGCGCAAGGCGGGTTGTCGTCCTGGCTCAAGAAGAGGCCAGGATGCTCAACCACAACTACATCGGCACCGAGCACATCCTGCTCGGCCTCATCCACGAGGGCGAAGGCGTCGCCGCCAAGGCCCTCGAATCGCTGAACATCTCCCTTGAGGCAGTTCGGCAGCAGGTCGAGGAGATCATCGGCCAGGGCCAGCAGGCGCCATCGGGGCACATCCCGTTCACGCCCCGTGCCAAGAAGGTGCTGGAGCTCTCGCTGCGCGAGGCCCTGCAGCTCGGCCACAACTACATCGGCACCGAGCACATCCTGCTCGGCCTGATCCGCGAGGGCGAGGGCGTGGCCGCCCAGGTCCTGGTGAAGCTGGGCGCCGACCTCAACCGCGTCCGCCAGCAGGTCATCCAGCTGCTCTCCGGCTACCAGGGCGGCAAGGCCGAGGCCACCGCCGGCGCGCCGGCCGAGGGCACCC
>Ga0310811_10001495_pt1 | contig 29259 bp, 33 predicted proteins | sample YCmetagenome_FD_207642 | JGI IMG/M metagenome (GOLD analysis project Ga0310811, IMG submission 207642) | Soil microbial communities from experimental microcosm in Duke University, North Carolina, United States - YC | ecosystem: Engineered > Artificial ecosystem > Soil microcosm > Unclassified ...
ACGACGGAGGCACGCCATGAACCTGTTTCTCGACAACCTGCTCGACACTTTTCGCGTTTTAACGTTTCAGTGGATTCCGAGCGATGAGATGAAACGACGGAACACGCCCGGCGAATGCGAGGAATGCCTCGCACGAAACTATGCCGAAGCGCGCGACGAGCCCGTCACGCGCCCGGAAAAATCTATTTTGGGCCGCACGCAGAAACCTTTGAAAACCCTGCTCGCACCACCGTTTCGGATCGGCTGAAATCAGGAACCGGTCCGGTTCCGCCGGTCACAGGGGCGCGTAGTGGAGATATTGCCTCAGCCGGATCGCATCTCCGGCTGAGATCAGGCTGATAGCATCCCTGGATGCGGTCTCATTTCAATGCGACAGACGGGCATAGGTCTCGGTAACGCCCATCTCATTTCGCTTGGTGATATCGACGAATTCAATCTTCAGCTTCGGGGCGACACGCTTAACGGCCGCGCTGAAGTCGGCTTTCGACATCGACCAGTTCAAGCTGTTCATGCGCGTGCGACGATCCGTGCGCGGAAACTGGATGAAAGCCTGGGTCTTTGGCGACATCAAACCGAGAATGCTAGCGAAGTAGCGGTCCATCTCACTGTCGGGAATCTTCGAACAGACATGCCAGGATGCGATGTAATCCGGCGCGAAGCTCTTCGCCTGCTGCAGGCTCTCCGGCGAGATGACCGCAAGTGCCGGGCTCTTTTCCCGATCAAGCTCCGTGCCGATGTAATCCCGACCGTGATCGAGAAAATACTGGGTCACATCCATACCCAGGAAGTTCTTTGGCTCGAGATGCTCAATGAGAGCTTTTCCCAACCGCAGGCTGCCGCAACCATAATCGATGAAGCGATGATGGGGCTGCAGGCCATGCTGTTGCATATGGTCCAGCAACTCTGTTGCCGTGCGGATCGGCCGGGCATGCTTGCCGATGACGTCGTGGCGACCATCGCGTGCGACTTTCCGACCGATAACATCGGCGTAGTATTTTTCGTATGGCTGCTTGGGGTTGGCGAGGCGCCAAAGACGATAGCGGAGATGGGTGTTGAAAAACCGGCGTAAGGCCATGCGTGCAAATCTTCCTGTCTGGTCGCAACGCCGGTAGTTTGGCGTCAGCTAACTAACGGACAGCTTCTTATAAGCAAAAGTTCCTTTCGTCAGGTTCTTTTTCGTCACATGGCAATATTTATGAACATCCCCGCCGCCTGTTCTCCGCACAACCGCGTGGCCCCCCGTCGGACGGCCTTCCGCAACGCCTAACGTGTTGATTTTACTTATGTCCTTAGGACAATATTTCAAGGCGATACCTGCTACAGCATCGGGTGCTTAGATCTGACAAATTCGCATGTGCGGATTGGCAAGGAGAAGCGTTGACGCGAAATTGCCGCGTCATCCGTCTCCTAAGCCACGTGCTCGTTTAGGCAGCGCGGAATCTTCTGCGACTATCAGGGGCGCCCAGATACCGAGCGAAAGTTAACCTTGTTTTTAGCGGTCTTTCGCCATCATTTGGATTGAGCAGTAGACAAGGTCCCAAGCGCAGTGGATCAACTATTTATAGAGATCGTGAAACGCCTCGGGATAATCGATCCAAACGATCGACTGTTTCTGCCCTATCTCGCGGTTACAATCATCATAGCCTTTGTCATCTTGCGCCGCAGGGATCCCAAGGCCGCTCTCAAAAGACTGTTCCCAGCCGCAGTATTTCTTCACCGATCAACGAAACAGGATCTCATCGTTGGCCTTATCAATGGCCTGATATTTTTTACTTATGTGGGCTTTGGATCTGCCTTCGCGTTTATGATCCGGAAATCACTCATTAGCATCCTTGGCGAGTGCTCCGTCGAACCCGCGGGGCCTCTCGCACTGTTCGTGCTATCGGCCGCCATTCTGGCTTTCAGCGACATCGGGAATTTTGTCGAACATTACTGTGAACACAAGATTCCGCTTCTCTGGGAATTCCACAAAACCCATCACTCCGCGGAAGTGCTGACAGCGGCGACTGTCTTTCGTGAGCATCCTCTTTCGCGGATATTTCGGACGACAGTGATGGGCGCCGTCGTCGCCATTCCGATTGGCATCTACACCTATCTCTATAAATTGCCTTCATCGGCGATTGACGTTGTCATCGTTCATTCGTTCATTGGCGCCTATTATACGATTTGGCTTAATCACTTCTATCATTCGCATATCTGGATCTTATTCCCCAAGCCGGTGCGGCGCTGGCTGACAAGCCCGGCCTATCACATGATTCACCACAGCAGCGACCCCAAACACTTCGATAAGAATTTCGCCTTCATCTTCGCCTTCCTGGATCGGTGGGCTGGCACGCTCTACATTCCGGAAGAAGATGAAAAGGATCGCATTGTGCTGGGCCTAGGGACGGCAGAGCAGGAAGAATTCCAGACGATGAAGGGATTCTATTTCGTGCCGTTCCGCAATGCCTGGCAGATTATCGCCGGCCGCGCTACGTCACCGAACAGATCGTGACGACCCGTATCGGAGAGAAGTCCGGTCACCCGTTCATGGTCGGCAAAAAGCACGAGATTGCCGCACGTCCGCAAGGAACGCGATATCGACGCGCATGAACGCTGGCGCGATATTGGAGATCTATTGGGCAGAATTTTGAGCTGAAGCGCTGAGCCGCGGAAGTAATTGGCGTCCCCAAGGGGATTTGAACCCCTGTTCCCGCCGTGAGAGGGCGCCGACAGAGTAACTTTTCCGTCTATGCTTGTTTACGGCTGTTCCAGAAGTCATTGCGCCACAGCGATTTCTGTTATTTCTACGTCTCTCCTTGTTTATACGAATTCACCCCCATATATTGGACAAGACTTGGACAACAGGGGTTACCGCCTTGGCTAGGACAGTTCGTGACGTCGTTTTGTCCAATAGAACGGCACGGCAAAAGCTGGCGATCACCGCCACCAGGAAGCGCATCTTCCCCCACTCGTTCTCGACCTCGAGAATGTCGGCATCCGCCACGATGGCGCGGAGGGCGCGACGCTCGGCGCTTGTCGGCATGCCGATGAGGGTCTGGATGTAATCGGGGGTCTTGGTGGTCAGGTACGCCACGTTTCGGGATCAGCATTGCCGATTGGTCGGGGGCGAATTTTGGTTGAGCCGGGGCGTTGCCCGGCCTATGGGTAGCCGTAGCCATTGACAGAACTCCTTGGGTTCGGTTGTTGGTTAGGCCGGCCGAGGCGTTGCACCGCCCGGTCGGCTGCCTTAGCTGAACATAATATGTTCATCTTCGCCAAGGCTATGCCACGTCTATGGTTGCGTCAACGGCAAAGTGAATATATTTTGTTCACGTGACACCCGCTCAATGCCGTATGGCCCGCGCTGCCCTTGAATGGTCGACTGTCGATCTGGCCCGAAATGCCGGCGTCGGAATATCGACCGTGAGCCGATTTGAGACGGCGCAGAAAGTACCGATTGCCGGAAACCTAACGGCCATGCAGAGCGCGCTCGAGGCTGCTGGCGTGATCTTCCTGGCCGATGGCGAGACGGCCGATGGCGGGCCTGGCGTGAGGCTGGGAAAGCCAAAGTTGCGGAAGGGGAAGCGATGAGCCGTTACGCTGCCTGAATGTGGGCCACGCCTGTCCCCGTTCCTGATACAGCGCTTTCGTTGCTTGATCACTAGCATCACCTGTCTTACCCTCTAACCGGGGTCCCCAGATTGTATGAATGCAACTGAGGGCGACGCAGAATGGCTACCGTTCTTGTTGTCGACGACGAACCGATTATCCGGATGGCATTTGCTGAGCGGCTCCGTGATGATGGCTTTACACCACTCGAAGCCGGCACCGGCGAAGAAGCCCTCGAACATCTCGGCAGCGGGGTCAAAATTGATGTAGCTGTCATTGATTTGGTCATGGGGGGCCCGATCCAGGGCGGCGCGCTCATTAAGACCGTCCAGGACGAATATCCTCACATCGGCATCATCGTCATGTCTGGTGATTGCACCCGTCTCGAGGGCCTTCGGATCTCACAGGCCTTCTTAAAACCCTTCAGCTTTGACGTAGCGATAGAGGCCATCAAGCGCCTCATCGACTGAAGTGCTGCCGTTGCCGGCTTTGCCCAGCGCATGGTCGGCAGCCACGCACATCGGCAGATTAAATCCCTGTTCCGTTCAACTTTCCGTCATCGCCGGTCCGATTGCCAGCCCCGACTCTTTACCTAGGGCAGGAAGCGGGGCGCCATGACAAATGGAAGCGGATTTGAAGCGACGGATGTCCAACCCCCAATAGTTGTCCTCGTTGAGGACGATTTTCTGCTCAGATCACTGTTGAGCGAAGAATTGGCTGATGCGGGTTGGGAGGTTGTAGAGTTCGCGCTGGGCGATCGAGCGTGGCCGTACCTCCAGGCCGGCAATCATGTCGACATCGTCATCAGCGATATTTCGATGCCGGGCCTGATACAGGGCGACGAGTTATGCCGTCTGGTAAGGTCTGCGTTTCCTTCTCTTGTGGTCATCTTGACTTCCGCCTATCCAGCTGTCGCTAAAGGCCCTCTGGCGCCGCATTTTCTGCAAAAGCCGTTCGACACCTCCGAGCTGGTGGCGTTGGTCAATCGCTTGACGGCGCATACGTGATCCTGGAGCGTCGGCCTGGTCAGTCGGGCAGACGCCTAATCTTCTCTCGATGCTCCGCCGGGGCTATTTCTTTTCGCGAGGCTGAGACGCTGCCATCACAGTCTGCCGCGGCGCATTGGCAAGGCCGCGGTCCGCATGGCGCACGATCTCCAACTTCGCCGGCCGCCCGCCGCATTTGCCGCACGTCAGCAATGATAGCAGATGCCCGATCGGTGCCCTGCCGGCCTTGCCGATGAGCCTGGCGCCATCAGCACCGGACATCTCGATCAGCCGGCCGCAATTGCAACCGACGATCAAATAGTAGGGTAGCAACTCGTCGCAGGCGTAGAGCTGTGGCGGCCTCGGTAGGTAGCGCTCGCCGCCAGCATGCGATGGCGCGCCGCGTCGGCGGTTCATGATCGGTAGCGTGCCTTCGCGGCCTGGCTTACGGGCCCAATCCTCGGCGCTAGACGCAATATCTGCCTCGAAACAGCCCAATGCCGCCCCTCGTTCCGTTCCACTATTGTTCTCTTTAGGCCCAAAGTGTCAACGGGAACGACGACCTAAATAATTTGACAGCCTATCGCGGGAATGTTTTCTGATGCAGAACGTTTTCCTAGCACGCGTTCTCCTGACGCGCGACTGGCGACCCCGCCCTGCAGCGACAAACTGCTGGCGGGGTCGTTCCTCTTAGGGGCGCCAGTTTCCGAGCGCGACCTGCGTCTCGACGTGGCGCCGGCAGTGCGGGCACTGCTCGGCCGCGGGCTTGGTCTTGAAGGTTCGATAGGTCACCACGGCATCGGCCTTGAGATCGTGTCGACATGACGGCGGATCACCTTCCGCACCAGTGATCGTCACATGGATTTTGTCGCGTTATTTGCCGCCGGTTCTCATTATTGCAGTTCATCCTTAGCCGCTTGCCAGAGTTTCTCAAAGGTATCTAGTAATACCGAACTCGCGGCTGTGATCTGAGAGAGGATAGTGCCCGCATTCTTGGGGCCGTCCTTAAACGAAGCACCCGAATGGTAACAGGCTGCGTTATCGACGAACACAAATCGATCGTGGAGATCGGGAGTCGATCTCACACTTAGTCGGCTTCCATATTGCTTTCTGAAGGCGTCAGCTGCCGACACTAGCGCCGGCATTTGCTTTCTTCCCAAAAGCCTGATCTGCGCTGACGACTTCACATGCGGCAGGTATTGGCTGACAAAATCAGCATTTAGATATGGGTCGACGAATAGCAAATCGACATTCGCGAGCTCAATGATTTTCCGAAGTTCGTCGAAATAGGAGAATGACATTCCCTGGCCGACAGCGACGCTAATTGGCCCAATTGTGCGCAATCGAAGATCACTTTGCGCCTGTGATAACAATGTCATGAGGCTCATATATGAAATGTGCGACGTCGATCCGATTGGATTCTGGATGCCGGAAATGATCGCATCAGCTCCGGCTACCTCAAACGAATTCTAAGCCTTTAACGCCGCCTTTGTGCGGCCGAGCCATGACCAACTTTCGGCGGAAGGCTTTTGAAGCTGATGTCGATCTGGCGCTAAGCGAAGCAACGATTCAATTTCGGCGGTTAGATAATCATCAGGGATTTTCTGCTCAGCTGACATTGCTATCCCCCAACACCTCGCGAAAGCGGAACCCGAACCTATAGGCCCCTTAGCTGGATTGGATCGGCTCGATAATCTGGGCCACCATTTCAATAAATTCGCCGATAGGAATCGGGCCAATTAACGCGCCCTCGATGGCCCAGCCGAAGATACGATCGTAGTCGCTGGCGATCGTATATCCGTTGAGCCGTAGGAAATCGAGGCCAGAAACAAAGCCTGTTCTCTTGTTCCCCTGCACGAAGGCATGATTGCGCGCAATGCTCATCATCAGCTCGACTGCGAGCGTCGGCATGTCATCCTGGCTCATGTAATGCCAGATATTGCGGGGCCGCTCGCAAGCGCTCTCAAGGAGGCTTTGACTGAGGATTTGGTGGGGTTCGCCGGTATCGGCTACCAGGTCGCGGTTGTGTTCAATCACATCCGCGACCGGCAGCCACAAAGGCTCAACGCGCAAGATATTCCAAGGTTTGCGGGAATTCCTGCTTAATCTTTTCCAGCCGCTCTTTGCGCGGCTTGACCTCGCTGACCGGCCGGGCCTTCATCGGAGGCCGGCGCTCACCGTCAACGCGATCCTGCTGGACCGTCATCTTGATCATGGCACACCCTCCAGAGTGATCTTTGCCAGCTTAAGCCAGTCTTGTTTAACGCTTCGTGAAATGTGCCTCCTCCAGTCCTTTTCCACAACGGAAAAGGTAACAGGGGTGACATGCGTAGCAGGATTTTGAAGGGAGCCGATTTTTGTCTTCGGCTTATCGCGAGCGAACGTCGCGATATTGGACATTCATTGGACAGATTTTTGAGCGGAAAAGCTAAGCCCTTGAAATAATTGGCGTCCCCAAGGGGATTTGAACCCCTGTTCCCGCCGTGAGAGGGGTGAAACCGGCACAATGCGGAACATTGATGGACGTTGTTGATCAACAATTATCTAATTAAATCAACATATTATGTCCTTGACAGTGCCTTGGTGTTTCACCACATATTTTCCGTACATATTTCGTACGGAGATTATGGCATGGCTCGCACAATCAGAAACGCGAAGATCGACACGCGTTCAGCTCGGGTAAAACTGAAAGAGAGACGAGAGCCATACTGGACGGTAATCAATGCCGGCTGCGCGGTAGGCTATCGACGAGGTAAGTCTGGCGGAACCTGGATCGCGCGTCACTACAGCCCCTCCAGGGCTACCGCCATGAAATATAAAGCCCTCGGCCCTGCTGATGACGCAATGGATGCGGACGGGGTTGCGGCCCTCTCCTATGCGCAGGCGCAGTCCGCGGCACAAGCCTGGTGTGCCTCTGAAGCCAGGATGGCGGAAGGCCTGGAACCAGCCCACGTCGGCCCATATACCGTCAAGCAAGCCATGTCGGACTACATGGATCACTACGAGCGTGAAGGAAAGGCGATCGGGGCGACACAGCATGCCGTAAACGCCCATATACTGCCCGCCCTTGGCGACATCGAAATTGGGAAACTTCACACCCACCGAATCATGGAATGGCATCAGAGCCTGGCAGAAGCGCCCGCCCGACTGCGCACGGCTGCGAGGAGTGGCCAGCAGAAATTTAGCGCTGCTCCTGTAGATGCCGATAGTAAACGCGCCCGAAAAGCCACGGCCAATCGTGTCCTAACCATCTTGAAGGCCAGCCTCAATCACGCCTGGCGCAAAGGAAAAGTGGCCAACGACGCTGCATGGCGGAAGGTGCGGCCGTTCAAGAACGTCGACGCCCCGGTCATTCGCTACTTGACCGAAGATGAATGCCTCCGGCTGACGAATGCCTGTACTGCAGACTTTCGGCCGATGGTCAAAGCGGCCCTCCTCACGGGATGCCGGTATGGCGAGCTCGTGGCGCTCACTGTTTCCGACTTCAACGGCGACAATGCGACCGTGGCTATTAGGACAAGCAAGAGCGGCAAGCCGCGCCATGTCGTCCTTAGCGATGAAGGACGCGCGTTTTTTGAAGATCTAACCACCGGGAAGATGGCAGCTGAAGGTATTTTTAAAAGGAGCGACGGAAGTCCGTGGGGTGTCTCCCATCAAAAGAGGCCCCTCGCGGCCGCCTGCAAGGCCGCGAAAATTTCGCCAGCCGTGAGCTTTCATATTCTTCGCCATACTCACGGCAGCCTGCTTGCGACGCGAGGCGTGCCCATGCCCGTGATAGCGCAACAGCTTGGTCACGCCGATACCCGTATGACCGAAAAGCACTACGCTCATCTATCGCCCAATTATGTGGCCGACACCATAAGGTCATCGTTTCCAAATCTTGGGCTCGTCGACACATCGAATGTTTCCAAATTGGAGCGCCGCTTTCCCGCCACTAATAAGCTCTCTACCGGCAACAAAGTCCCATCATAGCTAGAAACAGAAATTCATCAGAGAAAGGGGATCTAAAATGAAAAGTGAAGTTATAAATCTCTTGGACGCAATGTATGCACGGCGCAATTCCGGCGACCATGCCGAAAGAACGAATGCGCTGGAAGCTATTTTGACCGCGGCAGCATACGGATCTACCCGCCGAGTTAAGGATCAAGCAAGATTTCACCTTAAGATGGAGGGTATCCAATTTCACGACGAAGCCTATGAGGCTGTGAACTAACAAGGCTACGCGGGACCGATACGTTGTCGCATCGGTCCCGCTTGCTTGCCACATTTACGCTGCAGCAGAGCCCGCCACAGCGATAACTAGTGGCAAATGCTCAGTGCTGATGCTGAGTCAGTGCTGCCAGCCTCGCCTCAAGTTTTCGCCGCACGTCACCCGCCTCTCGGACAAACCGGTTAAGCTCTTCCGGCCTCATCGCGGACAAATCCTTCTTAAGCAGGTCCTGATCAGCCTCATGCTGGGGTTTGGCGGCCGACAAACCTGCGCGATCAAGGATGGTCTTGGCCGCGTCGACCCGCAGGCGTAGCGGCGCTTTTTCGTCGTCAACGACCGTTTCAAGAAGCGCCACCGCTTTGGTAGCCGCCTGCCCTGAAATCTGCTCGTAATTTGCACGCATGACCGCCGCTTTGACATGCGGCAACGCAAGGGTCTGACGCCCAATCTCGTGAGCCGTTTTGGGGCTATATCCGGCGGCTATGGCCGATTCTTTGACCTTCCCGATGCAAGCCGGATTGGTCGTATATGCAAGGACCAGCTTCTGCTGAAGTTCGGTCAATTCACGATATTCGGCGTCCACAGCTCGCTCCCTTTTTCATGCCCCAAACGGCGATGCGTCGGGATGTTCCCAAGCAATAATGCAAGCCCCTCGGTGCCCGGTCTGCCGGCGGTGCCTACCGATCGCCTGCATGTAAGTCTCGCCCGCCAGAACCACCACAAACGGGTTGTGCGGAGCTCCGTTGCCCAATGGCACTCCCCCTCTACGCGCCCGAAACTTTTGCATGACCATTCTCCTGCTTCATTGTTGTCTGCCCCCACCTAGATAGGGAGGGAGTAAGCCTTAAAGCTTACTCTCCCTTCTCTATAGGTGGCCGCAACGGAAACATTAATAAAATCAATAACTTAGATTATACGCCTTTCCGATATTTCCGTCAAACCGAAAATCATGTAATCCATTGATTCAATTGGTTTTATTCAGCCCGCCAAAAAGGCCGTGGAAACTGGCCGAAACGGGGTCATGAAACGGCTTCACTCGTCACGCACCTGAGCCCGTTGTCATCTGATGCGAACTGACCACTTCCAATAAGCTGATCGACGGCCGCCCAGATTTTGGCGCGTGCCACACCGGTGAACTCTCGGCGACACATCTCGTAGACACCATTTTTGCCAGTCCGAAAAACCGGCCGACCCGCCGCGTTCAATCGCCTTACGGCCTCCCGCACGAGGTCCAGCACCGCCTGGCCGCTCTGAGGGCGGCCACCCTCCCCGCCTGTCGCCGGCAAGTGGCGTAGGCTCGCGGGGTCGCGTTCAAAAACGGTCTCCGGCATCATGGGGAACTGAGGTGGAAGATTGTGTTTCACGATGCCAATCTTCGTCTGATCGCCTACCCTGTACATTCCGACAATTGCCCGCGGCCGATCGATCCATAGCTGTGAGCCTCGAATAGCTGACTTGAAATTGTCGAGCGATGTCGGGCGCGCATCCTTACTCAGATGGTGCACCACGACCACTGCCGCGCCCGTGCGCTCGACAAACCCTTCAACGATAGACAGAAAGTCGTTTACAACCTCATCATTGCTTTCCCCGCCGACGAGATACTTCCGTGCTGGATCAACAATCAGCAGAGGCACTGCCGGTAAAGTCTCGAGCTTCGAAACGATTTCGGCAAACCGCCTATTATCGTTTGCCATGGGCAGTAACCTGAAGAGATCGCCAGTCGGGTCGAGTAACTGAATTCGGTGATCAAGGATGGCGCTATTATCCTCGCCAGAGAGTAGGACGACTACGCCGGCCGAAGCATTTGCATTGACGTCACGGCCAAGCCATTTAAGTCCATCACCATCGGAGGCAACGGCTACCGCGAGTTCTGTTAGGACCGTGCTTTTGCCGGCACCGGCAACGCCGGTAAAAAGAGTCAGCGCCTTACTCTGGATCAGGCCGTCTACGAGGAAGGTCACTTCATCAGCAGGCGTCGTGCGGGATGCTCTAGGCTCCATCCGTTTGAAATGCTCGATCTGCCGGCCCGATGCTTCCCACCGATCCCAAATTTTCATCAGGCGATCAGAGCGCAAGACAATGCGATCCAGCCACTGCGGCATACTTTCATTGTCTCGTGGGGTCCAGTGGACGTTCCCATTCTCAAGACGACTCCAGAACTGGTCGACACTCAGATCTGCCGGGAGATCACGTGGCGAGACCAGCCAGGCGATAATCTGCTTGTCGCCGGCGGTCGCATTGAAAAGCTCAGCAATGGTGCTGTCCATATTGTTGAGGACATCGGCCCATTCGCTCGTGATCACCGGCACCAAGGCAACAATTAGGTGGTCTCCCATTTCATAGTCGACCGAGTTAAACGATGACCGGTACTCACTACCGTCGACATGCGGAAAGCCGCAGCTATCCAGATGGGCCTCCAATGCTCCGCGATCAGCTATGTACGCCGGATTTCCACCGTTCGCCGGCTTTGCATTCCCGTAGTGCGCGTGCACCTGTGCCTCTCCTGCGCTGTCATCGTCGCCATCATCGAAGCCTGTGTTTTCGGCAGCTAAAGAAATCAGCCACCAGGTCGGCAATATCTCTTCGGTCATTGTCGGCATACCTCGTAATTCTCGGTAGGTGCACTGGGCGCCCCATCAGGCACCAACGCTCAGCGCTCCTCCTACTGAGCTAGTGCGTTGTTGATGTAGTTGGTGATGGCACCCGGCTTGCGGATAGTGCCGGCGCTATTATAGACGGTGCCGGTCGGCGCCTCGACGACGGTAGGCACCACCAGCTTGCGAATGAGCGATGATGTCTGATGGCTGTCGCCATCAGCACCAAGACCGCTGTTACCGAAATTGCCCAGTGCCGAGCCGCCGGTGGTGTCGATCGAGGAACCGCCGCCGATGTTGAAGCCGACATTGGGAGCGTGAACGCCGGTCAACTCATTCCAGCCCTTGTATCCGAGTGACAGCGCACCAATGATCGGGCTGAAGAAGCTGCCAGCCGTCAGTGCTACGCCAAGCGGGTCGACGCTGACGCGGCTGCTGACGCTCGTCGTGCCATCCGGGTTCAGCGACGAACTGGCATTCGGCGAATAGCCAATGCCGGCCCAGCCGAGCACCTCGCGCGCCAGGTTCTGCATCTCGCTGGGCGGGTGGCCTGAGGCATAGCCGAGCTGTTCATTGTTGGCCGGATTGTCGATCGACGAGTCATAGGTGCCTGGCTTCATCTTATTGATGGTTGGTGCATCAGGCACTGCCGGCGCGCTGGTCCAACTATTGAAATCGTCGCCTGACAGCACCGGTCCGGCTTTACCTAGCGAGCTGTTCACCCTGGCGCTGTCGCCATAGCCGTTGATATCAGCGGCCGATCCGCGGGCGATACTTTCGCCCTGCGCGGCGTTCTCGTTACCGGCCGTCGTCTTGTTTCCGCCGGTGCTGTTCGAGGTGTGGTTGCTGGCGGCATTCGTGTTGGCGCCATTGGCGAGAGAGCCATTGGGGTTTCGCGTGCCGGCATAGCCGCCGGTCGGGGCGCCATTGCCCCCACGGCCGTTACCTTCGCCACCGTTTCCGCCGCGATTGCTGCCGCCCATGTCGTTGTGGCCGCCCTGCCCTACCGGGCCAGCACGACCGCTACCGCCGGCGTCCTCGTAGAACTGGTGGACGTTGCGGCCGATCCGCGGATTGGGCTTGTTCGCCCCGCCCATACGCTTCAATAGCGGCACGAGAATACTGGCTTCATGCGGATTGACCTGCAGCAGGCGCGTGTCACCGTGCGGATCGTTCTGCACAACGCGCTGCAGCTTCGCTTTCATGGCCGCTGACAGGGCTTCGGCGACGTGGCGCTTGTTGCTCATTTCGGATCTCCAATCTTGGGCCGGTCGTCTTCGCTGTGAACCTGGCTGACCGCATAGTGGGGTAATAGCTCGAGCCACCGCTGAGCTTCTGAGGTTGCTATCAATGTGCGACGTCCGCGCTTCAGCGCTGTCAGACGCCCTTCCCAAATCTCTCGATACACCGCGGTTCTTGAGATCCGGCCCCAATCGCAAAACTCGGCGATCGTCATCAAGCCGCTGTTGAGATTTGGAGTTGAGTTGTTTTTGATCAATGGAGAACTCCCTGGTGCTTCAGGGAAAAAATGACGTTATTTCAATACCTTGTCAACAATTTTAGATTGACTACAAAATGTAGATAAGCTACCAAAGATGGTATAAATCCGTTTGTGCTTAAAGCGCTGATTTCATGCAATTAGCCGGCAGATCGTTGATGGCAGGTATCAACAAAATGAAGGCAACTTCGACCACATTTTGTCAGCTGAAAGAGTCGCAGCCTTCCAACGAGGGGAAAAAGCGTCGCACTTTTTTTGGCTGCTAGTGTTGACCGGATAGGGAACACAGTAGTCAGCCGCTCTACGCCACGTTGAGACATTTCGCAGAAGACGCATTCCGGGTGGCGCCATCACCATTGATCGATCGATGTCAAAGTGCGCACGCTTAAGGGCCGTGAGTACGGCATATACATATCTCAATGGCGAGGAGGCCCCCGCTCGGCCTGTACGCTAGCTACCAAGCTCGTCATCAGGTCGGAGAGTAGCCGGATCGTGACGCCTCGCCGCGCGCCGGCTAAGCGTGGCAACGCCACGGGTGCCCCTGGTTGCAAAGGCCGTCGCCCAGGCGGAACGATCAGCCGGGAGGGTTGCCGGCGATCGGCAGGTTGCACGCCGACAAGAGTTCAGCCGGAATATCGCTCGCCGGGCCGCCGATCGTTTCGGCGCCATGCTGGGTATGCCCCCGGCATAGCAGCCTCGCAGACCAGAACCCACCCCGCAGACGCCAGCACAAGCAGACGCCCCGCGCACGAGCTGGTGGGATCGGATTCGCGGGCGCGGCCGAGTGCCAGTCGAGACACCGAACACACCCGGTACACCGGTAGCGGGCAAGTCCGCGGCCGCCCCGCAGCCCAAAACCGAGCCACATTGGTCGGAGCGGATTACGGCGCCACGTCAAAAGCCCGGCTCGCAGGCGTTGCGTCAGCTGATTGCGCGTGACCTCCGCGAGATCCGCACCGCCAAGGCGACCGACCCCATGCGCGCGGCAGTAGCTCTAGAGGCTTTGGCGGTCCACACACAAGCTCTTACGGAACGGCAGATAAAGGCCTATCCGCCGAAGGCGCAGGCGGAAATTCGCGCGGTGCGACGCCTGCGCCCGCAGGGCAATGCCGGCCCGGCGCGGCGGCGTGACCGAGACAAGGACATCGAGCGGTAGCACTCGCATAGGCAGAGGTTTCCGTAGCCGGCCAGTTTGAACCCGAAGATGGTGGCCTAGTAAGCCTTTGACCGATTCATCAGGGTAGCTCAGCAATGCACAGACAAGAGACTTAGTCCTAATCTATGCTGCGCCCACGTCACTCCGGTCGTCATGCCCCATTCAAAGCGGGTTACGATAGGCCTGAAATGCAACTCTTCATCCGGCTTGAGGAGGAGACAGCTAAACCTGTGTGAACTGGGCACAATCGACGTCGCTACTGAGTCCTGTAACGATGACCGGAACCAAGGCTCCATCACACTTAATTGCCGCCACTGGTTCCGCTAGTCGAAACGGCGGTTGATAGCTCTTCAAAGAAAATCCGGATACATGATTGATCGACTGGGAAGGACCACAATCCGGTGTCAAATCCGATGCCCGAATAACGGAATTCTAACAGCGGTGGTGTTAGTATTCCGGCAGAACGGGGCGGACCGATATATAGATTTAAACGCTGATCGTTAACGGCCGAGGAAGTGTCGACGGTGCCAGGAATGGATGACTCGAGGTAGGCCGCAAGTTGATAAATCAATTGCTGGACGAAATGCTTATGCAAAAGGACCTGTGAGAGCAGGACATGGAAATCATCACTGAGCTGTTTAAACGATATCTCCATGTCACTGCGATCACGCCAACTTCCCTTGATCGAAATCTCAGTCAACAATAGCTCCTCGCCATCAATGCGCACTTCGCGCTTGATTGTCCCACCGAGCGAGCTTCTGCCGTCGGAGCTATATAAGTTCCACTGAAATGGTGACTCAAAGACTTGAGCCGGCATTATCTGCCTCGCGAGATGCTAGTTGAGTTTGAGGAAAGGCTCTGCGCGTCTTGGCGACGTGCTGGCCGCACCTGATTACATCACGGCGGCCAGCATTTCGGGGCACATTATATAAAATCTTGAGACGTAGATTGTGCGGGCTCACATGGTAATGCACCGCTCCGCGGCCGGAAGCCTCCTTTTGGCTTCATCGAGTGTTCTTCATCGGCGCCTTGATTCCGTTGGCCCACGGGGTGAGGATTTCTAGGCTTCGCTGGCGGGCCAGGATACTTAGGATCAAATTGACCACCCGGCTGTCCTCTGTCGTAGGGATTGTCAGGTATTGATTTGCCAGAATCTTCTGGCAGTCCGAGGTCGCGCCGGAAGGCGGACATGCGCTCTGAAACACTTTCGGGGCTCCATTCATTATATCGTAAAAACGGCGCCGATTCTTCGGAAGCCGAAGGGAAGAACTCCGCGGGGTTGGTTCCTAAAAAGAACTCCTGGAGGCCAAGCGGATCGATGTAATCCGTCGCATTGCCGCCAACATATGCGTATAAATTAGTAGACGCATCTGACTCCTCTCCCAGCCGATCCCGGCTTAGCCAGCGCCCAGACCCCGGATCGTACGCGCGATAAAGTGTAAGATATAGCCCGCTGTCGGAGTTATATAGCATCCCTGCGTAGTTGTAGTCGGTGACCGGGGCAGTACTCTGCAATGCGGTCCCATATGCGTCATAACTGTAAGCGGCGGATGTGCTTGGGCTTGAGAAAACCCGTCGCACAGTACCAATTTGGTCGGTCCCGTAGTAGTAGGGCTGACTTGGTGATCCTATCGCAAGCTCTCCCTCATCGTAATAGGAACGCAATACGGCATTGCTGGCGCCACGAGACTGGCAAATGCTCGAGGCGCACCAAACGTAGTTCGAAGTCGTTGCCGCTCCGCCACCAGCTGGGGTGCTAGCAATCGCGGTTCGCCTGTCGAGACCATCATAAGTAAAGGCGGTCAATTTACCTGGTTGCCCGGGATAACCGATGCTGACGAGTCTATTCTCCGCATCCCAGGCGTAAGTGCGCGTCCCATCGGAGAGCAAATTTCCGTTTGCATCGTAGGTGAGCGCCTGTCCGGATAAGTTCGTCAGCTGGTTCAGATTGTTGTAACTGGCGGTTTGGGTGAGGGCCGCCGGATACACCGTAGCAACATCGCTCGTTTCAGCGATGCCGATGACGAAGTTTTCTGGCGTCGTAGTATAGGCGAAATTCAAGTATTGGCCGGATGCGAGGCCCGTATTGCCGATACCAGCAAGCCGTCGATCACCGCTATTCGGCAGATAAGACCAGTTGGTGGAAAGCGTTGAACCTGTCAGCTGCCTGCTGGTGACCTGACTTGTCTGCCCAAGATAACTCAGCGTGAACTGGCCAAGGTCGGAGCCATGATTAGTGATGCGACCAAGTGCATCATATTGCCATGTCTCAGCAGCCGCCCCAGCTACCGCACGTGAGACAACACGACCCAACTCGTCATAGGTGTAAGCGATGGCACTCGATGCCAGCGGGCTAATCTCCTGCTGCAACTGGAGGGCGCCAAGACTGAAAACAGGCTGATAGCTGTATTGCGTCGTGCCCGTTCCGTCTGTCATCGCAGAGACGCGGGGGAAGTATGGATCATAGGTGAACGTGACATTTGGTGTCGGATTGACGGCGCTGTAGTAGCTGAGCGCCGAGACACGGTCATCCTGGGTATAGGTATATTGTTTAATCTGGCTCAGTGCATCGGTAACGCTATGGAGCCGGCTGATGGTGCTCTCATATGCATAGCTGACTGCGCTGTTATCGGCATACTTCTTGGTGCTGAGGCGGCTTTCGAGATCATAAGTCCAGTTGGTCGTGACATTCGCCGCATCAGTTAGGCCGGTGAGGTTGGCAGCAGCGTCATAGGTAAATTGCTTGTTGTTGTTGGTCGGATCCGTGATTTTGGTAACGCGTCGGTCGGCATCGGTCGTGTATGTCCAGGTGCGATATTCGCGATCCTGGTACGAGGCGAGATCGAGTTTGTCGTAGCTGTAGCGGTCCGTCGTTCCGTCCGGATAGGTGACTTTCGTCACCCGATCGAGGGCATCGTAATCGTACGTGACTGTCCAGCCTTCGGAATCAGTGTATGTCCGCACACGGTCAAACGCGTCGTATGTATAAGTAGCTGCCGTTTGGTTGTTGGCGTTGACGATCGTCGTCAAGTCGCCGGTGCTGTTGTAGTTATAGGTCGTGGTCTGCCCGAGCGCGTTCGTCTCTGACGTCAGCAGCCCGGTGGCGTTGTACTTGTAGATCGTCGTCTGCCCAGCCGCGTCTGTCTTGGATGCAGGGCGGTGCAAACTGTTGTAAGTAATTTGCACCAGAGGTGCTCCGGCGCCATTTGCAATGTCCTGATAGATGGACAAAAGGTCGGCATTGTTGCCACTGTAAATGTAGTGTGTGACGCGGCCAACCGGATCCGTAGATGATGTTAGGTTGAAATAGCTGTCATACGTAAACTTAACCAGCTGCGTTGATCCATCATCGAGCACGCGCCCGATCGCGGTAGGTTGAGCTGACGTTCCGGTTCTAAACGAGGATGTTTGGCCTGGATAACCATACCAAACACGGTTCTCAAGCGGCTCCTTGATGCTCTCTACCGTCATCGACTTCTGACTGGCACTACCAAAGTGCAGGAAATGCGTGTCTCTCGCCTTGGTGTAGTCACAACCGCCTGTGGGGGTGCAGCCGGCAACGATATATTGGTTTTTATCCCAGTGAAAGCTGTCTCGATATTGCAGGTACTGGTTCGTTGGGGCCAAGGGCATTCCGGTTGGCACCGTCGCCACCGGATCGCTGGCCGAGATCGGTGCCGGCTCCAACCATTCCTCGCGTTCGTGATAGCCGAGAGGGTCGGTGACATCGACGAACCGCGGTGGCGCAGTCGTACCAGGCGCCGTATATGCGAAGTTCGATGTTCCGTACGGCGTCGTCATGGAATTGACGAGCGAATTGGCGTCATAGGTAAAACTTGAGGTGATGCCGATGACATCAGTAATCGATGCGAGACGTCCGCTGCTATCGTATGCCAGAACAGCGCTGCGTCCGAACGGATCAGTAATTTTTGTAATTTGAAGGGGCCGAAGAGCCCACCCATAGGTAAATGTTGTCTGCCTTCCTGTTGAATCAGTAATCGACGTCAGACGCATCTGTCCGTCATAGTTGAAAGTGATTGCATTACCCTGGCGATCCGTCCGCTTTGTCAGAAAGATTCGCCGCGGGAATGCCGTACTTCCATCTGACTGAGAGAATGTCTCGGTACTGCCATCAAGCATCGTTCGCTGATAGGTGACGGGACTCCACGATGTGACTACCAGTGTAGAATTGTCGTCGATCTGGGGAGTAAAACTCGAGGTGCCGCTTGCATATCCCGTGTAATAGTAAGCGCTGCCATCACTCTCGAACCTTGAGACGCTCGCGCCTTGGTTGGTCGGATCGTCGGTGATATAGCTGATCCAGTTGACGGTCCACTTGGGGCTGACATTGGTGAAATTGAAGACCGCGGGCTGACTATCTTCACGCTGGTTGTATGTGATTAGGGTCCGCATCTGTAGACCGACGGGAGGATTGTAACCGACGGGGCTATCAGACAACGTCAGCGACACCTCTGATTCTTTGATGCCGTAGTCGCACATTCCTTTTTTACAGCCGCACGTGCTACTACAGGTATCCGAATTGTTCTCCGACTGATTATCCTGCGGATTGGTTGATGGGATCGGGTCGCGCGGATGCGGTCTAGGCCAATGATTTGCTTTAGGATCGTGCGATCCGCCGGGTTGAGTATTGTTAGAGGGCCCCTTACCCCAAATCGTTCCCGCCTCGGCATCGGCAACCTGGCGCCAGCCTTGCTCCAGCTTCGTCCCGCCAGGGACCATGAAATACCCGGACGCCTCTTGATCGAGGGCGCCTTTCGTCACCCAAATCTCTTGATTGGGAAAGACCGAGTCAGCGACATGATAACGACCGTTGTTCTCTTCGAGGACAGCGGCGAAATGGCCAACCTTCCAATGAATGAGCGACGGGATCGGGACTGGCTGCCCTGGCTCGCGGAACACCACTTGATGCTGAAATGCAGCCTTATCTGCAAGAGCACCAAGTTCCGCGAGATTGGTGCCTCTTGGGCTGGCGCGATACCACTGCAGGAAATCTACTTTTGCAAAGTCAGCGCCAAGCTTCAACATGAGAGCCCGGAGCGCAAGGGGACCACAGATAAAGAGGTGCCTCGGGTCCTTGGTCGTTAGCGTCAGTAACTCCTGTGCATTTTGCACGGCCTCAGTTGCTGATCCCGAAATCGGCCGTTTGCCAACTTCGGCAGAGAATGCCTTGAGCTGATCGAATTGCCCGAGAGACGCATACAACTGTGCTCGCTCCCCAACCGCCCGATCAACGAGAGCGACGGCCCGTGGCTCCGTTGCGGTCTTACCGACCTCCCACGCCCCGGTCCAAGCAGTAATCGCTCGCGAGAAGTAGCCGTCATGGAGATAGGAAATGCCAAGATTCGTCTGCAGCGCCGCAACCCACCCAGACTGGGGATGCGCGGATAAGAAGCCCTCAAGCGCGCTATAATCATCCGATTTCATACGCCTATTGAAAGCAACTAGCGCGGCGGCGAGCGCCTCGTCTTCTTCGGACGTTGTTGGACCGGTTGCGATCAGAGGCTCAGCAAAATGCGCTTGGGCAATTGGATCGGGAAGTGTCGATGCGTCGGCCGGCCATACCGGTAGCGCTTCAGTAAAGCCAATCGACATTGTCGCAACGACAACGATCAGCCATTTCGCAAGATTGCGCTTCGACATTGATCATTCCCCACTTCGACCGGCGAAGCCGGCCTATCTACCCGGCGATTTGGTGGCAGGTATTTAAGGATCGATAGCCGCTACGGCGTCCAAACGAAACAGCCCCACGTTCCTGTTCCCCAGGTCCCAGTGGCTGGTGCTCCGCCAAGAGTGTTCGTTTGTGACGTACGGTTTCCGTTAACGTCGTAGCTGTAGGCGACACACATGCCGTTGTCATAAGCGGCGGTCGTCACGCGCCCCAGCTGGTCGTAGGTGTAGATCACCGAAGCATTGACGCATTCGGGTGCTGCCACACTTAGGACTAGGGCACTTAACGCAACAGTGACCGCTTTGCTTTTGGACAGCCTATTCTGCATTGGACCCCCGATCCCCCGTGGAGAGCAGAATTTTCCTAAACTCTTAGAAGTTTAGCATTGTAATCATCATGAAATGATTTTTCTCCTAGGCGACGATTGCACATCTCGCTTAAGCTGGCAACAGCCAAAGGTAGCTACTCGTTCAGGGGGATCGACGCGATGCGCCATCAGAGATCTAGACGGCTTCCGAAATTCATTTGTGTTGTCCTCGCCACATTCCTGGCAGATGCGAGCTATGCGCATGCCGCTTGTACGCTGCCCTACATGATCACGAATGGACAACCTGCGGACGCGTCGCAAATCATGGCCAACTACAACGCCCTTGCCGCGTGTATTGCCGCGATTACAAACACACCGGGTGGTGCGACGAACTCACTCCAATACAATGCTGGTTCGGGAACATTCGGCGGCATTGCTCCACTGACGGATGGACAGTTTCTTATCGGCTCGACGGGCGGCATTCCTGCGGCGGCAAATCTGACAGCGGGCTCGGGAATTGCCATAACCAATGCGCCGGGCAATGTCACAGTCTCAGCAACCAATACGGCCGCCGGACAGCAAGGCTCTCTTCAGTACAACAACGGTAGCGTATTTGCTGGGCTTCCGTTGACCGACGGACAGTTGGCAGTGGGGCTTGGCTCATCTTTCAGCCAAACAGCAAAATCAACTGCCATTACGCTGACGAACAGCAATCTCACCGCTACCAGTTCATCGACTGGCTATGCCGGCGTGTTAGGTACTGCCGTCCAATCTAGCGGGAAATACTATTTCGAATTCCAGAATGTCAGTTTTGCAAACGTCTCCAGCGGCGTCGGCATTGCAAACGTCAATGTGCCATTTACTAGCGCGCTCGGTGCTGAAGCTCATGGTATTGGGTACCAGAATAGCGGCGGAGTTTATTTGAACAACAGTCGTCTCGCTACCATCGCGACTTATTCTGGGAACGTGCCGGTAATTGGATTCGCGATCGACGTGACGAATAAGCTGCTGTGGATTCGCTTAGGTGCATCCGGCATGTGGAATAACTCTGCGACCGCAGATCCTGCATTGGGTACCGGTGGTATTTCATACAGCGCGATTAACAGCCCAGTTATTTATCCTGCCACCATATTCCATGAAGCGAACCCACTCGCCACACTAGCCCCGAATAGCTCCGCTTGGCTTGGCGCTGCTCCGATTGGCTTTAGTCCTTGGTCATCTAACTCGTCAGTATCCGCCGTTTCACTTACTGGCGCTGCAAGCCTATCGAGCACCGGTGTCCTTACCAGCAATGCAAAGACTGCTCAGTCCACTCCCGCTAACCCAACCGGCACTACCAACACCGCTGCACAAGTGATGATGGGGCTGGGAGGCGTGATCACACCTGGCGCTTCGGGTCGCGTACTCTTCATGATCTCTGGCGATGGATTCAATTCGAACGCCGTTGGCAATGGCTATATCGTACAGCTTCGTTACGGCACTGGCACGGCGCCGGCAAACGGTGCTGCGGTCACTGGAACAGCGGTCGGCGGCAGCGTGAAGGCCGTAACAGCTGTGACATCGAGCGTGCAAGATATACCCTTTGCCCTTCAATCGATGGTTACCGGCCTCTCCGTCGGAACTACCTATTGGTATGATGTCGGACTGGAAGCAATCGGCGGAGGAACCGCCAATATTGAGAACCTGAGCCTGACCGCTGCTGAAATGTAGCCACGGGTCAATCAACTGAGTCGTCAGCGTCAGCAGACTGGCGGCAAAGCGATCGCGGAAGGGCCAATCGGAGAGTGATAATGGTCAAGTCTAGTTTTGGGACTCTTGCTGTCGCTCTCAGCGTCGGCGCGTTGCTTTTTTTTAATGGAGGCGTCGCTAATGCGGCCTGCACCCTGCCTTACACTATCACGAACGGGCACCCCGCTGACGCTTCACAGGTGATGGCGGATTACAACGCTATCGTCTCTTGCCTCAATGCTACGGTTGCTCCGGCCACAGCTGGCCAGATCGGGTACTACCCTTCCGGCGGAACTTCGATCTCCGGAACAGATCTATCGTCGCTAATCGATGCATCAGCAGGATCTGCGCAGGGAAGCATTCTCTATCGAGATGCAGCAGGCTGGAAAAGTCTGCCACCGGGGACTTCCTCCCAGTTTCTCCAAACGTTGGGCTCCGGTGCCAATCCGCAATGGGCAAACCCCGCATCCGGCGGCGGTAGCACATTGCTCGCATCGCTCACTGCTGATCAAGGGAATGGCAACGACACCAGTGAAGACACACTCTATACCTATACGACACCCGGCAATACGTTGAATAGCAATGGAGACACGCTCGAAATCAACGTCGCTTATTCGTTTGCGGCAAACAACCATTTAAAAAGCATCCGTTTGTACTTCGGGTCAGCGCTGATCGGCATCGCATGGAACGTGCCAGTGTCATCGGCTGCCACCGTCGGCACATTTAAAGCACAAATCGTCCGGCGCGCCCAAACTAGTCAGCTTGCGTTTGGCAGCGGGCAATTATACGCGGGAACCGCCCCGGCTAGCTCGCTGAACACCGGAAACTCTTTTGCGTGGTTCACACCGGCAACCAGTGATCTCTCGGGACCCGTGGTAATTACGGTGACTGGGCAAACCGGCACCGCAGCTGCCAACGACGTTGTGCTGAAGATCTTCAATGTGCGCAAGATGTGAGCAGCGTTCGTCCCGGGTACAATTTTCTCGCAAGCGCGGTGTACCGCAACTTGGTCTGCAGCACCTCACAAAACCAATCAGCCATCCCCACGACGCCTTGCACTATCTCACGCTGGGTTTCGGTGGCGCTGACATCGTCTTGAACCGTGATCAGCGGCGCCGGGAAAACCGGTCACGAATGGCGGACGATAGCGATTACGATATTCTCGGGTATCAGGATACACCGCTACGCCCAGGCGCGGGCGTGCGTTTTGGGCCGCTGCCATACCGGGATATGCGGCGCTGATCTGCTATCCATAACTGTAAATATTTGAGAGAATGGAATGGTGCGGCGTTCGGGGGGATCGGATGCACTGTTCTCAAAAACTTTATGCCATCATAAAAGGCGGCTCACGAATTTTGGCGCGCGCACTCGCCGCCGTGGCGTCGCTATTTTTTGTCTGTTTCTCTGCTTATCCGGCTTCTGCGAAAGTACTCGAGCCATTCAATGTCGCGGGCTGGGACGGTGGCGCTTATTCTAGCGACAATTCAGGCTTGTTCACGCACTGCGCTATGTCGGCCTCGTACAACAGCGGTATCCTACTCCTGTTCTCCGTGACCAAAGAATATGAGTGGAGTATGGGGCTAGGTAATCCCTCGTGGCAATTTACTATCGGCAATAAGTATCCCGTTACCTACTCAATTGACGGTGGCCAGTGGTTTAGCGCCACGGCAGAGGCAGTTACAACTAGCGCTGTGAGGATTGATCTGCCGGCACGATCAGATGTGTTTGATAGATTTCGGTATGGATCAGTCTTACACGTACAGGCCGCCGCAAGGAGCTTTACGTTCAATCTCACCGGTACTAATCAAGCCCTAACGGCATTAGTCGCTTGCTCAAATCGTTGGGTCGCGGCTACGAACAGGCCACAAACTAACGACCCCTTTGCCGCACCCAGCGCGGCACCAACCGTCGGTGCCGTGCAAGACAATTCGGCAGAGGCAGTCACTCTGGCATCCAACATACTTTCTGCATCCGGTATTGCGGGGTTTTCGGTTCAGACCGGCGATGACGCAGCCCGCTTATTGCGGGGTTACGATGCAGTTTGGACTGCGCCAAATCTGCTAGGTGCCATCCGAGTGTTTCCAGATTCTGATCCAAGAGACATTGATGGAATTACAGCCGCCTTAACATCCAAGGAAGCGCAGGACTGTAAGGGAAAGTTCGCATCGTCGAGATTGCCAGTGCCTGCAGGAGCCGAGGGCGTCGTGCTCGCGCGCCTCGCCATTGCCTGCGACCAAACCTCAAGCGCGTATTACGGCTATTACACTGTCCTCTTCAGAAAAAAAGGCGGAACCTATCTGTCCTTGGTTGGTGGCCTGCGCAATCCAGAGGGAGAGGTGCCCGCTCAACAAGCGGACGAAAGCATCCAACGTGCTGTGTATACGCAGCATGGCACCCCGAGCCAGAACTAGCGGTATAGGTCCACAGATTTGGCGTGGCGTATAGATATTGGCGTCTTCACTTTGTCTCGAATCATGTCTGCGGCGAGTTGGGGCGACGCTTCCAAGCCGATGACCGACGACGAGATCAAGCAAGCGGTCATTCAACAATCAATAGCCGGCTATCCGGGCCATTGCCCCTGCCCTTACAACCTCGCCAGCAACGGCAGCAACTGCGGAAAGCGTAGCGCTTGGAGCAAGCCCGACGTCTACGCGCCGATCTGCTATCAGAATGAAGTCGCACCCGAGATGATGAGGCAGTGGGAACAACAGCACGGTTACACGTCCGAGCTGAATGGTTTGCAGAAAATAAATTGAGGGGCGTTTAAAATGAAAAAAGTTCTGATCGGCGCCATCGCCGGCTTATTGGCGTGTTGGGGATGTACCGGCGCCGCTTTTGCAGATGATGAAGCAGATACGGCATTAAGTTACTGCGCCGATATGCAGCAGAAAATTGACGCGCTTGTCGACTACGCCAAGACCACCTGTATCCCGGCTAAAGGAAAAACCGGGATGGATTTCATATTCTTGAGCGATCAACCTGTCTTCTCGCAAGAGGCGGCGAAGAAGGGATGGTTGATTGTCGTCGTCGCGGTGGCTGGCGACACTTTTAACAAAGTGCCGTTGAAGACAGAGCAACTGATCGTGGCCGATCAGGACATGATGAAGTCGCGCAAAGCGTTCAAGATCCCGGCCGGCACGGCTCGGTCGCTGCAGAAGAAAGTTAAGGCTGGTCAAATCGGCCTTGATGCGATGTATTCCGAGATCGGTAATTCGATGACGCCATATTCGATCCCTGCACAATGAAATCAGCCACCTTTAGTTCGATAATGCTCGTCGCCCTCGTCTTGTGGGGCGCCACGTCGCAAGTCTGCCATCCGGGATATGTCGCCGCCGTGGATGGCCGTGCGATGGTCCCACGCTGGGTGATGTACACGCTTAGTGGCAATGTCGTCTCTGGCTGCGCCAAGCGCCGCGACAACTTCCATGCAGAAGAACAGATAGCGGCAACGCGTCGCGCCTCGCCAGCCGACTATGACCATTCCGGCTATGACAAGGGCCACATGGCACCGGCCGAAGATTTCGCGCTAGATCCGACCGAGATGAGCGACAGTTTTTCGATGGCGAATATGGCGCCACAGATACCAGGTCTGAACCGCGCTGAGTGGGAGCACTTGGAAGAGACAGTGAGGGCGTGGGCTTTCGCGCGTGGCGAACTAATTGTCTTCGTCGGCCCCGTGATCCGCGACCATCCGCAGACCATCGGCGCCGATCATGTCGCCGTGCCTTCTGAAAGGTCATTTGGGATCGCGACAGGGGCGAGGCACTGGCTTTCATGATGCCACAGCGGGCTATTGCGAAAGGAGATTTGAAGCCGTGGGAAACGACGATTGCCGACATTGAGAAAACATCTGGCGTCGAGTTGCCGGTGGAAAACATAGACCCGACTGCTAAGCCGGCGCTGTGGCCGGCGTCGATTGTTGGGTATCGGAAAGAACATAAGGCGGCATGCGGTGCAACATCGTGATGCCAGCGAACAGAGGGAAGACCATGAGGCCACTAGCCGTAAGCGCCATCACGGCCCTGTTGATGACGACATGGGCGCCGGACAGCTCAGCCGGAATGTATTGTACGGCCCCGACAGCGCCGACGATGATGGAGACAAAGCCGACGCCGCCGACCGAGCCATTTTGCTTCAACAAGTTCTCGGGTGAGAACAATTGCTCTGCGTCCGAGGTCAATTTCTATAATAGCGAGGTCGCGACCTATAACGCGGCCTTGGAAAATTATAAGGCCGCCGCACAGGAATATATCGTGGAGTTGAAACAGTATCTGGCAGAAGCCAATCAGTATGCGAAATGTGAGGTCGACGCTCTCTGATGCGCGGATGGCTGATTAGGGAATGCTGATGTTAGGTATGATTTCGGTAAACACGTCAGCGGACAGCACTTGTAGAAGGTCGCTATCGTCTCGCGGGAAACGTCGGATGGCACAGTGCCCTTTGTTCTCGTCTTCCGGTTCATGCAAAATTCGCACTCTATGACTGCGTGCTACGCACTCATCACGAACTTTGCCAACATTTCCTATTGCGTAGGCGCTCTGCTTTCCAACTCCTGGAAATGATCGCCTAAAAGCTTTGATTGCGCGTACCCGCTGTTCATCCGGCGCACCCTTGAAATACTCAATCCACGTCACCGATAGATACTCTTCATCGGGTCGAAGTGCGAACGCCTGGGGAAAAAAGCCGACCACTTTATCGTCCTCAATTATGATTCGATTTCTCCCCGCATAGCGCATGACGCTATACTCGCTCGGTATTTCCTTGCTTGCCGGCAACATTATGCCGGCTGCTTCACCCTCGGGCACTTGTTCTTCGTTAGCTTGCTGACCGTCACTTGTCATTCGAGAGCCAGTCTTGAAGGCTGTAAGGGGCAAGTGTCTGTGTCAGCCGCGTCGCGACTGTTTGGCCGGCGGCGCGCTCTTTGTTGCCATCGATGGTCATCGTCACGGTCCAGCGCACGCTATCGTTTTCGAGAAATTCCAGCGTCAGCCGATCACTACCGCGCACCCAGGCCATAAGGATATGCCCATCATGCGTCATGCCGAGACTGGGGCGGCGCCGTGGGTCCAGTGCAATGAATGTTTTCAGAAATGTGATGAAAGATTTCTGTTCAACTGGCTCGTCGCCGGTCTCCCATTCGCTCAAGTCGTGGAGGTCGTCCAGCTGGTTGAACAGCTTCTCGCGCCAAGCCTTATCCAGGTGCATGGAAACCATGGCGGCGAAGGTCTTTGCGTTTGCAAGCGCATCAAACACACGCTGATCTAGGGCAGTCCCCGACTGTGTCGAAATTGCAGACGGTGGCTCCGAAGTCTTGAGCGCCTGAGCTTTGTTAACGCCGCGAAGAGTGTCGGCGCTGATCACTCGTTCGAGAAGCGCGGGTGGTTGTGCCAAGGCAGCTACTGCCCTTGATCTTACATCGGTGGGAACGGGGCTTAGCGTGCTCATCGATTAAACAGGCTCCTAGCAGCATCCGTGATGCAGTGCTCAAAGACATCGTCTTTTATTGTTCTGATCTGAGTAAGCAGCGCAAATATGTCCTTGTCCAGCTGCGGCGCGCCGCCCTCGCGATGAACGTCAAGATCAAGCATGATCGAGATGTGGTCAAACAGAGGCGATGGAACGATAGCAGTATTGAGCAACAGATTGCCGTGAAGCTCGGGCAGTGCATGCAAGACCTGGCCGGCATACGCGACTTGCTGCCCCAGTGCTTCCGGCGTTTTGACATAGATGTTCAGATAGTCTTTCGGATCAATCGTCACATCGCCGGCGGGTATCGGGATGTCGATCCGATTGAGATAACGAACACCAATTCGTCCTATCCGCTGATAGCCGGCGACCTTTTTAAATCGTTCCCAGTCATTTTGGAACCGACCGAAAAACGTTTCCCAGCCTGGATAGGGCGCTAGCTGAGAGACGACGAAGGCATTGGGGACCAACAGCATGAGTTGAGATCGGTCATTCGATGAACGGCGATACACTACGTGGTCTCGCTGGACCTGGGCGTGTGACGCCTGAACATTGGCCGGATTGACGTTAACGTGCACCCCGAGGTTGTGCAGCGTTTCTTCTTGCGGATATGCGCTAGCAAATTGCCTGAAGACTTTCTCCGAGAGACCCGGCTCTATCGAAGACTCGAACCTGACCTCAAATACGGCCTCGGTAATCGGCGGGCGGCTATATTTTTGTTCGGTCACGGCAGCTTCCGCTAATGACATAGCAACACCGATATTGGTGCTCCTTATGCATTTTCAATTATATTTGCGCGGAGAGCACATAGCCAGCCTGCGACTCAGCAGCCGGCAAGTAGTTAGCGTCAATGGCCGTATACCGGCGGCTTATCGTTTCTGAGCATGTCTATAGCCTCGATAATCCGAGCCCAGACCGCCGCGCCCTCGGTGTCGCCCTTCATGGCACCCGATTATGCAGGCGCATCGCCTTGCCCTTGGCGTCTGCGCCGTGGGCTTTGATCAGTTTCCATGCGGCCCGGTAGATGTCCTTCTCGTCCACAATCACCGTTGCCCGTCCATAACGTGCAGTTTCACCCTGCCCTCGCCCTTGCCACGGCACGCGATGCACCGGAGCCTCATTTCGATGACATACAGCATGTCATCTACCTTGACGCCCCGCGGCAAATCGGGGGGCCGCCAACGCGGGATGCTGCCGCACGAGCAGCGCGCCTCAAGAAACCCACCGGGGTCGAGGTCAGAGATTCGGGCGATGGGCCAGCTCGCGCGCATGATCGAGCATTCACGAATGTTCTCATTTTGTTCTACTAGGCAATACCTGGCCGACAAAGTCAACGATACTAATCCATCCGACACGAGAAGCAGGGGTTGCCGCTTACTGGACACCCTCGCACCCGACAGGGTTGAGCGAAGTCTGTCACCAAAAGTCGACCATTTCTAAAGGACAGTCACAGAAGACCATATTCGCGGGTCTGGCTCGCGAATGCTCCACTATCCTGGCTCGAACCAGAGCCAATATTACGATCGGGATTGGGGCCGAAGGGGCGTAGTAGCCGTGACCTCAAAATGTAGGTGAGGCAATTGGGCACCGAAAAATTTGTCGAGGCGCCCAATCGACATCCATGCGCTCGATCCGCCCCCTCCCCCCGGGGGGTCGGCTGCGGGCGGAATATCGGATACTATGCTGACGTCGATCGCCAGATGACACTTGCGGCGCTATTTCGCCTGCCGGCCAGCCTATTCCGAGCCCCCGCCTTCCAATCGAGCAAAGCCTATCATTCACGATCTGTAAAAATGGGCGCTCGAGGAAATCGGACAATTGACCAAAATTCGAACGCCATCTTTTCCGTAGATTTTCCGTACAAACCGAAAAATCTGCTGCAGATGATCGCTAACTATTTGGAATGGTTGGCGTCCCCAAGGGGATTTGAACCCCTGTTCCCGCCGTGAGAGGGCGGTGTCCTAGGCCACTAGACGATGGGGACCCATGGAAATGGGCGCCTGGCCGCGAGGCCCTTCTGATAGTGGAAGGGGC
>Ga0310811_10001496_pt1 | contig 29251 bp, 28 predicted proteins | sample YCmetagenome_FD_207642 | JGI IMG/M metagenome (GOLD analysis project Ga0310811, IMG submission 207642) | Soil microbial communities from experimental microcosm in Duke University, North Carolina, United States - YC | ecosystem: Engineered > Artificial ecosystem > Soil microcosm > Unclassified ...
TTTGGATATGGCCGATGTCGCCCGAGGCGCCCTGCGCGCCGCGATAGAGCCGCCCATCGGCGATGATGCCGCTGCCGATGCCGGTGCCAGCTTTGACGAAAAGAAGCTGCTCCGTGTCCGACCAGGAACCGGCGCGTTCGGCGAGCGCCAGCAGGTTCACGTCATTCTCGACCAGGACCGGCGCGCCAAGATGGGCGCCGAGGCAATCGCAGATGTCGAAATCGTCCCAGCCCGGCATGACCGAGGGGCCAACGACACGGCCACCCGTGTGATCCACCGGCGCCGGCAGGCCAAGCCCGACGCCAAGCACGCGCTCGTTCTCCTGCCCGAGTTCGGCAAGGAGGCTACGAAAGCGCGCCGCGAGCAGGGCAAGGACCGGTATGGGCCCGGCTCCGAGGTCGATCGGGATCGTGCAGGCGGCGAGCACGGCAGGAGTAAGATCGGTCACTGCCAGGCGCGCATGCGTCTCCCCGATATCGGCGGCGAGGACCAACGCGGCGCCGGGCGCGAGGGCCAGCAGGCGCGCGGGGCGGCCGCCGCTGCGCCGCCGCTCGTCCCCTTCCTCGATCAGGCCGTCGGCCAGAAGCTGCGCCAGATGCTGGGTGACGGTGGTGCGCGAAAGGCCGGTCGTGGTGACGAGTTCGGCGCGGGACCGTGCCTCCCCGGCGGCGATGAGCGAAAGTAGGAGGCCCGCGCCGCTGGGGGCGCCTGCACCTTCAGTCGCCATGGCCGTTGATCCGCCGAAGGGTTTTCCGCAGAGCGGCATTCTCCGCGAGGTCGAGATAGCTGCGGTAGAGCGGCCGGTAGGCCGCGTGCCGCTGCGGCTCCGGTCGGTACTGGCGCGCATCCCGCGCCCCGAAGCGGGCCGCTCCCTCCACGAAATTGGGCACGACCCCGCCCGCGACCGCGCCATGGATTGCGGCGCCGACCGCCGTGGGGTTCTGGATGATCGGCACCGCGATCTCGCGGCCCATGACATCGGCCATGGTCTGGACCAGCAGGGGATTGGCTTCGGCGAGCCCGCTGGTGAGCAGGATGCGGTCGATGGTGAGACCCCCCTGGGCCAGCCGGTCCATGATGTGATGGGCGCCGAAACACAGGCCATCGAGGAGCGAGCGGTAGATGCCGGCCGCCGTGCTGCCCATGGTGAAGCCGGCAATCAGTCCGGCAAGGCCGGAATCGGCGAAAGGCACGCGGTTGCCGCTCCACCAGTCAAGTGTTACGAGGCCGTTCTGACCAGGGGCGAGGGAGGCCGCCTCCTCGTTGTAGAGCGAGAAGTTTCGGCCGAGATCGGCGTCGCGCGGAAAGGTGCGGACAAACCAGGCCAACATATCCCCGAACCCCGCCTGGCCTGCCTCGTAACACCAGAGATCGGGCAACACCGCGCTTTCCGCCATGGCTTCCAGCCCAGGCGGCAGGGGGCGGGGCGTCTCCTCCAGCAGCAGATAGGCGGCGGAGGTGCCGAGCGCGCCGACCCAGACGCCGGGCTGCACGGCGCCCACCGCTGGCAGCACGACATGGGAATCGATCACCGCGACGGCTACGACCGCCTCGCCCAGAATGCCGGTGCGCCGGCGCCAGTCCTCGCTCAGCGCGCCGCAGGGCGTGCCGACCGTCGCGGGCGGCGCCAGTCGCGCGGCCAGGCCCGGCACCACCTGGTCGGGATAGCCGCGGCCGGCCAGGTATTGCGCCTTGTAGGCGGCGAAATCCCGGCTGCGGCATTCCGTGCCGGTCAGCTGCCAGACGAGCCAGTCCCCGGCCTCGATGAAGCGCTCGGTTTCGGCCCAGAGACCGGGCGCCTCGGCCACGATCTGCGCTGCCTTGGCCAGCAGCCATTCGCCGGAAAGCCGGCCGCCGCAGCTTTGCAGGAAATCGCCGCCCCCGGCGTTGATCGCATCCGCATAGGGTTGGGCGGCCGCGTGTTTCCACAGTTTCACATAGGCATGCGGGGCGTCCGGGTGGCGCAGGGAGAGAGGTGCGCCGTCAGCTGCCGCGGGCAGCGGGGAACTTGCCGTAAAGTCGATCCCGATACCCGCGACGTTCCGCCCGGCGCCGATTGCGCGCAGGATCGCTTCGGCCGCCTCCAGATAGTCCGGCGCGTTCTGCAGGGCGTAGTGCGGTGGCAGCGGCGTGCCATCGGGCAGGCGCCCGGTCATGACACCATGGCGGTAAGGATGGGTGTGGTGTGCTTCCTGCCGGCCGGTGGCGACGTCGATTACCACGCCGCGGGCGGATTCGGTCCCGAAATCAAGGCCAATGATACTGCGTGATGCCATGCCGCCCGTGTCTGCGCTTCGTCCCATGCGGCCGCGTTCAGGGGCGGCGCTCGCTTGGCCGGGACGGTAGCGAGACGGTTCGGGAGGCGCAAGGGGTTATGACCAAAATTGGTCATAACCCCTTGCGGTCTTAAATCAGGTGCCGCATTCAGCCGGCAGGAGGGAGACGCTCCATTGCATCTCCCGCTCCGTTCCGGGCGGCAGGATCATCATGCCCGGCTTTTCCAAAAGGTCGCCGGTGAAACCCTCGGGGCTCGCATAGCCGTGCCAGGGCTCGATGCAGAGGAAATCGCCCGATCCGCCCGGCTTGGTCCAGACGCCGAGTTGCTCAAAACCTTCCCAGGCCACCTCCAGCACCGGGGTGCCGCGGCCCGAGAAGCGGACGGAACGGCTTTCGAGGCTGGTGAAGACCAGCGCATCGGCGTCGAAGAGTTCGGTGCGGAGCGGCAGCACCCGGTCCTCTACCGGGGAGGGATGGACCGCTGCCGTCAGCAGCCCATTGGCCACGCCATGGATCGGCGCCTGCTCGGCCCTCGCGAAACGGAGTTCATGCTCCTCCTTCGGCACGTCCGGCAGGATCGGCCAGGCGAAAGCCGGGTGAGCGCCGAGCGCGGCCGGCATCGGATCATCGCCCTTGTTGGTGAGCGTGTAGCGAAGCGTGAGCGTGGTGCCGGCAAGTTCGTAGCTGAGCACAAGGCGGAAGCGATAGGGGTAGAGCGCGCGGCTCTCCGCATCATCCTCCAGCACCAGGGCGCAGGCGGCCTCGGAGCGTGAGAGCCAGGTGAAGGGCAGATCGCGGGCGAAGCCGTGCTGGGTCAGCCGGTAGGTTTGGCCGGCATGGGTGTAGCGGTCTTCCGCTAGCCTGCCGACGATTGGAAAAAGCACGGGGGAATGGCGCGGCCAGGCAGGCCCCGCTTGCCAAAGATAGTCCCGGCCATCCGCGCCGCGCAGGGAGGAAAGCTCCGCCCCCTTGGCCTGGATCGTGGCGGAAAGTCGGCCGCTGGAAAGCGAATGGCGGTCTTCGGTGGTGCCGGTCATGGCCTGCTCCTGTCGTTCGGTTTGCCAAGATAGGGGGGGCGGGCCGCCGCTGGAAGCGGCCAGGGTCTGATCGGTTCGCCTGAGCCGTGAATCAGACCCGTTCAAAAGGGTCTGATCGGTTCGCCTGAGCCGTGAATCCCCCCGTTAAAAAGGGTCTGGTCGGTTCGACTGAGCTCTGAATCGAGCCCTTTTCAAAAGCCAGGAGCGTGATCCCGCTTGACGAGCCCGGGGGGCGTTATGCGAGATTTGCGGGGAACAGGAGTTTTCCCTTGTCTCGCCTCGACAGACATTCGCTGTCTCCCGCTGCTTTGGCACTGCTCTGCCGCCCGCTGTCTGGCCCTCCTTAGGGTCTCTGTCTCCAAAGTAACGACATCGCGCGGCGCGGCCCACCGGCTTGCGCCGCAGACAGGGACAATGCCTACAGAGGAGATCGTCATGACGGATCTGCGCGAGTGGTTCGCGGAACATCATGTAACGGAAGTGGAATGTCTTGTGCCGGATCTCACCGGCATTCCGCGCGGCAAGATTACGCCCGCGCAGAAATTTCTCGACGGCGGCGCGCTGCGCCTGCCGGAAGCGATCTTCATCCAGTCGGTCACCGGCGAATACCCGCCAGACGAGGATGACAAGCTGACCGATCCCGCCATTATCGACATCACGCTGCGGGCCGATGCGAGCACGGTGCGGCTGGTGCCCTGGGCGCGGGAACCCACGGCGCAGATCATTCATGATTGCCACTACAAGAATGGCGATCCGGTGCCGATGGCGCCGCGCCAGGTGTTGCAGCGCGTGCTGAAGCTCTACCAGGACAAGGGCTGGGAGCCGATCCTGGCGCCGGAACTGGAATTCTATCTCGTCGGGCGCAATACCGATCCCGACTATCCGCTCACCCCGCCGGTCGGCCGCTCGGGACGCAAGGAGACCGGCCGGCAATCCTATTCCGTGGATGCGGTCAATGAATTCGATCCGCTCTTCGAAGAGATGTACGATTTCTGCGAGACGCAGGAACTGGATCTCGACACGCTGATCCACGAGGAAGGCGCCGGGCAGGTGGAGATCAACTTCCTGCATGGCGAACCGCTGACCCGCGCCGACCAGGTCTTCCTTTTCAAGCGCACGGTGCGGGAAGTGGCGCTGCGGCACGATATCTACGCGACCTTCATGGCCAAGCCGATGAGCCATGAACCGGGCAGCGCGATGCATGTGCATCAGAGCATTGTCGATCCCGAAACGAAGAAGAATCTCTTCGCAGGGGAGGACGGCAAGGCCAGCAAACTGTTCCGTAACTATCTCGGCGGCTTGCAGAAATACACGCCCGCCGTCATGCCCATCCTGGCGCCGAACGTGAATTCCTATCGCCGGCTCTCACGGTTCTCCAACGCGCCGATCAACCTCGAATGGGGATACGACAACCGCACGTGCGGCCTGCGCGTGCCCTTCGGCGCGCCCGCCGCCATGCGCGTGGAAAATCGCGTGCCGGGCGCGGACGCCAATCCCTATCTTGCCTTCGCGGCGACCCTTGCCTGCGGGTATCTCGGCATGGTCGAGGAGTTGGAGCCGACAACACCCTTCGAAGGCTCGGCCTATTCCATGCCCTATGCCTTGCCACGGGAACTCAGCCACGCGCTCGACATCATGGACACCTGCGACCCGCTGCGCGAGATCCTCGGCTCCAAGATGATCGACGTGCTGGTGGCGGTGAAGAAGCTCGAATACGAGACCTATCTGCACGTCATCAGCTCCTGGGAACGCGAGCATCTTCTGCTCAACGTATGAGGTTCGATCCGGCGGACCGGGGGGAGAAGCCGGCCCCCAGCTATTACGAGGCGACACGAAATGTCGCCCTTGTGACCCCGCGGCTCGACGGCGATCTCGCCGTCGATGTCGCCATCATCGGCGGCGGCATCACCGGCTGCTCGGCAGCCCTCGAACTCGCCGGCCGTGGTCTCTCCGTGGCGCTTCTGGAAGCGCGGGATATCGGCTGGGGCGCCTCGGGCCGTAACGGCGGCCAGGTCCTGCCGGGCCTCGCCGTGGGCCAAGCCAAGCTCAGCCGCCTCGTCGGTGCGGATGATGCCCGCCGGCTGTGGGACATGTCGGTCGAGGCCGTCTCCCTGGTCGAGCAACGGGTGCAGGCCCATGCCATCCCCTGCGACTACCACAAGGGCTATCTTCATGCGGCGGTGAAACCGCGGCATGAGCGCGAGCTGGAGGAGGAGGTCGAAGCCCTGGCAGCCCTCGGTGTCTCTGGCGCGCGTGTGCTGCGCGGGCCGGAGATGCGGGATCGCATCGCGACCGATCGCTACCGCGCGGTAATGACCGATCCGCTGGCGGCCCACCTCCATCCGCTCAACTACACGCTGGGGCTCGGCCTCGCCGCCCAGGCGGCGGGCGCACGGCTCTTCTCGCGAACGCCGGTCACGGCGATCGAGGAGGGGCAAGTGATCCGGCTGCGCACGCCGCGCGGCACGGTTTCCGCCGGGTCCCTGCTGCTCTCGGGCGGCGCCTATCTCGGCCGGCTTTGGCCGCAGATGGCGGGATACGTCATGCCGGTCGGCACCTATGTCATCGCGACCGAGCCGCGACCGGATATCGCGTCCCTCCTGCCGATGAACGAGGCGGTGGCCGATCTCAATTTTGTGCTCGACTACTTCCGCCGCTCGGCCGACGGGCGGCTGCTCTTTGGCGGTGGCGTCTCCTATTCCGCGATGCCGCCGCCGCGTCTTGCCGGGAAGATGCTCGCACGTATGCGAAAGGTCTTTCCGCAGCTGGGCGATGCCCGCGCGGAGTTCACCTGGGGCGGCCTCGTGGATATCACCCGCCACCGCGCGCCGCATTTTGGCAGGCTCGCGCCCAATATCCTGATGGCGCAGGGTTTTTCGGGGCACGGCGTGGCGCTCGCGGGGCTCGCCGGCCGCGTCATGGCGGAAGCCGCCACCGGCCAGGCGGGCCGCTTCGATGTCTTCGCCCGCATCCCGCAGGCGCGCTTCCCGGGCGGGCGGGCTCTGCGCGTGCCGGCGTTGCTGCTCGCCACATCGTATTATCGGATGCGCGATCTCCTGTAACCTTCCTCTCACGCCGCCGGGGGCCGCGGCATCGCACAAAAAGCTTGCGCCGAGGCCCCCGCAGACTTCAAGCTTTCCGATGTCTGATCAAAGCGAAGGCTGCGGCGATGAAATATATCGGCTGGCTTGCCATTGTTCCCCTCATCGGCATGTTCCTCGGACCGATCTGCCATAATGCGTCCACGCCCTTCATCCTCGGCATGCCCTTCATCCTGGGCTGGATCGTGGTGTGGATCGTCATCACCTCGGCGGTCATGGCGGTCATCTACCGGCTCGACCCGGCGCGGGGACAGGCGGACGAGGAGGGGCCGCGATGAACATCGCCCTCATCCTCATCGCGCTCGGCGCCATTCTCGCGCTTGTCCTGGGCCTTGCCGCACGGCGCGGCCATGCCATGAAGCTCGAGGAATGGACGGTCGGCAATCGCGGCTTCGGCACCGCCTTCGTCTTCCTGCTGCTGGCGGGCGAGATCTACACGACCTTCACCTTTCTCGGCGCCTCGGGATACGCCTACGGGCTCGGCGCGCCCTCCTATTACATCATCGTCTACGGCACGATCGGCTACGTCATCTCCTATTTCATGCTGCCGCCGATCTGGCGCTATGCGCGAGCGCGGCACCTCGTCTCCCAGCCGGATTTCTTCGCTGCGAAATTCCAAAGCCCAGGCCTCGGTCTGCTCGTCGCGGTGGTCGGCATCGTCGCACTCATTCCCTATCTCGTGCTGCAGTTCACGGGGCTCGGCGTCATCGTCGAGGTCGCAAGCTACGGCGGCATTCCGAAGAGCGTGGCGATCATCATCGGCGCCATCGTGGTCACCCTCTATGTCGTCGTCTCCGGCATTCGCGGCTCGGCCTGGACCTCGGTGGTGAAGGATTTCCTCATCATCATCGTGGCGGTCTTCCTCGGCCTCTATCTGCCGTTGCACTACCATGGCGGCATTTCGGCGATGTTCACCGAAATTGACAAGGCAAAGCCTGGATTTCTCTCCTTCGCCGCCACGGGCAAAAGCCTCGCCTGGTTCATTTCGACGGTGGTGCTGACCGCGCTCGGCTTCTTCATGTGGCCGCATTCCTTCGCCGCGTGCTTCAGCGCCCGCAACACGGATATATTCCGCCGCAATGCCGTCCTGCTGCCGCTCTATCAGCTCGTTCTGCTCTTCATCTTTTTCGTGGGTTTTGCGGCGGTCCTTGTCGTGCCCGGGCTGCACGGCGCGGCCACCAACATGGCGCTGTTGAAGATCTCGGTCGCGGCCTTTCCTGGCTGGTTCGTCGGCATCATCGGGGCGACCGGCGTGCTGACCGCGCTTGTTCCCGGGTCGCTGATCATGATGACGGCGGCAACCCTCTGCGCCCGCAACCTGCTCGCCGTCGTGCGGCCCGGGCAGGGGGATGAGCAGACGGCGCTGATCGCCAAATGCCTGGTGCCGGTTATCGGCATCGTCGCGGTCTATTTCGCGATTGCCGGCAGTTCCACGATCGTCGCCCTGCTGCTCATGGGCTATGCCTTCGTGACGCAGCTCTTCCCGGCCCTGATCGCGAGCCTGCTGCCACGCAATCCGGTGACGCGGGAGGGGGCGACCGCCGGCATCCTCGCGGGTGTCGCGGCGGTCATCTATTTCACCCTGAGCGACACGACGCTCGCGAAGCTGCTGCCAGGCGCCCCGGAATTCATCCGGGATCTCAACATCGGCACGGTGGCCCTGCTCGTGAACATCGTCGCCATGGCCGTCGTCAGCGCTGCCACCTTCGGCAGGCGGACGGCGCTGACTGGCGAGGCGGCGGAGTGACCGGCCTTAGCCGCCGTAGCGGCTGAGGCTGGAGCGCAGCGGGTCGGCGCCCGGATTGTTCACCATCATCTGCACGGCGATCTGCTGCGCGTTGTAGGGTTGGCCGTAATAGGCCTGGTTCGACGCGGTATCGGGCGACAACACCGAGCCTTCGAGCGAGACGCCGGCATAGAGGCCACTGGTCCGGGCATAGGTCACGATGTCAGCGCGCATATGGGTGGTGGTGGCCCCCCCCACGCCGGCGCCGACGGTCGCCACCGCGATCGAGGCGTCGCCGCCGATCTTGAAGTGATTGCGCAGCACCGCGCCCAGCGCCCGGTCGTTCATGATCATGATCAGCACTTCGGCGCTCTGCACGCCGATCTGCGCGCCGAAACTGCCGCTGCCCATGGAATAGAAGGCGGGATCGGACCACGAGCCGCCGGCCGCGCGCGCCAGCAGCACGCAGCTGCCGCCGGAACCGCCGAAGACAAAGCCGGCCTTGAACATCTGCGGGCAGAGGATCACGGCGCGGGCGCTACGCAGCGTATCGACGACGCTGGAGGACTGCGTGCTGTTGAGGACGTCCTGCAAGGCGAGGGTCGAGCGGTCGACAATTTCCTGCTGCGCCTGTGGCCCGGTTCCGGTGGCGCAGGCGCTCATCAAGGGCGCGAGCGCCAGAAGGCAGGCCCCGATGACGGTCTTTCTAAAGCGCATGGTGGCCTCTCCTCTGTTCGTCTCTGTCGTCCGCAGCCGGGCACCCGACCAAGGCCGCCTAGCCGCGTTGCGTGTCAAAAGCGTGACCTTCAGAAGGCCGGAACGCCGTTCATCGTCTCGTTGGCGGAGACGACGCGCCAAGCATCGCCCCGCCGTTCGATTCGCGTGAGGGAAATATTGCCGACCGTGAGACGAAGCGCCGATTCACCCTTAATGCCGAGGGCGTGGGCCATGGCAGCGCGGATGGTGCCGCCGTGGCAGACGATGACGAGATCCTCGTCTGCATGGGCCTGCGCCAGACGCTCGATGGTGTGGCCTACGCGGCCGATCACATCTTCGAAACTCTCCCCCTCATGCGGGCGCTCCAGCGGGGAGGTCGGCCAGAAATCGTGTTTGGGCAGGGTGAGCCGCGTGTGAAGCACGGCATTCTCCGTGCCTTGAAGATGGCCGAAAGACTGTTCGATCATCCCGGCTTCGACGCCGAGAGTCTGGGCCGGATAGCCGCCGGCGAAGATCGCCTCGGCCGTCAATCGGGTGCGGCTCAGCGGAGTCACGAACCAGCGGGCGGGCTGGGGCAGGCGCTGGCCGAGGGCCGCATAGGCTGCTTCCTGGGCCGTCATGGTCTCGGCGCAGACCGGCACATCCTGGTCGCCATAGAGGATTTTACGCGCCTCGGGGTCGACGAGGGCGTGGCGGATGAGCCAGAAGCGGGTCGTGGTCATGAGCGGGTCGGTCTCCGGACGATCATTCGCCGATTGCCACGAGGGCGCCGCGGCGGCGGGCGGACTGGAACTGCCACGCGAAGATGAGGCTGGCGGCGGCAAGCCAGACGATATTGAGGCCAAAGCTCGCCGCCATCGCGCCGAGCGCCAGATGCCCCTCCAGCAACACGGCGCGCATGCCCTCAAAAACATGGGTCGCGGGAATGGCGCGCGAGATCGGTTGCAGCCAGGCGGGCAGGGTGCTGACCGGGTAATAGACCGCGGCGAGCGGCGTCAGCCCGAAGAGCAGCGACCAGGCGAGGGCTTCCGCCCCCGCGCCGTAGCGCAGGATCAGCGCCACGATGCCGAGCGCCACCGCCCAGCCCATGATCATCAGATTGGCGAAGAACAGCACCAGCACGGGGCCGAGCGCGAAGAGGTTGAAGGCATAGAGCGCCCAGGCGACGAGGATCGCCGGCAGCACACCCGCCAGCGTGCGGGTGAAGGCGACGCCGACCAGGCCCGCGATCAGTTCCCAGGGGCGCAGGGGGCTGATGAAGATATGGCCGAGATTGCGGGACCACAGCTCCTCCATGAAGCTGATGGCGACCCCCATCTGGCTGCGGATGCAGATTTCCCACAGCAGCACGCCGGCGAGCAGCGTGCTCGCGGCCAGGATCAAAGCGTGATGCCCGCCGCCGGCGGCCGTGCCGAAAGCCCGGCCGGAAATGAAGCTTGCCGTGAAACCCCAGATGCACATCTGCAGGATCGGCCAATAGGCAAGTTCGACCAGCCTCGGCCAGGAGCGGCGATAGAGGCAGAGATGGCGGTACATCAGCCCCCAGATGCGGCGGAGCGAGCCCGTCATGAGTTGGCCTCCGTCGCGGCATGTCCCCGGCCGCGGGCGATGTCGAGAAAGACATCCTCCATCGAATCCCGCTGGTAGCGGCCGAGCAGCGCATCGGGGCTGCCCGCATCCACGATGCGGCCGCGGCGCATCATGAGAACGTGGTCGCACAGCCGCTCGACCTCGGCCATGTTGTGGGAGGCGATGAGCATGGAGCAGCCCGATTGCGCGCGGTAGCGCTCGAGCCAGCTGCGCACGAGGTCGCCGGTATCGGGGTCGAGGCTCGCCGTCGGCTCGTCCAGCAGCAACACCTCGGGCCGGTTGATGAGGGATTTGGCGAGCGCCACGCGCGTCTTCTGTCCGGCGGAAAGCTCGCCCGCCGGCCGGTCGAGGAATTGATGGAGGTCGAGCTCGTCGGAAAGCTCGCCGATTCGCCGCTCGGCTTGGCGAACGCCGTAGAGATGGCCATAGACGCGCAAATTCTCCCGCACGGTGATCCGGCTGGGCAGCGCGATATAGGGCGATGAGAAGTTCATCCGGGCCAGCGCGGCGAACCGGTCCCGCGCCATGTCATGGCCCAGGATCTCGATTTTTCCCGAAGTCGGCAGTAGCAGGCCGAGGAGCATGGAGATTGTGGTGGTCTTGCCGGCGCCATTGCCGCCCAGAAGCCCCACGGTCTGGCCCGCCCCGATCGTGAAGCCGATATTGTCGACCGCAAGCGTTGTGGCGTAACGCTTGGACAGGGCCTGCACCCGCACCATGTTCATGGGGTTTCCTGTGCCGGTCTGTCGCGCTTCTGTCGAGCCCCCTCGGGTGAAAGGCGGCTCTGCTGCGTTGAACGCGGCCTGTCCTGTTTCAGATGGTCTGGCCGGACCTTGGCCAATGAGATGATGTTTTGAACTGAAAGACTGCCTGCCTGATCCGATGAAGCTGACCTTCCAGCCTGCACCCGGCCGCCTTCCTCCCGATCTCCGCATCTACGCCATCGGCGACGTCCATGGCTGCGATGAGGCGCATGCGGCGATCCTGGACCGGATCGCCGATGATTATGACGCCCGTCCGGTGGAGGAGGCGGTGGTCGTGCATATGGGGGACCTGATCGACCGTGGGCCGAACAGCGCGGCCGTGCTCGCGCGCATCGCGCAGGGCCCGCCGATCCCGGGAGAGGTGGTCAACCTCCGCGGCAATCATGAGGATCTCTGCCTCACGGCGATCGACGGCGGCGGCGAAACGGCCTCGCTCTGGCGCCGCAACGGGGGCGAGGCCTGCCTGGCCGACTGGGGGGTGCCGAAGCGCTCCCCCGTGCAACAATGGGAGCAGCTGATCCCGCCGGAGCAGCTGGCCATCATTCGCCACCAGCGCATCTTCTATCGCCGCGGCGGCTATTTCTTCGCCCATGCCGGGCTGCGCCCCGGCGTGCCGATGATGGAGCAGGACCCGCACGATCTCGTCTGGATACGGGAGCCCTTTCTTTCCTGGACCCATCCGCACGAGGCGGTGGTGGTTCACGGCCATACCCCGAAAGTCAAGCCGGTGATCCGCATCAACAGGATCGGCATCGATACTGGGGCGGTCTATGGCGGCAAGCTCACAGCCCTCGTGCTGGAGGAGGACCGCATGGCTTTCATCCAGGTGCCGGGGCCGAAGAAGCAGCGCAAGTAGCAGCTTCCAGCACTGCCGCCAGGTTGCGGCGGTGCACGGCCTCATAAGGCGCGAAGGGACGGATGGCACCCCGCGCCACATCCTCGGCGATCCAGTCCACGAGCGGCAGCGCGGCGAGCGCCGGGTCCGTCCGGGCGGCGAGAAGTCCCGAGACATAGCGGTGCGTCGCCTCCAGAAATCCCCGGTGATACCCGCCGGCGGCGATCACCGCCTCTGCCCCATGGTCCGGCAGGATGCGGGTGAAGGACAGGCCGGCCAGCCGGTCGATCTCGGCCAGATGGGCGGCAAGACGGGTGGGTTCCGCGACATAGGTGATCGGGTCTTCCAGCGTATCGCCGGCGAAGAGCAGCCCAGCATCAGACAGAACCATCACCGTGCCGTCCTCGCTGTGGATGTCCATCCGGTGGAGTGCCACCCGTCTGCCGCCGACGGCCAGGTCCAGCCGGTCATCAAACAGCCGGTTCGGCATGATCAGCGGGCGGATCGGCGGCTCCGCCGCTTCGATCGTCGCCCGGTTCTGCGCCAGGAGTTCGGCCGTGCGCCGGTTTGCGATGATCTCGCAATCGGAGAAGATCTCGTTACCGGCCACATGATCGTCATGCCAGTGGCTGAGCACGACGCGGATATGGCGCACGCCCCGCGCCTCCAGCGTGGCCCGGATGATGCGCGCATGGTCGAGCGAGATGTGGGTGTCATAGACCAGCGCCTCGTCACCATCGAGGATGGCATAGGTGCAGATGCCGAGTTCGTACGCGCCGTCATCGAGCCAGTTCGGCGCGTCTGACCACAGGCGCTTCCCGGGCAGGCGGCCGTCATAGAAGCCGAGGACGCCGGGTGCGGGTTCCAGGATCCGCATCGTCGCGGCAAGGTCGCGGGTCATCACCATGGCTCCATCCTGTCGCGGGCTTCCAGCATCAGCACGTCGTGATTGCCGGCCCAGGCGCGCTCGTTGTAGCCCAGGATGCGCACGCCCTCGACGCGGCTCGCCATGGCGAGAACGGCGGAGGCCTGGCACAGCGAGACGCCGTAATCCGGCGTATCGGGATAGGGCGCATAGCCCCAGCCGGTGGCGTCGCAGCCGGCCAGGATCCGCTGCCATTCGCCGTCTCCGATCATCGCGCCGTAGCTGCGCTGCACCTCGCGGCTCCAGTTGCCGTGCAGGGTTGCGATCAGCACGCCGCGCGGGGCCAGGCTGCGGCAGAGATGGCGGGTCCAGACGGCAGCACGGCTCGCATCGACATGGGTGAAAAGCGAGCCGATCCAGATGAGATCGTATTGTCCGCCGAAATCGACCCTGGTCAGATCGGCTTGGGAATGAAGCGCCTGGCCGCCGAATTCCGCTGCGCAGAAATCGGCGCCGTCGGTTTCGATATCCGCGAAGGTGATCTCGGCGCGGGGAAAGGCCGCGCGCAGATGCCTTGCCACGCGGCCGTGGCCGCAGGGCAGATCGAGGATGCGTTTGGGCTCGGCCATCGCGCTGGTGGCGAGCGCCCGGAAGACGACGCGCATGCCGTCCGCGCCCACCGTGAAATACCAGTCGGGACCGGTATTGTACATGTGGTCGCGTGGCGACAGGGTTTGGCTGATCTCGGCCTTCGCATAGGCCTCCTCGATCGCGGCCACGCGGGCGTAACGCATGTGCTTTCTCCCGGAGGCGTCAGGTCAGGCGCGCCAGCCGCTGGGTCAGCAGGTCGTAGAAACCCTGCGCGTCGACCTCGCGCATGAACAGCGCATTCGGCTTGCGGTCCGTCACCCCCCAGTAGTCGGCCACCGTCATGCCGAGGGTGAGCGGGCTCGCCGTTTCGATCTCGACATTGATGTGCCGCCCCTGGAACAGCTCGGGCCTCAGGAGATAGGCGGTGACACAGGGGTCGTGCAGCGGCGCGCCGTCGGAGCCGTACTTTTCGAGGTCGAACTTTTCCGAAAAGCCGAGCATGGCGGCGGCGGCCTGGGCCGCTTTCGTCGGCACCGCGCGGATCGCATCGAGCCGCGCCGGTGTCGTCAGCACGCGATGCGTCACGTCGAGCGGCATCATGACGATGGGAATGCCACTGGCCAGGACGATCGCCGCCGCGCTGGGGTCGACGTAGACGTTGAACTCGGCCGTCGGCGTAATGTTGCCGACCTCGAAATAGGCGCCCCCCATCAGCACGATCTCGCGGATGCGCGGCCCGATGTCGGGTGCCTTGACCAGGGCCATGGCGATGTTCGTCATCGGCCCGAGGACACAGAGGGTGATCGCGCCCGGCTTTTCGGCGCGGAGTTGGTCGATCAGGAAATCGACGCCGTGCTGGGGCTGCAGCGGCATCTGCGGTTCAGGGAGGTCGGGTCCGTTGAGGCCCGTCGCGCCATGCACATGCTCGGCCGTCACCAGCGGGCGCGCGGCCATGGGCCCGGCGCAGCCGGCATAGACCGGGATATCCGGCCGGCCGGCGAGTTCGCAGATTTTGCGCGCGTTCTTGGCGGTGAGGCTGACCGGCACATTGCCGCCGACGGTGACGATCGCCTCCACCGTGATCTCCTCGGGCGAAGCGAGGGCGAGGAGGATCGCAATCGCGTCGTCCTGTCCGGGGTCGGTATCGAAGATCACGCGTCTGGTCATGAAGGCACCTCGGGTCTCGGAGAAGGGGGGGGTCAGCCGTCCCGCATTTCGGTCGCGCTGAGCAGCGCGCCGCCACGGAAGCGGGCACTGATCCATATGCCGAGGACCGTGGCAAGGTAGGGCAGCATGAGAACGAAATCCCGCGGCGCATGTTCACCGAAGACGAGCTGCGCCTTGATGCCGAGGAATTCGACGAGCGCGAAAAAGAGGGCCGCGAAGGTCGCCCCTATCGGATGGCCGGCACCGAAGATGACGGCGGAGAAGGCCATGAAGCCGCGACCCGCGGTCATGCCCACGCTGAAAATCTGCAAGCCCCCGAGGGAGAGTTCGGCGCCACCTAAGCCCGCCAACACGCCGCCCAGCAGCAGCGCGATGAGGCGCATGCGCGCGGGGTCCGCACCCACGCTGCGCGCCGCGAAGGGATGTTCGCCGCAGGCGGCCAGCCGCAGGCCGAAGCGCGTGCGCCGGCACAGCACCCAGAGGCCGAAGACCACGCAGGGCATGGCGATCACCAGCGCGTCCAGCACGCCGAAGGGGCCGAAGGCTGGCCCCAGGTTCGGGATGCCGGCCGGAGCGGTCACCGCGCCCTCGCTGCCGTAGATTGCCTGCACCGCGAAATCCGTGCCGCCGAGACCGAGGCCGGTCAGGCCCAGTCCCGCGATGATCGGGTTGGCGCGCAGCTTCTCGATCACCAGCCAGAGCAAAGCCGAGAGCAGGACGGAGAAGAGGATCGCACCACCAAGGCCGAGAAGGACGGAGCCCGTCTGTTCGGTCAGCACGACGGCGGCGCAGGCGCCGGTGATCATCAGCCCTTCGAGGCCGAGATTCCACACCCCGGCGCGCTGGGCGAGGACGCCCGCCATCGCGACATAGATCATCGGCGTGCCGGTACGCAGGACAGAAACGAAGAGGTCGATCACCGCCGCTCGCTCCTTGATCGGGGCACGCGGACCAGCCGCCAAGGCGCGACACGGGAGGTGATGAAGAGCGCGATCGCGGCATTGACCATGTCGATCGCGGCCGATGGCAGGCCGGCGATCACCGGCAGATAGAGGCTGGCGGAAGCGAGGCCACCGAAGAAAAGAGCCACGATGACACCGCCCGAGACCGAGAGATTCGCGACCAGCGCGATCAACACGGCGGTGAAGCCGTGCGCGGGGGAGAAGCCGGAGACCAGCCGCCCATCCGGCCCCAACACCTCCATGGCACCGGCAAGCCCCGCGGTGGCACCACTGAACACGAAGGCGCCGAGACCGAGGCGGGACAGTCTGGCACCCTGCCAGGTCACCATCACCGGATTGCGGCCGGCGAGCCCCCCCAGCACGCCGAAGGCGGTGCGATTGACAAGCACCCAGGTCACGAGCCCGACCGCGACGGTGAGGCCGATGATCCAGCCCGACACGCCGGTATCGGTGCTGATGCGGATCGCGGCCGGGACCGGCGTGCTCGAGGTCACCTGGCCGCTGCCCGACGGGTCCTTCAGTGGCCCGCTGGTCACCCAGATCAGGAACAGGCCTGCGATGAAATTGCCCATCAGCGTGGTGATCACCTCATCCGTGCCGGAGCGGATGCGAAGCCAGCCGGGCCATAAGGCCCAGAGCCCGCCGAAGGCCAGAGCGGCGAGCAAGGCGACGAGGGTGACGAGCAGCGCCGGCCAACCCGGCAGCAGGGCGACAGCGACAGTCGCCCCGATCGCCCCCATGTAGAACTGCCCCTGCGCGCCGACGTTGAAATAGCCACAGCGGAAGGCGACGATGACGCCGGCAGCCGAAACGAAGAGCGGGCAGGCCCAGCGCAGGTCATGGGCGAGGGCACCGTCCGAGAGGAAGGCGCCGTCAAGGATTGCCGCGAACATGTCGGGCGCCGAGAAGCCGGCGAGTTCGAAGATCGCGCCGCACAGGACGAGTGCCAGCGCCACGAAGGCGACGGCGCGGCCGATGGCGAGAAGTCGGCCGCCCATCAGTGCGATCCCACCATGGCGGCACCCACAGGCCCGAGGTCGTAGGGCGGCCGGAACTCGCCCGCCACGCGGCCGCCCTGCAGCACGATCAGCCGGTCGGCGATGTCGAACAGCTCGTCGAGATCGGAGGAGATGAGGATGAGGCCGAGCCCGCGGTCGCGCGCCTGCCGCATCGCGTGCCAGACGAAGGCGGTGGCGCCGAGGTCGAGCCCGCGGGTCGGCTGGGCGAGGATGATCAGCCGGGCATCCGCGTCGATCTCGCGCGAGAGAATGACCTTCTGCGCATTGCCGCCGGAGAGCGAGCGCGCTGGATGGTCGACCGCGCCGAAGCGCACGTCCCAGGCCTCGAAGGCTGCACGTGCCTGTCGCCGCAGCATCTTGGGCTTGATCAGGCGCAGAGCGGAGTGGCTGAGCAACTGCCGCGCCGCGAAATTCTCCCAGAGCGGGCTCGACAGGCTCAGCCCCTCGGTATTGCGCTCGAAGGGAATGATGCGCAGGCCCCGGCGGCGGCGCTCGGCCAGGGAAAGATCAGTCATTGCGGCACCGTCCAGCGTGATCGCACCGGCGGTGAGCGGCACCAATCCGGCCAGCGCCTCCACCAACGGCCGTTGTCCGTTGCCTTCCACACCGGCGATGCCGATGATTTCGCCGGCCGCGACCCGGAGATCGACCATCTCCAATCGCTGACCGTCCGCGGCGGGCCGGGTGGAGACACCGGAGAGCGTCGTAATCATCTGCGCTCCGGCTCGGTGATGGACCGTGCCGTGCGGCACGGTGGCTCCCACAAGCGCGCTGAGATCCTCGACCTCCTCGGCCGCTGCGGTGCGGCCTGCGGATGGCGGCACCGGGTTGCTGCCGATGATCGCCTGGGCCAGGCGCGCGGGCGTCATGTCCCGCGCCTCTGCCGGGCCTTCCACCAGTCGCCCGCCACGCAACACGGAGACGGTATCGGCGACGGCGAGGACCTCGCGGATCTTGTGGAGGATGACGAGGATGGTGACGCCACTATCCCTGAGCCGCCGCAGGCGCGCGAAAAGTGCTTGCGCGGCGGCCGGCGCCAGCACGGCGGTCGGCTCGTCCAGGATCAGGACGCGCGCCTCGCCCGCCAGCGCGCGGGCGATCTCCACCGCCTGCTGGGTCTCGACCGGCAGGTCCCGGATGCGGGCGGAGGGCTTCGCTTCCACGCCGAGGGTTTCGAGATGGCCGCGCCAGCGTTCTTCCAGGCGGCGGCGCGTATAGAGCGCGCCGTGCTGGCCCTGAAGGCCGAATTCCATCGCCTCGGCGATGGTGAAGGAGGGCGGCAGCGCGAAGCTTTGATGGACGAGTTCCACGCCGGCGGCGCGTGCGGCGTTCACCTGGCCGACGCGCAACTGGTGTCCTTCGATGCGGATCGTGCCGGAGGAGGGCGCGAGCAGCCCCGCGCAAGCGCGCGCAAAGGTCGTCTTGCCCGCGCCGTTCTGGCCGCAGACCGCGTGGATGCGCTGGGGTGCGAAGGCGAGGCCGACATCGGCCAGCGCCGTGAAGTCGCCGAAGCGGACGGTCAGCCCTTCGCAGGCGAGCGCCGCTTCGGCCGTGGAGGCGGACATGCGTCTTAGAGCTGGGTGTTGAAGGGCACTTTCAGCTTGCCGGCGATGATCGCCGCCTTGGCATCGTTGACCGAGGGCCAGGCTGCCTTGGCGGCCGTCACATAGGCCGGCGGCCCGTTCTGCATGAAGAGGTCGGAGGGCACGAAGTCGATGATGCCGTCAGCGAGGGTGCTGACGTAGTGCCCGGCCTCGAATTTGCCGGAAACAGCGGCCGAGACCTGGTCACTCAGGCTCTGGCCGAAGTTTACCAGCACGGACGAGGCGACGGTCTTGGGGCCGAGCTTGAACTGGGTCCGGAAGACGGCGCTGACGATGCGGTTAGCCCCTTCGCCCGCGGCGCGGATGACGCCGGCATCGGTTGCCGCACCGTCGGTCTGGATGAAGTCGATGCCCGAGCCGAAGAGCTGGCTCGCGATCTCGCGGCCCTTGGTCGGATCCTGGAACGAGCCGGCGAAGGCGCCCTTCACGGTTACGGTGGAGGCGACGGTGGCGGCGCCCGCCTTCATGGCGTTGAGGTCAGCGTTCAGCCCAGGCAGGCTCATGCCGCCGATATAGCCGAGCTTGTGGCTTTGGGTGATCTTCGCGCCAAACAGCCCGGCCAGGAACATGCCGTAATGGGCCTGGTATTCGACCGTGCGGACATTGGGGATGACCGGCTTGAAAGGGTCCGCATAGAGCTGAATGAATTTCGTGTTCGGATAGCTTGGCGCCACGGCTTTGATCGGGTCTGCCATCTCGTTGAAAGTCGTGACGATGATGGCGGCGCCGGCGCCCGCGAGCGTCGAGAGGATGGATTGATAGGTCGAAGGATCGGCCGCGTAGATGGTGCGGACGGGGAAACGGTCCTTTTTTCCGAGCGCCTTCAGATGAGCGATCATATCGTCGATCGGCCCGTTGTCGCCGGCGGCCTGGGTATGGACGAGGGCGACGAGCTTGCTGGCCGCAAAAGCAGGACGAGTGAGGAGCGGAAAGCCGGCGGCCGCGGCACCGAGCAGCAGGGCGCCCCCCGCCGTCCTGCCGAGGAACTGGCGGCGGGTCTGTTCGCTCAACGAAAAGGGAAGCGCCGCTTCGTCACGCTCGGTCATTGGATGCTCCTCGATTTGCGGGCAAAGCCTACGAGGCCGCATGGCTGACCGTCAATCAGCACGGGTCAGGTCCGGCAGTGCGGGTCCGGCAGTGCGGGTCCGGCAGCAGGGCCTGGCCTGTTCAGGCCGAATGGCGCTGCAGCCAGCTGAAACGCCGCGCGCCCTGGGGATCGGGGCCGACATTCAGGCCCGTCTCGATCTGGGCGGCCGAGAGCGGCCGCGCGAAGAAGAAGCCCTGGACGAAATCGCAGCCGCAGTCGGCGACGACGGACAGTTCCTCTGCCGTTTCCACGCCTTCGGCAACCACGGGCAGGTTCAGCACATGGGCTAGTTGCACGATGGTCGCGAAGAGGCTGATACCCTCCTCGCTCGCCATCGCCTGGCCGAGGAAGCTCCGGTCCAGCTTGAGCGAGGTGAGCGGCAGGCGCGGCAATTGGGCGAGGGAGGAGTAGCCGGTGCCGAAATCGTCCATCGCAATCTTGAAACCCGCCTCGCGCGCGGCCTGCAACGTTGCCAGCGCATGCGCATCGGTGAAGATGCCCTCCGTCACCTCGATGCAGAAGCCGGAACGTTCAAGCCCGTAGCGGTCGATCAGCGCTCCGAGATCTGCCGGCACATCTGCGCGCGACAGTTCCTGGGGCGAGACGTTGAGGTTGACGACAGGGAGGGGGCTGATTCCATGGTCCCGCCAGGCGGCGACCTGGGAGACGGCTATTTCGCGGATTTTGGCGCCGAGGCCAAGGCCCATGCCCGCCGCCTCCGCAATGCCGACGAAGCGCCCCGGCGGTACCAGCCCGATCTGGGGGTGTTGCCAGCGCGCCAGCGCCTCGATCGCGATCAGGCTGTTGTCGCGCAGGCTGATGATTGGCTGATAGACGAGGAAGAGTTCGCTGTCGCTGCGGAAGGCGCGGTGCAGATCCTGTTCCAGTCCGGCGCGCTCGATTTGTACCCGGTGCAGCGGCGGGGCGAAGAGCACGGCTTGGTTTCCGCCTTGCCCCTTGGCGAAATAGAGCGCCTCGTCCGCCGCGTCCCGCAGATCGGTGAGGCCCTCGGTCTCGCCGTGGGCGAGGCCGACGCTTGCGGTGACATGGAAGTTCCGCCCCTCGCTGATGGGAAAGGGTTTCGCGATCGTGGCGAGGATCTGTTCCGCCATGCGGACGGCTTCTGCCGCGCCGATGTCGCGGCAGAAGATTGCGAATTCGTCGCCGCCGGTGCGCACGAGGTCCTCGGTCTTGGCGAGCGACTGCAGGCGGCGGGCGACCTCCTGCAGCACGCTGTCCGCATCGGCATGGCCGAGCGTGTGGTTGGCGGAGCGAAAGCGGTCGAGATCGATCATGATGATCGCCGCCCGTTGGGGCTGCCGCCGCAGGATTTCCAGCAACTCGTCCATGGTGTTGCGGTTGAAGAGCCCGGTGAGCCGGTCGGTGCCGCGCTTCCAGGAAAGGGCTGTGGACGGCGACTGGTCGGAAGCGGCGCGGGCGAGCAGGATGGCGGTTCCGGTCCAGGCAAGGGCGAGCAAAGTCTCGGATACGAGCACCGCGCTGCCCCTGTGGCCAAGAACCCGCCCAAAGGTCCAGCCGATCAGGGGAATGGCGATGGCAGAGACAACAAGCAATTGCTGAGCGAGACGCACAGCCGGGTCGAGCGGCTGGGGAACGGGCCGGCCTTGCGGCGTGCGTCCGTTGGCAAGCAGGACAGCGAGGGTCAGGCACGCGCCCCCGCCAAGAACCAATAGCACCAGGCCGGTGAGGACCAGCGGCCCGGTCGTGGGCAGACGCACGGCCCGCGGCCAGTAGAGACCGAGGCTGTTCGACCCGGAAAGGCTTGGAACGGCGGCGCAAAGCAGCGGCGCCAGAAGAATGGCCGCGACTCCGGCAGTTCCGACCTCGAAGCGGGCGGCGGTCGGTGCCCTATGTACATGGTCTGCCGCGCGCGCGCGCCGAGACCGACAAATGAACAAGGTTTCCACCGTAACGAACAAATAGAGAAAATCTGGAGAGACCTGCCTTATGGCGCTCGCCCGATCGACGGATCGCTGCACCACCACGCCGACTATCAGCGGAGATGCCGAAATCCGTCGCGCCCCATTTGGGGTCTTTTGTTCCGCATGGCAGGCAAATTGTACATGTTTCCGTGAACAGACTTGAACCGTCGGGACGTCAGATCAGCCCTTCCTTGGCCAGGCTGAACCAGCGGCCGTTGCCGATGATCACGTGATCGTGGAGGAGAACGGACAGCGCTTCGCCGGCGGCGCGCACGGCGCGCGTCATGTCGATATCCTGGCGCGAGGGGGTCGGGTCGCCGCTCGGATGATTGTGGACAAGGATCATGGCGGTCGCGTTCAGTTCCAGCGCGCGGCGCACCACCTCGCGCGGATAGACCGGGGTGAGGTTGACGGTGCCCCGGGTTTGCGCCTCATCGGCGATCAGGCGATTGCGCGTATCGAGATAAAGCACGCGGAAATGCTCTATCTGCTCGCGCGCGAGCACGGCGGTCAGATAGTCGATCACGCGCGGCCAATTGGCGAGGATGGGCTGATCCATTACCTCGGCCCGTGTCAGACGCAGCGCCGCCGCCTGAATGGTTTTCAGTGCGGCCATGCCGGCTTCGCCCAGTCCTTCGATCTCGCGGAGTTCCTGCGGGGACGCCGAGATCGCACCCGCGAGACTGCGGAAACGGCCGAGGAGCGCCCGGGAGATGGGTTTGGTGTCGCGCCGTGGCAGCGCGAGGAACAGCACCATCTCGAGCACTTCATGATCGTCAAGGGCTTCGGGCCCCGCGCGCAAAAGGCGGTCCCGCATGCGGGACCGGTGGCCTTCGGCGCCGGGCACAGCGGGGGCAGTTCCGGGCTCGCTCGGCGTCAGGCCTTCGAACAGGAGCGGGGCTTCGGCCGGGGCGGTCGGCTTGCGCATTCGCCTAGTCTGGCACGGCCCGCGGGCCGCGCAAACAAGTTTCGATATCGATACTAAATGTTGTGCAGCAGCCGGGCCGCGGCGGGCGCGAAATAGGTCAGTACGCCGCGGCATCCGGCGCGTTTGAAGGCCATCAGGCTCTCCATCATCGCGCGCTCCTCCTCCAGCCAGCCGTTTCGGGCGGCGGCCATGATCATCGCGTATTCGCCCGAGACCTGATAGGCGAAGGTCGGCACCTCGAAGCGGTCCGCCACGCGGCGGATGATGTCGAGATAAGGCATGCCCGGCTTGACCATGATCATGTCCGCACCCTCGGCGATGTCCATGGCGACTTCCCGCAAGGCTTCGTCGGAATTGGCAGGGTCCATCTGATAGGTCTTCTTGTCGCCTTTCAGCGTGCCGGAGGAGCCCAGCGCATCGCGGAAGGGGCCGTAGAAAGCGCTCGCATATTTGGCGGCATAGCTCATGATGCGGGTGTGGATGAAGCCGGCCTGGTCCAGCGTCTCGCGGATCGCGGCGACCCGCCCGTCCATCATGTCGGAGGGGGCGATGATGTCGATGCCCGCTTCCGCCTGCACGCGCGCCTGCCGGGTGAGCACGGCGAGGCTTTCGTCATTCGCAACATAGCCGTCGCGGATCACCCCGTCATGGCCGTGGTCGGTATAGGGGTCGAGGGCGACATCGCCGACCAGCCCGATTTCAGGGAATTCCTTCTTCAGAATGCGCGCGGCGGAGCAGATAAGATTCTGCGGGTTGGTGGCCTCCGTGCCCTCGGCGTCCTTTTTGTTCGAGGGCGTCACCGGGAAAAGGGCGATCGCTGGAATGCCAAGCTTGGCCGCGGGCGCGACATGGGCCGCGAGCCCCGCAAGGGTCACGCGCTGCACGCCCGGCATGGAGCCGACGTCGGTCGGGCCGCCTTGGCCGTCGCGCAAAAAGATCGGCCAGATCAGGTCGTCGACCGAGAGCTTATTCTCGGCCACCAGCCGGCGGGTCCAGGCATCGTGCCGATTGCGGCGCAGACGGGTTTGAGGGAAACGACTGTCGGTCATGAGCAAGAACCTCCGCGGATCACGGCGTCTTCATAGGCGTCCCGCTCCCATCATGACAGGCAACCCAGCTTTGGGAAGGCGGCGGTTCACCCTGGCGTCACGCCCATGTTACAAGGCGCATCCGGCTGATTCGTCGTCACCTCGGCCGGCACTGTCCGAACCAGGAACCTTGAGCCTATGAACGAGCAGATGCCCGCCGCCAGCCTTGCCCGGTTTTTCTCCGCGCCCGTCGAGGAGACCGACCCCGAACTCGCCGCCGCGATCCGCAAGGAGCTCGGTCGCCAGCAGGACGGTATCGAGCTGATTGCGAGCGAGAACATCGTCTCGCGCGCCGTGCTTGAAGCCCAGGGCAGCGTGCTCACCAATAAATATGCCGAGGGCTATCCGGGTCGCCGCTATTACGGCGGCTGCTACGCCGTCGATATCGCCGAGGAACTCGCGATTTCCCGCGCCAAGCAGCTCTTCGGCTGCGACTTCGCGAACGTCCAGCCGCATTCCGGCGCCCAGGCCAATGGCGGCGTCATGCTCGCTTTACTCCAGCCGGGAGACACCTTCCTCGGCATGAGCCTGGCCGCCGGCGGCCATCTCAGCCATGGCGCGGCACCCAACATGTCCGGCAAGTGGTTCAACGCCGTGCAATACGGCGTGCGCCGCGAGGACGGACTGCTCGATTACGAGGAGCTGGAGGAGAAGGCGCGCGCCAACAAGCCGAAGCTCATCATTGCCGGCGGTTCCGCCTATCCCCGCGTCATCGACTTCGCGCGCATCCGGAAAGTGGCCGATGAGGTTGGGGCCATCTTCATGGTCGATATGGCGCATTTCGCCGGCCTGGTGGCGGCGGGCGTGCATCCCAGCCCCTTTCCGCATGCCCATATCGCGACCACCACGACGCACAAGACCTTGCGCGGGCCGCGCGGCGGCATGATTCTGACCAACGACGCCGATCTCGCGAAGAAGATCAATTCGGCGATGTTCCCGGGCCTGCAGGGCGGACCGCTGATGCATGTCATCGCCGCCAAGGCTGTCGCCTTCGGCGAGGCGCTGCGGCCCGAATTCCGCGTCTATGCCCAGGCGGTGGCCGACAACGCGAAGGTGCTGGCGGAAACCCTGGTCGCCCGTGGCTTTGACATCGTCACCGGCGGCACCGACACGCATCTGCTGCTGGTCGACCTGCGGCCGAAGCGCGTCACCGGCAAGGTCGCGGAAGCGAGCCTCGAACGCGCCCATATGACGGCGAACAAGAACGCCATTCCCTTCGACCCCGAGAAGCCTGCCGTCACCTCCGGCGTGCGCCTCGGCACCCCGGCCGGCACGACGCGCGGCTTCGGCACCGAGGAGTTCCGGCAGATCGGCGAGATGATCGACGAAGTGCTGACCGGCCTTGCCGGCTCTAACGAGGAGAGCGGCAACGCGCTCGTGGAACAGGAAGTCGGCCGTCGCGTCCAGGCGCTCTGTGCCCGCTTCCCGATCTACCCGAACTGAAGGGCGCGCCTGAATGCGCTGCCCCTTCTGCGGTCATGACGACGCCCAGGTGAAGGACAGCCGTCCCAGCGAAGACGGGACGGCGATCCGCAGGCGACGCTTTTGCGGCGCCTGCAGCCAGCGTTTCACGACCATCGAACGGGTGCAGCTGCGCGAACTCGTCGTCGTCAAATCCGACCTGCGGCGCGTGCCGTTCGACCGCGACAAGCTCTCCCGTTCCATCCGCATCGCGCTACGCAAGCGGCCGGTGCAGGAGGAGCGGGTGGAGCGCATCGTGAACAGCATCGTCCGCAAGCTCGAGTCGAGCGGCGACAGCGACGTGCCGAGCAAACAGATCGGCGAGCTCGTTATGGAGACGTTGAAGGAAGTGGACGATGTCGCCTATGTCCGCTTCGCGAGCGTCTATCGCGATTTCCGCGAAGCCAAGGATTTCGAGCAATTCCTGGGCCAGCTAGGCGACAAGCTGGAGCCCGAGCCCCAATAGGGACGGGCCTGAGAGGCAGAATGTTCACAGGAATCATTTCCGGCATCGGGACCGTCGCCGAGGTGCAAGCGATCGGCGCGGGGTCCGATATGCGGCTGCGCATCGCCGTGCCGCAGCACAAGGCGGAATGGGCCGGTATGCCCGGCGTTCTGATCGGCGCCTCCATCTGCTGCTCGGGCTGCTGCCTTACAGTCGTTGAGAAGGACGGTGGCTCATTCCTGGTCGAGGTCTCGGCTGAAACCCTCTCCAAAACCTCGCTTGGCGGCTGGGCTGCCGGCCGGCGCATCAATCTCGAGCGCGCGCTGAAGATGGGCGACGAGCTTGGCGGCCATATCGTGTCCGGCCATGTCGATGGGCTGGGCACAGTTCTGTCCCAGACGCCGGAGAACGGCTCGACACGCTGGACCTTCCGGGTGCCGCGCGATCTCGCCTTCTTCATCGCCCGGAAGGGCAGCATTGCCATCGACGGAGTTTCCTTGACGGTCAATGAGGTCGAGGGTGATGTGTTCGGCGTGAACATCATCCCCCACACGGCCGAGGAGACGACCTTCGGAACGCTCGCCGTGGGCGATGTGGTCAATCTGGAGATCGACATGCTCGCGCGCTACGTCGCGCGGCTCGCGGAGCGCGACCTGTGACCATGATGAAGACCCTATCCCTCCACGACTATATCTCGCCGACGTCCGAGATCATCGAGGAGGCCCGCGCCGGCCGGATGTTCATCCTGGTCGACGACGAGGACCGCGAAAACGAGGGCGACCTCGTGATTCCGGCGCAATTCGCGACCACCGAGGCTGTGAACTTCATGGCCCGCCATGCGCGCGGCCTGATCTGCCTCGCCATGACGGCGCAGCGCGTGCAGCAGCTCGGCCTGTCCCTCATGAGCGCGCATAACCGCTCCCGCCATGCCTCCGCCTTCACGGTCTCGATCGAGGCGCGGCACGGTATCTCCACCGGCATCTCGGCCGCCGACCGTGCCCGCACCATCGCGGTCGCAATCAATTCCGAGAACCCGCGTGAAGAGATCGCGACCCCTGGCCATATCTTTCCGCTGGCCGCGCGGGATGGCGGCTCCCTGGTCCGCGCCGGGCATACGGAAGCGGCGGTCGATGTCTCGCGCCTCGCGGGCCTCAACGCCTCGGGCGTCATCTGCGAGGTGATGAACGAAGACGGCACCATGTCGCGCCTGCCGGAACTGGTGGCCTTCGCCCAGCGTCACAACCTCAAGCTCGGTACCATCGCCGATCTCATCCAGTATCGCCGGCGGACCGAAAAGCTCGTTTTCCGCTCCTTCGAGACCTGGACCGGCGATCTCGAAGGTGGTGACTGGGCGGTGAAGGTCTTCGAGGACCGGCTGACCCAGACGGAACACATCGCTCTCGTGAAGGGCGATCTCGCCGCTCCCGGGCCTAGCCTCGTCCGCGTCCACAGTGTCGATCCGGTGACGGATCTGCTGGGCCCTGGCCGCCGCGCGCTTGCCGCCTCCAGCCGCATCATCGCGGAAGCCGGCCGCGGCGTGATCGTGCTGCTGCGTGACAATCAGCAGGGGGCCGTTGCCCGCAAGCTCGACGTCAAAGAGGCCGCCCGCACTGAGGATCACGTGCTGCGCCAATACGGCATCGGTGCGCAGATTCTTATCGATCTCGGCGTTAAGGACATGATTCTTTTGACCAACCATCCGCGCAGCCTGATTGCGCTCGAAGGCTTCGGCCTCAACATCATCGACCAGCTTCCCTTCGCGGAGCGCCCGGGTGACGCCTCCGAACTGGGCGCGGAGACCGGGTTATGAGCACCGCGGACGCCGTGCTCGGCGAGGTCCCAACGCTGGAAGGGGCGCCGCCTTCCGTCCTTATCATCACCGCGCCCTATTACCGCGAGGTGGTGGACGGCATGACGAAGGGGGCGCGCGCCGTGCTCGACCAAGTCGACGCCGAACACGAGACGGTGGAGGTTGCCGGCGCTTATGAACTCGCCCAGGCGCTCTGCATCGCCGCCGCCACCGATCGACCCTTCGACGGTTTCGTGCTGATCGGCTGCGTCGTGAAGGGCGAAACCGACCATTACGACTTCATCTGCCGCTCCTCCATGGACGGCATCATGAAGGCGGCGCTGGATCACAAGCTCTGCGTCGGCACTGCGCTGTTGACGGTCGATCATATCGACCAGGCCAAGGCCCGGGCCGGTGCCGAACACAACAAGGGAGGGGAAGCGGCGATCGCCATGCTGAAGCAGATCGCGCTGCTCCGTCACCTGGGGCGCATCTGATGACCGACCGACCAACCGGTGCGAAACCGCCGAAACCGCATGCGCGCCCCCGTACGGGGGCGCGCGTTGCCGCCGTGCAGGCGCTTTTTCAGAGCGAGCAGGCCGAGGAAAATCCGGAGACTGTGATCGAGCAGTTCACTCGTCATCGTCTGGGACATGTCCCGGGGGCGGGGGGCTTCGAGGACGGTCGTGTGGAAGATGCGCATGTGCCGCTCTTCGGCGCCATCGTGCGCCTTGCCGTGCGCGAGCAGGAGCGGATTGATCCGCTGATTGCCCAAAGCCTGCCCGCCGACTGGCCCTTCGAGCGGCTTGATCCTGTGCTGCGGGCCCTGCTGCGGGCGGCGGTCGCTGAACTGTCGATGCCCGAGGGGCCGCCCGCTCGGGTCGTCATCAATGAATATCTCGACGTGGCGCACGGCTTCTTCCATGGGGATGAGCCGCGCCTGGTGAACGGCCTGCTTGATGCGCTGGCCCGCCGCGTGCAGCCGGGCGAATTCTCCGCTGCCCCGGCGGACGGCGCCGCTTCGGCGGACTCCCCTGCGGCCGACGCCTCGACGCACTAAGGATACGGGTCTTGGCAGCAGTGCCCATCACGGCAGACGTGGGCGGCCTGCCGCCCGAATTCGGTCTCATTGGTCGGCATTTCCGCCCGCTCGCGGGGCCGGCGGCCCTCGATCTCGAAGATGACGCGGCGGTGCTCGCGCCGCCGCCCGGACGCGAGCTGGTAATGGCGGCCGATACCATGGTCTCTGGCGTCCATTACTTGCCGGATGATCCGGCCGAGGGCGTCGGCCAGAAATTGCTGCGCGTGAATCTGTCCGACCTCGCCGCGATGGCAGCCGAGCCACTCGGCTATTTGCTCGCGGTCTCGGCGCCCGCGGACACGCCGGATACCTGGTTCGCGGGCTTTGCCGCGGGGCTGGCCGCCGACCAGGCGGAATTCGGTCTCTCGCTCCTGGGTGGCGATACCACCAGCACACCCGGGCCAATCACCCTCTCGCTCACCATCATCGGCCATGTGGCGCCGGGCCAGGCGGTGCGCCGGCGTGGGGCGCGGCCCGGGGACGAGGTCTGGGTCACCGGCACGATCGGGGACGGGGCGCTGGGCCTCGCGGTCTCGCTCGGCAAGCTGGCCGACCCCTCGGGCTTTCTGCGCGGCCGCTATTGCGTGCCGAGCCCGCGCCTCGGCCTCCCGCTCGCGGGCCGGGTTTCAGCGGCGATCGACGTGTCGGACGGGCTGCTTCAGGATCTTGGCCATCTCTGCCGACTGTCGGGATGCGGCGCGGAGGTCGAAGCGGCCTCGGTGCCGATGTCGGAAGCGGCGCGGGTGGCCGGGCCGGGCTGGCTCGCCCAGCGCCTCGGCGGTGGGGACGATTACGAGTTGCTGCTCGCAGTACCCGAGGGCAGGGGAGCGGCGCTGGCCGAGGCCTGTGCGGCGCGCGGCGTGCCACTCACCCGGATCGGGCGCTTCGTGGCGGGGCCGGGCGCGGTGCGCGTGCTGGGTGAGGACGGCCAGCCGCTCGCCATCGGGCGGCATGGCTGGAGCCATTTCTAAGGTGCTGTACCGGGGGTCGTCCCCGGCTAATCCGGCTGGTGGTTTGGGCGGAGATTAACCGCCGCCGCCGCCCGGTGAGCCGCCAAAGTTGCTGCTGCCATTCGAGCTGCCGGCGCCCGGATTGAAGCGGCCGATATTGCCGAAAAGCTGCTGCAGGACAGAGGCGGAGGAGCCTGGGGATGACGTCGTGCCGGGCGCCATGG
>Ga0310811_10001497_pt1 | contig 29235 bp, 26 predicted proteins | sample YCmetagenome_FD_207642 | JGI IMG/M metagenome (GOLD analysis project Ga0310811, IMG submission 207642) | Soil microbial communities from experimental microcosm in Duke University, North Carolina, United States - YC | ecosystem: Engineered > Artificial ecosystem > Soil microcosm > Unclassified ...
GGTGCAGTCGACCCTGTGGGGCTTCGCGGTCGGCGTGTCGACCGGGTTCGCGGCCGGGCTCGTCCTGGGCCGCAACGATCGCCTGGCCCGGATCTTGGAGCCCTACATCATCGCGTTCAACTCGCTGCCCCGTATCGCGCTGGTGCCGCTGATCACGATGATCTTCGGCTTCGGCCTCCTGGCCAAGGTGGTCCTGGCCTGGACGATCGTGTTCTTCATCGTCTTCTTCAACACCTTCCAGGGCGCACGCTCGGTCGACGCCGACCTGGTGCATGCCGCGCGGTTTCTCGGCGGCACCGACCGGCAGATCATGCGGACGGTTATCGTGCCCTCGGCGCTGGCCTGGACGTTCGCCTCGCTCACGCCGTCGATCTCCTTCGCGCTCATCGGCGTCGTCGTCGGCGAGTTCCTGGGCGGCGAGTCGGGCGGCGGCCTCGGCTACCTGATCATCCAGTCGCTCGGCACCCTGAACGCGGCCGACATGATGGTCGCGCTCATCTCCCTCGGCGTGATCGGCATCGTGCTGGCGCTCGGCATCCGCCAGATCGAGATGCGCCTGCTACGCTGGCGACCGGAGTATCGCAAGCGGTCGTGAAGCGCTGGATCTGGCTGCTGATCGGTACGCTCGTGGCAGGCGGACTCGTCTCGATCGCCGCGGCGCGGCTGACCGGCCGGCGGGGGTCGCGGCCGGCGACGCTCATCTCCGTGGTGACCATGTGGCTGGCCGCCTGGGTGCTGTGGGGCTTCGCCGGCGGGCTGGCCGCGCACTACGGCGTGCTGACCTACGACGGCACCCTGTTCACCCTGCTCGCGGCGGGTGGCGGCATCTGGCAGTATCGGACCCAGATTCGCCAGGGACGACAGCAGGGGCTCGCGGTCTTCGTCGCCGCCCAGCTCCTGTGGCTGGGCGTGGTGCTCTGGCAGAACGGAGTGCTGATCAGGTGAAGACGCGTCATCGCGCGCAGATCGCGTCGATCTCCGCCCATCGCGGTGAGTTCTTTCGCGTGCTGCAGCAGACCGACCGCTCGCAGTGTGCGGTCATGACCGTCGCGCCGGGCGCCGACGGCGGCCCGGCCGAGGAGCACAGCGGCGACCAAATCGTCTACGTGATCGAGGGCGAGGCCGTGCTCGGGGTCGATGGGCAGGAGCATCGCATCGGCGCCGGCACGCTCGTCACGATTCCCGCCGGGACGAACCACCACGTCCGGAATCCCGGCGCGGCTCCGCTCTTCTTCCTCACCGTCTACGCGCCGCCGGAGTACTGAGCGAATAGCCGACGGCTCGGACCGAAGCCCCGGCTGCCGGCGCGGATGTAAAAGCGACAGAAAGGTTGTGGCCAGGCGCCGAACTCGAACGGCACGGTGACGGACAGGCGGGTCAGGTGCGGCTGCCGGGTTTGATCGCGACGCTGCCGCTTTGACAGAGCGGGCAGACGTCCGGCTGATACGTCGCGGCTGTCACGGCGGCCAGCGCGACGTGCTTCACGGAGAAGCTCGCGGTCCCCCCGCTGCGATCGATCAGCGAGCCCACACCGACCACGACCCCACCGAGATCCTCCACGCACTGCACGACCTCCCGCGTGGACCCCCCCGTCGTGATGACGTCCTCGACGACGACGCAGCGCTCCCCGGCGCTCAGGCCGAAGCCCCGGCGCAGGCGCATGACCCCGCCCTCCCGCTCGGTGAAGAGGGCCCGGACGCCGAGCGCTCGTGCCACTTCGTGCGCGACCAGGATGCCGCCGATGGCCGGCGCCAGCACCGCCTGCACCCGGTCGTCGCGGAACGTGGCGGCGAGCGATTCGCCGAGGGCCGCGGCGTCGTCGGGGTGCTGAAGCACCAGCGCTGACTGTAGATAGATGTCGGAGTGCAGACCCGAGGTGAGCCGGAAGTGGCCGCGCAGGAGCGCGCCCCGCTTCTGGTATCGCTCGAGCGTTTCGCGCTCCGTGTCCACGGATAGTGTCGCCATGCGCTCATGATATGTCACTCCGCCCAACCGCGCGACGACGCTCTGGCACGACGCGGGACGATTTGACGCACGTCGGGCCTCCCGACGGTGTCGGCGTGTGCCCGCCGGGCGAGGATGCTCGACTGTCGACACTGTCAGCCACTGTCATGTCCGCCTTCCGCACACGGGGAATTGCGTTCCGCTTGGCAGTCGCGTTGCACCCCCGGGCGCGTCTCGCGATGTCAGGCGAGACAGGGGAGAGCGATGGCGAAAGTCATGGTCGTCGACGACGCCTACTCCGAGCTCAAGCTCATGGAGTCGATCCTCCTCGGGGCCGGACATCAGGTGGTGGCGCTCATCGACGGCGAGGCGCTCGAGGACAAGGTCACGAGCGAGCGTCCCGACGTCCTGCTGCTCGACATCGTCATGCCCAAGCGCAACGGCTACGAGCTCTTGCGCTCGCTCAAGCGCAACGCCCAGACGCGTACCACGCCGGTCGTGCTCGTGTCGTCGAAGAACCAGGAGAGCGATCGTGCCTGGGGCAAGCGCCAGGGTGCGGACGAGTATCTCGCCAAGCCGTTCACGTCCGATCAGCTGCTCAGCATGGTGGGGCGCTTTGTCCACTGAGACGCCGCTCCCGCTGCCGCCGAACCCCGAGGCGCCGGCCCCGCGCGCCTGCGTGGTGCTGCTGGGTGGCCGCCAGTTCGCGGTGGACGTGGCCGACGCGCGCGAGGTGGTGATGCTCGACACCACGACGCCGGTGCCGGGGGCGCCCGCCGCGCTCCTCGGGGTCATGAACCTGCGCGGCAGCGTCCTGCCCGTTGTGGAGGCGCGGCCGCTGCTGGGGCTGCCGGTGCGGGCGACGACGGACCGGGCACTCGTCCTCGCCGATGGCGCCCGGCGGGCCGCCGTCCTGATCGAGGCAGTGCTCGGGCTCACGACGCTCGACGCCATGCGGCCCAGCGAGCCGCGCCCGGACACCCTGACCCTCGGTGAGCTGGAGTCAGACTCGGGGGGCCGCGCGACCCTACTGGACGGGCGGGCGGTGCTCGCCGCGCTCCGTCGCGCCTGGGATCCGATCGTCGCAGGAGGATCACGATGAAGCGACGTACCGTCCTCCGGTTGTTCGCAGCTTCGCTGCTGCCGGGGGGTCTGCTCCGACCCGCGACGGCGCTCGCCGAGTCGGCAACGTCGCGCCCGCCCACCCGGTGGGTGCCCGTCGAGACGCCCAGCGCCAGCGCGCCCGGCGTCACCGCACGGGAGGTGCGCATCGGCATGAGCGCGGCCTTCCGCGGCACCGCCGCCGGCCTCGGCACCGAGTTCTACCGCGGCGCCCAGGCCTACTACGACGAGGTGAACGCGCGCGGCGGAGTGTTCGGGCGGGCGCTCACGGTGGTGGGGCTCGACGACAGCTACGAGCCGCTGCCCTGCGTGAAGAACACGATCCAGCTCCTGGAGAAGGACTCGGTCTTCTTTCTCTCCAACTACGTGGGGACGCCCACCCTGACCCGCGCACTGCCGGTCATCAAGCGCTACGCCGAGCAGCAGATCGTGCTCGTCGGCAACTTCACCGGCGCCCAGCCCCAGCGCGAAGCGCCCTACGTCGACCACGTGTTCAACGTGCGCGCCTCCTATCGCCAGGAGATGGCCGCGCTGGTCGAGCGCTTCTGGCAGGCCGGCGCCCGCACGCTAGGTGTGTACTCGCAGGCCGACGCCTACGGCCGTAGCGGGACCGACGGCGTAGCCCGGGCCCTGGCGGCGCGGGGCGCCCGGATCGCCGCCGAGACCACCTATCAGCGCGGCACGCGGTTCGAGGACGACGTCGCGCCGGCGGTCAATGCGCTGCGGCGGGCCGGCGTCGACGCGGTCCTCTGCACCGGGGCCTATCAGGGCTGCGGCGCGTTCGTACGGACGGCGCGCGATCTCGGCTGGTCGGCGCCGATCTCCAACGTGTCGTTCGTGGGCTCGGACGCGATGCTGCGGCTGCTGATCCAGCACGGCAAGACGACCGGCCGCGACTACACGCGGGCGCTCGTGAACTCGCAGGTGGTCCCCAGCTACGACGACGTGAGCCTGCCCGGCGTGGTCGAGTACCGCGGCCTGATGGACCGCTACAACCCCCAGCTCCCCACGACCCTGCGCGACGACAAGTACCTCCCTCAGCGTTACAGCTTCATCAGCCTCGAGGGCTACGTGAACGCGCGGGTGGTGGTGGAGGCGATGCGGCGGGCCGGGCCCAACCCGACGCGGATGAGCTTCCGGCAGGCGCTGGAGTCGCTGCGGGGCCTCGATCTTGGCATCGGCGCGAGCCTGACCTTCTCACCGGAGCGACACCAGGGGCTCGACAGCGTGTACTTCACCCGCGTCGACGGCGAGCGGTGGGTACCGATCAGCGACTGGACGACGGCCGTGCAGGCCTGAGGCGGCGACGATGAAGACGACGACCAAGCCTCGCTTCGGGCTCCTCGCCAAGGTCGTGCTGTTCCTGGCCTCGGTGCTGGTACCGCTCGCGCTGGTGACGTGGTTCGTCTCGGTCCACACCCTGCGGGTGAGGATGACCGAGGAGTTCACCTCCAAGGGCACTGCCATCGCGAACAGCCTCGCCTCCTCGGGTGTCGACCTGGTCCTGACGCGCGACGCCTCGACGGTGCAGGCGCTCATCGACCAGTTCGCCGGCATCGGTGGCGTGGCCTACGTCATGGTCTACGACCAGAACAAGAACCAGATCGCCCACACGTTCGTCCCGTTCGTGCCGCCCGATCTCGTCGACAAGAACCTGGTAGCTGGCGACGCCGCCAAGCAGGTGCGGGACATCGAGTACGCCGATCCGGTCACCGGCGCGACGCGCCAGATCATCGACATCGGCGTGCCGATGCTCGGCGGCTCGCTCGGGACGGTTCGCGTCGGCATGGACCGGGCGATCATCGACGGCGCGGCGGCGCGCTCCGGCTGGTTCCTGCTGGCCGTCTTCTCGAGCGTGGCCCTCGCGGCCGGCGCGGCGGCGGTCGCCTTCGCCGGGCGCCTCACCCAACCGATCGCCCAGATCGTGCGCGTCGCCGAGCGGGTGGGACGCGGCGACCTCAGCGAGACGGTCAAGGTGACAGCCCGTGACGAGATCGGTCAGCTCGCGCACACCTTCAACGACACCGTCATCCGGCTTCGCTCGCAGGTGATGACGGAGACCGAACGCGACGAGGAGCGGCGCCGTCGCGAGGAGCTGCAGCGCAACATCCAGACCTTCCTCGACACGGTCATGGAGATCGCCCAGGGCGACCTGTCGCGCCGCGGCCAGGTGACGCCGGACGTTCTCGGCAACGTCGTCGACTCCATCAACGTGATGGTCGAGGAGATCGCGGCGCTGCTGGCCGACGTGCGCCACGCTGCGCTGCGCGTGTCGGCCAGCGCCAACGACATGATCGGCGTCACCGATCAGATGGCGGGTGGCGCTCAGGCCCAGGCCCGCGAGCTCACGACGATCAGCCACGGCGTGGAGCGCGTGAGCCATTCGGTCCGGGAGGTCGCCACCACCGCCCAGGCTGCGGCCGGCGCGGCCCGGCGCACACTGGAAGCCGCCCAGAACGGCGAGCAGGCCGTGCACGACAGCCTGGCCGGCATGCAGCGGATCCGCGGTGAGGTCCAGATCATCGCCAAGCGGATCAAGAGCCTCGGCGATCGCTCGCTGGAGATCTCCGCGATCGTCAACCTGATCGAGGAGCTGGCCTCTCACACCAACCTCCTCGCCCTCAACGCCGCCATCGAGGCCGCCGGCGCTGGCGAAGCCGGCCTACGCTTCGGCGTCGTCGCCGACGAGATCCGCAAGCTCGCCGAGCGCGCGGCGAAGGCCACGAAGGACGTCGGGGTGCTCATCCGCACCGTGCAGATGGAGACGCAGGAAGCCGTGGCCGCGATGGAGGAGGGCACGCGCGAGGTCGAGGCCGGCTACGAGGTCACGATCCGCGCCGAGGAACATCTGAAGGAGATCGCGACGACGTCCACCAAGTCGGCCGAGCTCGTCCAGGGCATCTCGCGCGCCAGCACCCAGCAGGCCGACGGCGTGGAAGCCGTCGCGCGTGCCATGCAGTCCATCGCTCAGGTAGCCGTCGGAACCGAGCAGGCGGTGTTGCAGACGCGCAAGACCGTCGAGGATCTCGTGAAGCTGGCGGACGAGCTGACGCGGAGCCTCTCACGATTCAAGCTGGCTGCGGCCTGACGCCCACGCATGGTTGAGCCCGCCGACCAGGAGTTCCTGCGGTCCATCTTCCTGATGGAGGCGTGGGACACCCTCGCCGCCATCGAGGAGGGCGTGACCCGCCTGGCGGCGAGCGCCGAGCCCGCCTGGGAGGAGCTCTTCCTCGTCACGCATCGTCTGAAGGGCGCCGCCGCCCTGCATGGTTTCCGGCGGGCCGCGGCGCTGACCGACGCGGTGGAGCACGCGCTGCAGCCGCTGCCCCGGGCCGATCAGCCGACGCGTCACGCGGCGGTCGACGACCTCACCGGGCTGCTCGTCAACCTCAAGTCTGTGCTCGACGCGCTCGAGCACCACCGTCCCGAGGAGGTCGGCGCCGAGGCGGCTCCCGAGCGCGATCCCGTTCGTGCCGAGCTGGCGCGATTCCTCTCGGGGAGCGACGAGGTGGTCGGCTACTTCGCGCCGGAGGCGCTCGAGCACCTCGACGCGATGACCACAGCCCTGGTCGCGCTGGAGCGGGACGGTAGCGCGTCGGGCGATCTGGACGCGCTCTTCCGGGCCGTGCACACGCTCAAGGGCGCCGCCTACGTCGTGGGCTGCACGCCCATCGGCTCGCTCGCCCACGGCCTCGAAGACATGTTCGTCGCCGTGCGCGAGGGGCGCGCGCCGCTGACGCCCACCGTGCTGGACACCGCGCTGACGGCCGTCGACACCTTCAAGCAGATGCTCGATCCCGCGGGGGAGCCGGCGCGCGATCTCACCGCCGCCGTCGCCGGGATCCGCCACCGCGTCACGACCCTGCTCGAAACGGCGAGGCCCGGCGTCGATGAACTGCGCCGCGAGGCCCCGGCGATCGCGCCCGGGCTGCCGCCGCGGCTGATGCCGCCGCCGGCCCCCCGCGTGGTGCAGCGCCCGGGGGCGGGCCGCCAGACGATTCGCGTCAGCCTGGAGCGGCTCGACAGCCTGATGGACCTGGTCGGCGAGCTCGTTGTCGCCCGGAGCGCGCTCGAGCGCCGACTCGGTGATCTCGACCGTCTGGGCGACGTGCTCTTCTCCAGCCGCGCCCGCCTGGGTCAGGCCGTCGCCGACTTCGAGCGACGCCAGCTCGACACGCGGCTGCCGTCGCGCCGTCAGGCCGACGAGGTTGCGGAATCGGCCCGGGCGCGCTCGCGCTCGGTCGGTGAGCTGTTCGCCGAGCTCGAGTTCGATCGCTACGACGACTTCACCCTGCTCGCCCGCAGCGTGTCCGAGATCGCCTCGGACATCGCCGAGGTCCAGGCCGAGATCTCCGGGCTCAACCGCGCCGTCCGCGAGGACCTGGGTCTGGTGCACCGGCTCACGGGCGAGGTCCGGGCCGGGCTAGGCCGGGCGCGCCTGGTGCCGATCGGCAGCCTGTACACGCGCTTCGTGCGGCAGGGTCAGGAGGCCGCGCGCGCCGCCGGCAAGAACGTCCGCATCGAGACGCGCGGCGAGTCCGTCGAGCTCGATGCCAGCGTGATCGAGCAGATCGTCGATCCGCTGCTGCACCTGGTGCAGAACGCGGTCGTGCATGGGCTGGAGACGCCCGAGGAGCGACGGGCGCTCGGCAAGCCGGCCGCGGGAAGCGTCACGCTGGAGGCGAGCCATCGCGGCGCGTTCGTCGTCGTCGAGATCCGCGACGACGGTCGTGGCCTCGACGCGGATCGGCTGCGGCGGCGCGCGGTCGCCCAGGGCTTCCTGCGCGCCGAGTCTGCCGAGGCGCTGTCCGACCGCGAGGCGCTGGATCTCATCTTCCGCCCCGGTTTCAGCACGGCCACCGAGGTGACGACGACGGCGGGCCGCGGTGTCGGTATGGACGTGGTGCGGACGAACGTCGGCCGTCTCAACGGGGAGATCGACGTGACGACCGAGCTCGGCGCCGGCACGTGCTTCACCCTGCGCCTGCCGCTCACCGTGCTCGTCACGGAGGCGCTCCTGGTGCGCGCGGGTGCCGAGACCCTGGCGGTGCCGCTCAACACCGTGCACGTCATCGCCACGCTCGGGCCCGACGACGTGCGGACGGGACCCGAGGGCGAGATCGCGCTGGTCGAGGGACGGTGGCTGCCGCTGATGTGGCTCGATCGCGTGCTCGGCCTGCCGGCCGTGCCGGCCGCGCCACGGCTGCCGGTGCTGGCGCTGCGGGGTGGCGGCGGCCTCTTCGCCTGCGCTGTCGCGCAGGTCCTGCACAAGGAAGAGATCGTCGTGAAGCCGCTGGGAGCCTTCCTCGACGGCATCGGCCCCTACGCCGGCGCGACCGTCTCCGCCGACGGGCGAGTCACCTTGCTGCTCGATCCGGGACGCCTCGGGGAGCTGGCGCTGGAGACGCCGGCGCGCGGACCGGTCCCGCTCGCGGAGCTCGGAGCTGGGCGGGGGCCCCGCGGATTCACGGAGACCCGGAAAGGACGCGTCCTGCTCGTGGACGACTCGATCAGCGTGCGGAAGTTCGTCGGTCACATGCTCGAGAAGGCTGGATTCGACGTGACGACCGCGAACGACGGTGCCGACGCGCTGACGCGCCTCGGCGAGCACGGCTTCGACGTGATGGTGACCGATCTGGAGATGCCGCGCCTGAACGGGTACGAGCTGCTCGAGGACGTTCGCCGGCGGGCCGCCACCCGCGAGCTGCCGGTCGTCGTGTTGACCACACGCTCCGGCGCCAAGCACCAGTCGCTGGCGCGCCGGCTCGGCGTCAACCACTACGTCACGAAGCCAGTGACCGAGGACGTGTTCGTCCGGCTGGTGGAGTCGCTGGCGATGCGCGGCGACGGGGAGGGCGCGCGATGAAAGTCTTGGTGGTCGACCCCGATTCGCGACGCGCCCCGGCCCTGAAGGAGGCGCTGATGACCGGCGGCGCCGAGGTGACCGTCGCCTCCAGCGGCTCCTTCGCGCTGACCATGCTGGAGCGCAATCGTCACGACGTCGTCGTCAGCCGCGCTCACATCGACGACATGCACGGCCACGAGCTGTGCGCGATCCTCAAGGCCGATCCCTCGACGCGCGACGTCCGCTTCGTGCTGGTGGCGAGCGGCGAGGAGGTGAGCGCCACCGAGACCGCGGCCTCCGGCGTGGATCTCGTACTGCCGCCCGGTATGACGGGCAGTGCGCTTCCGCCGCTGATCATCCGACTGATGCAGGCCGCTCACGCACCGGCGCCGGAGCCGGCTGCTCCCGCCGCCGAGCCCGAGGTGATGATCGAGGACGAGCCCGAGTCCGTTGCGCCGCCCACGATGTCGGTGCCCACTCTCGTGCCGCGCGCGACGCCGCCTTCGCTGGTCCCCCGCGAGCCCGCGCCTCCCGCGCCAGCCGTGCCACGCATCCGACCGGAGCAGGCGCCGCCGCCGGCGGCAACGCCACCGAAGAGCTATGCGACGACGGTGACGGCGGGACCCGACGGCCCGTGGGGCAAGAACGGCAAGGCCCCGGCGCTGCCCGCAATACCGGGGACGCCCGCCAGGGCGCCCGTACCGGCCAAGGCGCCGCCGGCCGCGAAGGCCCCCAGCGCGGCACCGCCGGCGAAGCGCCCGGCCACGCCCGGGCCGGCGGCCGCGCCGGCTGCGGCGCCGCGCCCCCCCGTGCCGGCTCGCACCGCGGTGCCACCGCAGGTTGCCGACCTGATGAAGATGCCCAGCGGGACGTTCCAGGGCTCGCTGGAAGTCATGGAGCTCGCTGATCTCACTCAGGCGATCGCCGCCGGCGGCAAGAGCGGCCGGCTGATCCTCGCGCTGCCCCAGGGTGGCGGCCTGATCCTCTTCGAGAAGGGACGTGTGGTGCACGCTGAGTACTGCAACGCCGTCGGTGAGGAGGCCTTCGGCGCCCTCCTTGCCGCCTGCCATGCCGACGGGGCTGGGCGCTTCTGTTTCTTGCCGTCGCCAGCTGCCGAGGTGTCCGGCCTGCCGAGGACGATCGACAAGAGTGTCGATCAGCTCCTGCTCAGCAGCGCGACGGCAATCGACGAGAAGGGGTAGACGATGCCCAAGGTCCTGGTGGTCGACGATAGCCTCAGCGTCCGCAAGGTCGTCGAGCGGGCGCTGCTCGGACGGCAGATGCAGGTGGTGTGTGCCGCCACGGGGAGCGAAGCGCTCGAGCGGATCGAGCGCGATGAGCCCGACGTGATCGTCTGCGACGTGTTGATGCCTGACAAGGACGGTTACGAGATCTGCGAGTTCGTGAAGCGGCACCCGCGGCTGGGCCGTACGCCCGTGCTGCTGATGTCCGGCATCGTGAACGACGAGGTCCGGGAGCGCGCCGCGCGCGTGCAGTCCGCCGACGTACTCAGCAAGCCGTTCGCCGCCGACGACCTGCTGCGGCGGCTGGAGGCGCTGCTGGCGCCCCCGCCCGCAGGCGTCCCCGCGATGAACAGCGCCGGTCACGCCGAGCCGGGTCCAGGCCGTCTCGACGTCCCGGTGATCGGTCCCAACGCGTCGCCCAGCTCGATCCCCCTCCTCGCGCCGCGCCCCGGCACCACGTCGACGTTCGTCCCCGCCCCCGCGGTGGCGGGCCTGACGCCGTCGTCGTCCCCGGTCGAGGTCCCGGCGCCGGCGGTCTCGTCGCCGCTTCCGAGTGGGCCGGCCCCCGTCGTGAAGCCGAGCCCGGAGAAACCGACGGTCATTGCGTCGAACGTGGCGAAGCCCGCACCGACGCCGGGAAGCTCGGCGGTCAGCAGCGCCGGTGTGCTGAAACAGTTCGCGGCCATCGACGGCGTGCAGTGGGCCGTGCTGGCGGATCGCGAGGGCTTCCTGCTCGATGCGTCCGGCAACGGCGAAGTCGACGCCGAGATCGCCGGTGCACTCAGCGCCTGCCTGACTGAATCGTCGGAGGGCCTCGGGCGCGAGCTTGGCCGCGGACCGCTACACGGCATGATCCTCGAGTATGCGCAGGGCATGGTCGTGCTCTACAGCGTGGGCACCTCGGCGCTGCTGGCCATCGCGCTGTCGGAGGCCTCGGCGCTCGGCAAGGTCCGCTACTTTGCCAAGAAATCCATTCCCGAGCTGATCCAGGCGGTGTAGACGATGGCGAGACATCGTACGCGGGTTCGCATCTCGCGCTCGTTGCGCGCGGCGGCGGTCGTGGTGGTCGCGGCGGTGGCCTCGACGGCCATCTTCGAGGCCGACATCGGCCGCTCGATGCTCCTGCCGTCGTCGCTGGTCGCGGGTGTGCCACCGGTGCTCTACCTGGTGCTCTCGATCCTGCTGCTGCGGGGGGCGCCGGTCGGCCGTCGCCTGAGCTGGACCATCGCGGCGTGCGGCCTCTACGCCGCGCTGGGGCTGCTCAGCGGCGTGCTGCTCTCGATGGCGCACCCGATGTCGATGGAGGGCGCGCTTCGACGCTCGCTCTGGAGCTTCGCGCCGGCGCCGATCATTCATCTGATCGCCGCGCCGCTCGTGCTGCTGGCGTGGCGCAGCCGCATCATCCCGGTCCGCTTCACGCAGCGCACCGTGCCGGAGTCCTCGCCGCTGGTGAACCGCGTGCCCGCGCCGCCGCTGCCCGCCTCGACGCCGGACTGGGACTCGGTGCTGCAGGTCGAGACCCCGGCGCCGTGGACGTCCAGCCCGAAGGTCTTCGAGCGTCCGGCGCGCGAACGCGAGGCGGTGCCGGAGCCCACGACCACCGTCACGGCAGCGGCCGCCGCGACCGTGTCGGCGCCCGCGCCGGCCGCCGGGTCGCCGGCACCGATGGTCGCGACCGCCGCGCCGACCACCGACACCGCGCCGTCGCGTGCCGTCGTGATGGAGCCGGCGCCACGGCCCCCTGCCGAGCCGAGTGCCGATCGCCGCGACGACGAGGATCGCAAGCGACGTGCGACGCGGCCGGCCGAGAATGGCGCCGCCCCCGACACGAGCCCGCGCTCGACGGACAGGACGACCCGCCCGGCGGCGGAGCCCGCTCGCCCCGCCGACAAGCCGGCCCGCACGGTGGCGATGGCGCGCTCGACGGAGCTGACGGCACGCCCGGCCGAGGAGTCGGCGGCGGCGCCCGAGCCGATGGTGCGAGTGCCGTTCGAGCGCGTCGCCGATCAGCTCCCCGTCGCGATCTTCACGCTGCCGCCTGCGCGCCTGGCCGAGAGCCTCCAGGAGCCGCACACCCTGGTGATCCCGCAGCGGCTCGTGCTGCCGCAGCTCGCCGAGGGAATGGTCGAGATCCCGTGGACGCTCGTCGACGCTCAGTTCCCGGAGCTGTCGCTGGCGATGTCGAAGACGGACATCCGCCGTCGCCACCCGGACCTCGCGATCTCGCTCCCGATGGACGTGGTGCTGCGCCAGATCCCGACCGATGCGATCCGAGTGGACACGCCGGTCGTCGATCTGTCCGACATCGGCGCATTTCCCGAGCCATTCGCACCTGGCGAGCCCGAGCCGGTGGCCGCGGCGACACCGGCGCCGGAACCGGCGCCCAGTGCCGAGCCCGTGGCCTCGCGCGCGCCGGCGTCGCCGGCGCCGATCGTGGCGCCGCCGGTCCAGCCGCCGAAACCCGAGGTGATCGCCGCGGCACCGCCACGCATCGAGAAGCCGGAGCCCACATCGGCGCCGGCGCTGCCGTCACCGAAGGAGACGCTGGAAGAGATCGAGGCGAGCATCCCGATGGTGCTCTTCACGCCGATGGCGTCCCCGCCTCCGGCCGAGGAAGCCGCTTCAGCAGCCGCCGACGAGCCGGGCGTGCCCTCGGCGCGCGAGGCGGTACCGTCGCCCTCGACTGCACTGGATCGTGAGCCTGCCGCACCGGCGCCCATGTTCTCGGCGACGGCGTATCCGTCGTCGCCCGCTACGCCAATGGTCTCTGCCGCGGCGTCGACGACCGCGCCCGAGGCGCCGCCGGCGCCGTCCCCGGCGCCGATCATGCCAGTGGTTCCGGTCGCCGCAGCCACACCGTCGGTTCCGGCGACTGCCGCTGAGTCGGTGCCCACGGCGGCATCGACCGATCCGCGGACTGCTGCTGCGGACCCCGACTCGATAGCGGTCGCTCCGAAGGCTCCCGCCGCGTCGTCGGAGCCCGCCACCTCGGCCTCGGATCTGGTCGATGAGGAGAGCGAGGCCCTTGGCCGCGCGCTGGCCCCCGGGCTCTCACCGCTCGGATCCTTCTACTGGCGTGCGCGCCGGGCCGGTGGTCGGCCGCTCGTCTGCTTCGTGCCGCCGTCGCTCGAGCGCGAGGCCATCGATGCCCTGGCGATGGGCGCGGCGTCGGTAGTGCACAGCTTGGCCGCGCGCGGGATCGAGCAAGTGACGGTCAGGACGACGCGCCTCGTCTGCGTGCTCACGCCGCTCGGCAAGCGTGGGTGTCTGGCCGCGTCGGCCCGTCGCGGGGGCCCCGTGGCGATGCTCGAGCTGCTCTCGGTCCGGACCGCCCGGGCGATGGGTGACCTCGACGTTCCGACGACGCCCGCCGCGGTACTGCCGAGCGTCCCCACCACACCGGTGCGCGGCAACAACGGCCACGGACCCGTGGACGAGGCCGCGCGAGCGCTGGCCGCCTTCGGGCCCGTCGCCTCCTCGGTGGCCGAGGCCGACGGTATGGCACCGAGCGTCTACGTCTTCGCCGGTCACGATCAGAACGAGCTGGCCGGCGCCGCGCGCGCGGTGCACGAGGCGTTCGTGCGCGGTCACGACGAGGAGCGGCTCGGTCGTCTGGAATCGATCGTGCTCCGGCGCGGCCGTGAGCGCACCGTGGTGCGGCCGCTCCGCGATCATAACGGAACCCCGGTGATGCTCGCCGCGGCCGGCGACGTCGCGTTGCCGGGCCGCGCGCATCGGGCGGCCGCCCAGGCGGCGGCCCTGCTGGAGGCGCACTGACTGTGTCGATCATCAACTACGCGCAGCGGGTCATCAACTTCAAGGTCGTTTACTACGGCCCCGGGATGGCCGGCAAGACGGCCAACCTCCAGTACATCCATCGCGCCCTGCCCGGAGACAACAAGGGCAAGATGATCTCGCTCGCCACCGGCGACGATCGCACGCTGTTCTTCGACTTCCTGCCGGTGTCGGCGGTCGGCGTGCGTGGCTTCACCACGCGCTTCCAGCTCTACACGGTCCCCGGTCAGACGCACTACAACATGACGCGCAAGCTCGTCCTGCGCGGCGTGGACGGCGTGGTGTTCGTGGCCGACTCGCAGTGGGACCGGCTGCGCGAGAACGTCGAGAGCCTGCGCAACCTCGACGACAACTTGAAGGAGTACGGGCTTGAGCTGGCCTCGACGCCGCACGTCATCCAGTACAACAAGCGCGACCTGGGTGGCGTGGCGCCGCTGGACTACCTGGAGTACCTGCTCAACCGGGGGACGCGGCGCGTCCCGTGTTTCGAGGCAGTGGCCGTCGATGGCACCGGCGTCTTCGACACGCTGAACACCGTGTCGCGCATGGTGCTCGTCAGGGAATTTGGTCAAGCACAGGAGGCCCGCGCGTGAGACTCCACGACACCGTGATTCATGAGAGCGAGGCGGCGCGGATCGACGCCGTCCTCCACCGGTTCCTCAGCGACTCGAACTCGTCGGCGGCGCTGCTGATCGATCGCAGCGGCCAGCCGCTGGCCGAGGCGGGCACCGCGCGCACCCTGGACGTCGGCTCCATCGGCGCCCTGGCCGCGGCGGCGTTCAGCTCGACCGCCGCGCTCGCCCAGCTGCTCGGCGAGAGCGAGTTCTCCGTCCTGTTCCACGAGGGCGTCAAGGAGAGCATGCACGTCTCGACGGTGGATGAGCATACGATCCTGCTGGCGATCTTCGACGAGCGGACGACGATCGGCATGGTGCGCCTGTTCGCCCGGGAAGCGTGTGCCTCCATCGGCGCCGCCCTCGAGGAGACGCGCAAGCGGCCGAAGCTGGTCGGGGTGCTCGCGGCACCGCTGACCGCCGAGGAGACGCGGCGCGCGAGCGACCATCGTCCCGCCTGACGGTCGGCTGTCCCCCGAGGAGCAGCTCGAGCTTCGCTCGACGGCCGCCGTCTTCGAGAGTGTGCTGGAGGCGGGCGGGCTCGACGAGCCGACGCTCGAGTCGCTACGGGAGGTCTACGAGCGCCTGGGCGACGAGCCCCGGCTAACGGAGACGCTGCGCCGTCTGGCGGAGCTCACCGAGCCGCCGGTGGTGCCGTCCGACCCCGACGACGGCGACTACGTCGACATCTCGGGGCCGGGGCCCGAGCTGTCGGCGCCGCTCGATCCCGACGACCCGGCACCGCCGCTCTACGAGGCGCCCTCGGCCCCGGCGCCGGAGCGCGCGCCCTCACCGCGGGTCATGCCCCCCCCGCGGCCGATGTCCTCGCCGCTGGGACGGCCCGGCCTCGTCACGCCGGCCGCAGCGCGGCTGACCGAGCCGGAGATGGTCACCGCCGGGGCGGCGCGGGGCCGCATCGCCCGCAGCCGCGGGCGCCTCGGCGAGATCCTGCTCGCCGAGGGGCTGATCTCTCAGGATCAGCTGCACGCGGCGATGCGCGAGCACCGGCGCTCGAAGGAGCGGCTGGGCAAGGTCCTCACCCAGCGCGGCTTTGTCAGCGAGGAGCAGCTGGTCGAGGTGCTCTCCAAGGAGCACGGGCTGCCCTCGGTGGCGATCGACCAGCACGCGATCCCCGCCGATGTGCTGGCACTGGTCCCCGTGCACATCGCGCGCAAGTACGATGTGCTGCCGCTGGCCCGCGTCGAGAACGGCCTGACGCTGGCGATGGCCGATCCCACCAACGTCGTCGCGATGGACGAGGTCGCGGCGATGACGCGCCTGGCGGTGCTGCCCGTCGTCACCTCCGGCAAGGCCATCCGGGGCGCCATCGAGCGCTACTACGGGAGCACGCCGGCCCCGATTGTCGGCCTGCTCGCGGAGCTGGCCACGGATCCCACCATCGAGGTCGTCTCCGACCAGGACACGATTGTCGGCGACGTCTTCGAGCTGAAGGAATCGGCCGATGAGGCGCCGGTGGTGAAGCTGGTGAACATGGTCCTGCTCGACGCCATCCGGCGCGGCGCCTCCGACCTGCACTGGGAGCCTTACGAGAAGGAGCTGCGCATTCGCTTCCGGATGGACGGCGTGCTCCACGAGATGCTGGCGCCGCCCAAGCGCCTGGAGCCCGCGATCATCTCCCGGCTCAAGATCATGTCCAACCTGGACATCGCCGAGCGGCGGCTGCCCCAGGACGGGCGGATCAAGCTGCGGCATGGACGCAAGGAGATCGACTTCCGCGTCTCGATCCTGCCCACGATCTTCGGCGAGAAGGCGGTGCTTCGGATCCTCGACAAGGAAGCGCTCCAGCTCGACATGACCAAGCTGGGCTTCGACGCGTGGAGCTTCGAACACTTCAACCACGCGATTCACCAGCCCTACGGCATGGTGCTGATCACGGGGCCGACGGGCTCGGGCAAGACGACGACGCTCTACTCGGCGATCTCCACGATCAACTCGCCCGAGCACAATATCATGACGGCCGAGGACCCCGTCGAGTACAACCTGCGCGGCGTCAACCAGATCCAGGTGAACGACGGCATCGGCCGGACCTTCGCGGCGGTCCTGCGCTCTTTCCTGCGCCAGGACCCCGACGTCATCCTCGTCGGTGAGACGCGCGATCTCGAGACGGCGCAGATCAGCATCCGGGCCGCGCTCACCGGCCATCTCGTCTTCACCACGTTGCATACCAACGACTGCCCGTCGACGGTGGCGCGGCTCGTCGACATGGGCGTGCAGCCCTTCCTCCTGTCATCGTCGCTGCTGCTCATCGTCGCCCAGCGTCTCGGCCGGCGTATCTGCTCGAACTGCCGGGTGCCGGTCGAGGCTCACGAGGACGATCTGGTGCCCTACGGCCACGTGCCACAGGGACTCGGCGCCGTGACTCTCTACGAGGGGCGCGGCTGCCAGACCTGCAACTACTCCGGCATGAAGGGGCGCGTCGCGATCTACGAGGTGATGCCGATCACCGACGAGCTGCGCCAGTTGATCCTGAAGGATGCACCCGCCGCCGACATCCGCGAGGAGGCGGAGCGGCAGGGAATGAAGACCTTGCGCCAGGCCGGTCTCCTGAAGGTGCTGGAGGGGACGACGACCATCCAGGAAGTGCTCCGCGTGACCCTGGCATGACCGTCATGCTCACGCGCCTCTGGCGGCCGGCCACACCCCGCCGGCCCGAGACCGCCGCCGAGCTGTTCGGTCAGGCGGATCGGCTCCGCCGCGCCGGACGCCACGCCGATGCCGCCCAGCTGGTCGCTCGCGGACTCGACGTCGATCCAGCCAGCATCACCGGTCATCTCCTCGCGGCCTATCTGCACGTGGCGCGACGGACCGTCGAGCCGGCCAAGGAGGAGTTCCGCTGGGTCCTGGCCCGCGAGGCCTCTCATCCCCGTGCCCTGCTGGGCCTGGCCCGGCTGGCGCTCGAGGAAGGCGATATGGACGCCGGGCGCGAGGCGCTGGTGCGCGCGCTCCGAGCCTATCCAGAATTTCCCGAGGCTCAGGCGCTGCTCGATGGGCTGGCCACGCACCGCTCAACGCCGGGTCCGGTGACCCGGCCTCGCCTGGATCGGCTGAGGCTGCCGGCGGCGGCCCGCGCACTGCTGGTGTGCGACCGCGCCGGGGCCGTCATCGCCGCGCGTCCCGACGGCGCCGCTGACGGCGGAGGACGCATTGCGCGCGCCGTCGCGCTCGCCGCCACGGTGCTCAGGCGCGCCGGGCTCGGCGCGCTCCGGCGCGCGATCATCGCGGACGCGGGCGACGCCTGCTTCCTCCGCGCCGACGCCGTGCTCACGCTCGCGCTCGTCTTGCCACGCACGACGCACATCACGCAGGGATTGCTGGAGGTCAACCGCCTGTGGGCGGCCGCCCAGCACGAGCTCGCCATCGCCAAGGACGAGGCCGTCGAGGCGCCCGCGCCGGTGAGCACGAGGAGAGTGTCATGAGCCGACTGAGGCTGGGGCTCGAGATGGACGGCAGCTCGCGGGGCCGACAGGTCCGGGACATCGTGCACAGCCTGCGGAGCTTGCACGGCGTCCGCGGCTCGCTCATGGTGGCGGCCGACGGCTTCGTGATCGCGGCCGAGGTGCCGCCGAACGTCGCGGTGGAGCCGCTGGCCGCTCTGGCCGCGACCCTGGGCCGCGATCTCGAGGTGGGCGCCAGCAAGCTCGGGGGCGGGGCGTTCCAGACGGCGTTGTTCTCGGCTGACGACGGCACGCTGTATCTGGCCGCCAGCCGCATCGGCTTCGTCGTGACCCTCGCCGATCCCCAGGCGAACTTCCAGGCGATTCGCGGGGCGCTGGAGGAGGCCGTGACCCTGATCGACTCGGGCTGGTCGCCGGCCACGCCGGTCGGGACGACTACCTGAGCTCGTCGAGCGTCAGCCGGAAGCTCGGCACGAACGTCTCCACGAAGTAGCGTACCTCTGGCAGGTCGATCGCCTCGATCGTCTGCCGGAGCGCCTTCTCGGCCTCGGCAAACTCGCGGTTACCCGCGGTCACCTCCTCCAGGCATTTCATGTAGGCGCAGAGCTTGTCTGCCGCCTTCACGATCTCGATCTCCACCGCCGTGACCGCCTCGGGGCGGAACAGCGCGCCGTAGTCGGCGCGGAGCGCGTCGGGGACCATGCCCAGCAGCCGCTCGCGGGCGAGCGACTCGATCCGGTGATAGGAGCGCTCGATCTCGGGGTCGAAGTACTTCACGGGCCGCGGCAGATCGCCGGTGAGGACCTCGGCGGCGTCGTGGAAGAGGCCCAGCACGGCCAGCCGCGCCGGGTCGACGCCGCCGGCGAAGAGGCGATTGCGCACCAGCCCCAACGCGTGGGCCAGCATGGCCACGCGCTGGCTATGCTCCTGGATGTTCTCCGGTCTCGTGCTGTGCATCAGCCCCCAGCGGCCGATGAAGCGCATCCGCGCGAGGTAGGCGAAGAAGTGACTCATGCGCGGGCGCGCGCCGCCGTCACGAAAGGCCGATCGAGCGCGCGACGGTCTCCAGGTGATCGCCGATGCTGCCGTAGTCGACACCGGCGGCCTGTACGCGCTTGTGCAGCAGGTGCAGCGGATGCTCCTCGCAGTAGCCGATGGCGCCGAAGATCTGATGGCCGCGCCGCGCCACGGTGAGACACGCCTCGCTGGCGTAGGCCTTGGCCGTCGCGACGTCGGCTGCGGCCGGCAGCGCCTCGCTGACCTTCCAGGCCGCGAGATACAGCAGGCCCCGCGAGGTGTCGACGTCGCGCACCAGGTCGGCGCAGGCGTGCTGGATGGCCTGATAGGCGCCGATCGGTCGTCCGCCCTGCACGCGCGTCTTCGCGTGCTCGACGGCGAGATCGAGCACGCGCTGGGCCGCACCCACCATCTCCGCGGTGCGCGCCAGCGCCCCGGCGGTGAGGGCGTGAGCGAGCGCAGCGGCGCCGCCGGGCAGACGGTCCTCGGCGCGCACGTCGACCGCGTCGAAGGTCACCTCGAAGAGCTTCTCGCCGCTGAGCGTGTCGAGCGGGAGCCGGGCGATACCGTCGCGATCGCCGGGTAGCAGCAGCAGCTCGCCGCCGTGCAGCACGACGATGAGATCGGTCGCGACGTGAGCGTCCTTGACCAGGAGCTTGGTGCCGGTGAGGCGTCCCGGCACGCCGCAGCGCATGGCGAGGTCCGCGGGTGCGGACGCGCCGCTTTCCTCCGTCATTGCCAGGGTCGCGATCCGCTCGCCGCTCGCCAGCGCCACCAGCAGGCGATCGCGCGGTGGGCTGCCGCTCCCGGCGAGGAGCAGCGAGGTCGAGACGACGGCGCTGGTGACGAACGGCCCGGCCAGCCCGGCGCGGCCCATCTCCTCGACGAGGAGGATCACGTCGAGCAGCGAGCCGTCACTGCCGCCGAGCTCGCCCGGCACGAGCAGACCCGGCCAGCCCAGCTCGGCCATGCGCCGCCACAGGGGCTCGTCGAAACCGTGGTCGTCGAGCGCCAGGCGCTGCGCGGTCTCCGGCGAATAGTGCCGGCGGAGGACGTCGCGAGCGGTGGCGATCAGCAGCTGCTGGGAGGGCGAGGGCGTGAAGTCCACGCTCAGGCCCGCTTGTCGGCCGGCAGGCCAAGACCGCGCGTGGCGATCGTCGTGCGCAGCACCTCGGCGGTCCCGCCCGCGATCGTGTGACCCAGGCTCGTCAGGTAGTCGTGCGAGATGCGGCCGCCGAGGCGGGCGTGGCGCGAACCCTCGCGCAGCGGCCCCCAGGGCCCGAGCAGGTCCATCCCGAGGCGTCCCAGCTTCTGGCCGAGCTCGTCGGCCATGATCTTCGCGACAGCGGTCTCGTAGGTGATCGGCGCGCCGTCGCGCAGCAGGCACGCCGCACGATGGAAGAGCACGCGCAGCGCGGCGATCTCCGTGGCCATGGCCGCCAGCCGCCGCCGCACGCCGGGATCGCGCGCCAGCGGCGCGCCGTTCGCCGACGTGGTGTTGGCGTAATCGACGAGCTGGCCCAGCACGCGCGCGAGGGCCGGCGCCTTGTAGTAGCGACCCCAGAAGCGATCCGAGTCCAGGCCGTTGAGCAGGGCCTGGAAACCCTCGCCCTCCGGGCCGAGCATCGTGTCGCTCGTCACGCACACGTCGTCCAGGAAGATCTCGTAGTGATAGACCTCGCCGGTGAGGCTGCGGATCGGACGGATCTGCATCCCGGGCGTGCCGTTGGGGACGACGAACATGCTGAAGCCGCGGCTACGGCGGGCCTCCCGGCTGGTACGCGTGAAGACCAGGCCGTGGGTGGCGATGCCGGCGTGGCTCGACCAGATCTTGTGGCCGCGGATGATCCACGCCTCGCCGTCGCGCTTGGCCTCGGTGGTGAGCGAGAGCAGGTCCGAGCCGGCGCCCGGCTCGCTGTAGCCCTGCCAGAACGTGGCCTCGCCGCGCGCGACGGCCGGCAGCACCTCGCGGCGCAGCCGCTCGGTGCCGTACTCGATGATCGCGTCGGCCGTCTGCCAGCAGCCGGCCAGCGGCCCGAATGGCGCCCCGGCCGCCGCCAGCTCCTCGAACAGCACGAGCTTGAAGAACATCGGCCGCTCGGCACCGCCGTGGGCGCGCGGCCACGTCATGGAGATCCAGCCTCGCGCGCCCAGCTCGGCCATGAACGCGCGCGAGTGCGCGCCCGAGCCATAGCCGGCGTCCATGCCGTCGAGCGGATAGCGCTCGGCCGGATGCGTGGCGACGAAGGCACGGACCTCCTCGCGGAAGGCCTGCTCCTCGGGCGTGAACCCGAATTCCACGCGGCTAGCGGCGGACGACGACCGCGCCGTCCTTGAGGACCAGCCGGATGCGCTGGCCGTCGGCGAGCAGGCCGACGTCGGCAAGGGGATCGCCGGCGACGGCGATCAGGTCGGCACGCTTGCCCTTCTCGAGGGTGCCGATCTCACGCTCGAGCCCGACGGCCTCGGCCGCCCAGCCCGTCGCGGCCTGGATGGCCTGCATCGGCGAGAGCCCGGCCTCGACCAGTAGCGGCAGCTCGCGGGCGTTGGGGGGATGGCCGTGACCGCCGGCGTCCGTGCCCGCCACCACGCGGACACCCGCGGCCAGCGCGCGCTGGATGCTGGCGCGATGGTGCTCGCGCAGGGCGCGCGAGCGCTCGCGCACGTGCGGCGACTTCGACTCGCTGTGATAGACGTAGACGAGCAGGGTGGGCGTGAACACGACGCCCTTCTCGGCCATCATCGGGATGAGCTCGGGGTCCTCGTCGAGATAGCAGCCGTGCTCGATCGAGTCCACGCCGACGTCCAGCGCCAGCCGCAGGCCCGGGCCGCCGAGGGCGTGGCACATCACCTTGCGGCCCTGGGCGTGCGCTTCATCCACCAGCGCCTGCATCTCGTCGCGGGAGAACGCCGGATCCTTCGGGCCATGGCCGGCCCGCGAGCTGGCCCCGCCGGTGGTCGCGCACTTGATGACGTCAGCGCCGCCGCGGATCATCGTGCGCACGACGCGCCGCACGTCCTCGACGCCGTTGGCGACGCTTTCCGGTAGCGCGGGATCGTGCGGCACCACGCACTCGTGACCGGAGGGGCTGACCCGATCGCCGATACCGCCCACCGGCGAGATGATCGCCACGGCGGTCAGCAGGCGTGGTCCCTGGATCAGCCCTTCCTCGACGGCGAGCCGGAAGCCCACGTCCAGCCCGCCGGCATCGCGCACGGTCGTGTAGCCCGCCGCGAGCGTCTGCTCGATCACCCGAGCGGTGCGCACGCTCCGCGTGCTGCCGGGCTCGCTCAGCCCCCAGCGCGAGGCGAGCTCGTAGCCGTGCATCGCCAGGTGGTCGTGACAGTCGATGAGCCCGGGCAGCACGGTCAGCCCGGTGGCGTCGATCACCGCGTGCGATGCCGGCGCCGGGCCGCCGGCGCCGATCGTGATCGATTCGATCCGACCGTCCTGCACGACGAGGGTCGCGTCGCGGACCGGAGCGGCCCCGGTGCCGTCGATCAGGGTGGCGCCGCGCAGGACGGTCATGACCTTAGCCGTTCAGCGGGAAGCCGTAGAGCCTCGCCGCATTCTCGCAGACGATCTTGCGACGGACGTCGGCGGGCAGGTGACCCAGCTCGCGCTGGATGTACTCGCGCGAATCCGGCCACACCCCGTCGGGATGGGGGAAGTCCGAGCCCCACATCACCTTGTCGACGCCGAGCTCGTCGAGCAGCTTCACGCCGATCGGATCGGTCTGGTAGGTGGCCCAGCACTGCCGCTTCCAGTACTCGCTGGGCGCCATCGTGAGCGAGAGATCCTTGAACTGGTCCTCCCACTCCGCGTCCATGCGCCACAGCACGTACGGGATCCAGCCGATGCCGGACTCGCCCAGCACCAGGCGGATGTTCCGGTGCCGCTCCAGCACGCCGCTGAAGATCATCGAGGTGAGCACGTTGGCCATGTTGATCTGGAACGCGGTGATGTTCGTCGCGAACGCCGCGCGGGCGACCGCCAGGTCGACCTTGGGCGCGTCGACCGCGCTGGCCCGTGTGGGATCGGAGCCGATGAGGATGATCTTGCGGATGTGCTCGGGGACGTAGCCGCCAACGGTGTGGAAGTGCAGCGGCAGGCCGGAGGCGTTGACGGCCTCCCACAGCGGGTTCCAGTGCGGATCCCACAGCGGCTTGAGGTCGGACGAGTTGGCGATGTCCAGGCCGCGCACGCCGCCGCGCTTGGCCACGCGCTCGACCTCGGCGATCGACGCCTCGATGGGATTGTTGGGGATCGACGCCAGCCCCGCGAAGCGTCCGGGCTGGGCCGCGCAGAAGTCGGCGAGCCACTCGTTGTAGATCCGCATGACCTCGACGGCGGCCTCGGGATCGTTCAGCCGGCTGCTGGCGCCCAGCACGCCGTAGAGCACCTCGGCCTGCACGCCGTCACGGTCCTGGTCCTTCACGCGCAGGTGCGGGTCGGTCAGCCGGCGGATGCCCTTCCGGCCGTCGGCGTAGAGCCCGGTCTCGGCCATGCGATCGGCGCGATGGATCTTGCCCGGCACGTACTGGCGCCCGGCCGAGCCCATGCCGTTGACGACGCCAAGGCTGGCACCCTTCTTCGTCGTCCACATCGGGCCGTTCGGGCCCTCGGTGACGTAGGGCATGCGCTCGCGCATCTCGGACGAGGCGTTGGTGGTGAAGAGGTCGGTCGGCAGCCAGCAGAGATCGACGTGACAGTCGGCGGAGATGAGCTCGTAGCGCATCGGGCCCTCCTCTGGATTTCGCGCCCAGAGTATAGCGCCGTCCCGCCGGCCCCGGCGGACCGGCCTCGCGGGCGCGGCCCGGGTCGTGGTGCGGCGCCCGAGCGAGCGCTACGCGAGGTCCAGGACCAGGGCGGCGTGGTCGCTGAGCGCGTGGCCGCCGCGGCGCCGCCGCGCGCCCCAGTCGTAGGCCAGGCCCTTCACTCGCGGCTGGAGCGCGTGGTTGACGAACGCCTGATCGAGCCGGAAGCCGTTGCGCCCGTTCGGTGAGTACCAGGTGTAGGCGCGCTCCAGCGGACTCAGGGTGCGAAACGCGTCGGACCAGCCCAGCCGCTCGATGGCGTCGAGCCAGGCGACCTCGCGCGGCCCGAACACCGGCACTTCCTCGTCGAGCTCGGGGCGGCCGGAGTTGGTGTCGCCGAGCAGGACGGCCGGTCCTCGCCGCCAGCGCGTGATCATGCCGAGCACCTCGGCATAGAACGCATCCTTGCGGCCGGTGACCCGGTTGGGCACGTGCATGACGCCGGTCGTGAAGGGCTCCGGCGCGGCGATGTCGGCCAGCAGCCAGCGGCCCGGCTCGGTCGGCTCGTTGCGGCCACGCACGCGCCGCAGCGGCCAGCGCGAGGCGAGCAGCAGCCCGTTGGCGGTGCCCGTCGCCGTCGTGCACTGGTGCGTGAGGCCGAAGGTGGCCAGCGCATTCGCGACGGAGAGGCTCGGCGCCGTGCCACGGAATTCGCACAGTGCCGCGATGTCGGGTGCCCACGCCACGAGCCGGGCGGCGATGCGGTCGGCGCGGACGCCGCCGCCGGCGCAGATGTTCCAGAACACGATGCGCATGACCGCTGCCGATTGTAGCCGTGTCCCGTGTGGTAGTGTGAGCGCTCGATGACCCCCGGCCGGCGCCCCGAGTTCGGCGTCTTCACCGAGTTCAGCCAGTCTCCGGGGGTGAGCGAGGCCACGGCCTTCGTGCTGGCAGCACCGCTGGCCATCGCCGCGGCGCTGGCCGGACGCACGTCACGCATCAAGCTCGGCATCGCCGTGCAGGTGCTCGCTCAGCCATCCGCTTCACATCGCGGAGGACGTGGCCACAGCATCCCTTACAGCGAGAGTCGCGATCGGCCAGCGGCTGATCAGGCGAGGGCGGCGCGAATGTCCTCGACGATGCTCCGCGCCGCCGCCGCGGGATCGGCCTCGGCGGTGATGGGGCGGCCGACGACCAGATAGTCCGCCCCCGCGCGCACCGTCGCGCCCGGCGCGCCCGTGCGCCGCTGATCGTCGCCGCGCGCCGCCGGGCGGATGCCCGGCGTGACGATCACCCAGCGTCGCCCCAGCGCCAGCCGCAGCGGCGCGATCTCCCGTGCGGAGGCGACGCAACCGTCGAGGCCGGCCTCGCGGGCGCGCTCGGCCAGGCGCACCACGTGCGCCTCGACGGGACCCAGCACGCCGACCTCCTGCTCGAGCGCCCGCCGATCGAGGCTCGTGAGCACCGTCACGCCGAGCACGAGCGGACGGGGCAGCGCAAACTCCTTGGCGGCCTTGGCCGCCGATTCGGACGCGGCTCGCATCATCGCCAGCCCACCGCCGGCGTGGACGTTGAGCATGACCACGCCCAGCCGCGTGGCCTCGCGGACGGCGCCGGCCACCGTGTTGGGGATGTCGTGGTACTTCAGATCGAGGAAGACGCGGAAGCCGCGCTTGCGGGCGCGCTCGATGGCCACGGGCCCGGCCGCGGTGAAGAGCTGCGAGCCGATCTTGCAGCCGCCCACGATGCCGGTCAGGCGGTCCAGCAGGGCCTCCGCGTCGTCCAGGCGCTCGACGTCCAGGGCGACGTACAGCCGATCGACGGGCGTCGGCGCGTCAGGCATCGGCGTGGTACTCCTGCAGGCTGCGCACGCGATGTTCCTCCTTGAGCAGCGCCTCGATCGCGCCGATCGCGGCCTGGGCGCCGTCCACGGTGAGGTGGTAGGGGATGTTCAGGTTCACGGCGGCGCGGCGGATGAGGTAGGAGTCCTTGCGGGCGCGTCCGTCACCCGGCGTCTCGATGATCATCGCGATCTTGCCCTGCTTCATGAGATCGATCACGTTGGGACGATCGGCGTCGAGGACCTTGTTGATCAGCTCCACCGTCATGCCCTGGCGCTCGAACACGCGGGCCGTCCCCGCGGTGGCGACGAGCCCGAAGCCCATCTCGGTCAGGCGCCGGGCCAGCGAGGCGACGGTGCGCTTGTCGCGCTGGCGCACGGAGACGAAGATCTTGCCGGAGGCCGGCAGGGTGGAGCCGGCGGCAATCTGCGACTTGAGGTAGCTCTTCCGGAAGTCGCGATCGATGCCCATCACCTCGCCGGTTGACTTCATCTCGGGCCCCAGCACCGTGTCCACCTCGGGGAACTTGATGAAGGGGAACACCGACTCCTTCACGGCCACGTGGCGGCGCTCCGTCTCCTCGATCCCGGCCAGCGGGGCCACGCTCTCGCCCAGCATCGCCCGGGTGGCGACCTTGGCCAGCGGCACGCCGATGGCCTTGGAGACGAACGGCACGGTGCGCGAGGCGCGGGGGTTCACCTCCAGCACGTAGACGACGTCGTTGCGGATCGCGAACTGCACGTTGATGAGCCCGACCACACCCAGCGCCATCGCCATGGCCTTGGTCTGCGCGCACAGGACGGCGATCTGGGCCTCGTCGAGCGAGTAGGGTGGCAGCGCGCAGGCCGCATCGCCGGAGTGCACGCCGGCCTTCTCGATGTGCTCCATGACGCCGCCCACGACGACGTGCTGGCCGTCGGAGACCGCGTCCACGTCGATCTCCAGCGCGTCCTCCAGGAACTTGTCGATGAGCACCGGATGCTCGGGGGCGACCTTCACGGCCTCGCCGGCGAACTGCACGAGGTCCTGGTCGTCGTACACGATCTGCATGGCTCGCCCGCCCAGCACGTAGGACGGTCGCACCAGCACCGGGTAGCCGATGCCCCGGGCGATCGTCTGGGCCTCGTCGACCGAGCGCGCGGTGGCGCCGGCGGCCTGCTGCAGCCCCAGCTCGGCGATGAGCTTGTTGAACCGCTGCCGGTCCTCGGCGCGATCGATGGCGTCGGGCGAGGTGCCGAGGATGGGCACGCCGGCCTTCTGCAGCGGCACCGCCAGCTTGAGGGGCGTCTGGCCGCCGAACTGCACGATGACGCCGAGCGGCTGCTCCTTCTCGACGATGTTCAACACGTCCTCGAGCGTGAGCGGCTCGAAGTACAGTCGATCGGAAGTGTCGTAGTCGGTGGAGACGGTCTCGGGGTTGCAGTTGACCATGATCGCCTCGACGCCCAGCTCCTTGAGCGCGAAGGCGGCGTGCACGCAGCAGTAGTCGAACTCGATGCCCTGGCCGATGCGGTTGGGCCCCGAGCCGAGGATGATGACCTTGCGCCGATCGGACGGCGGCGCCTCGTCCTCCTCCTCGTAGGTGGAATACAGATAGGGCGTGTGGGCGACGAACTCCGCCGCGCAGGTGTCGACGGTCTTGAAGGTCACCCGGATGCCGTGGCGCCCGCGAAGCGCGCGGACGTCCAGCTCGCTCGAGCCGGTCAGCGTGGCGATGCGACGGTCGGCGAAGCCGAGCTGCTTGGCCCGGCGCAGCACGGCCGGCGTCGTCAGCGCGTCGCGCGTGATCTCCGGCTCGAAGGCGATGATCTCGCGGATGTTGTCGAGGAACCACGGATCGATCTTCGACAGTCCGTGGATGTCTGTCGTCGTCATCCCCGCCCGGTAGGCGTCGCCGATGGCGAAGAGCCGGTCGGGGTTGGGCACGCGGATGAGCTGGCGCAGCTCGTCGAGCTCGACCGGCCGGTCCAGCGTCAGCCCCCAGCGGTCCTGCTCCAGGGATCGAATGGCCTTCTGCAACGACTCCTTGAAGGTGCGGCCGATGGACATGACCTCACCCACCGACTTCATCTGCGTGGTGAGCGTGCGATCGGCCTCGGGGAATTTTTCGAAGGCCCAGCGCGGGATCTTGACGACGCAGTAGTCGAGGACGGGCTCGAAGCTGGCCGGCGTCTCCCGTGTGATGTCATTGCGGATCTCGTCCAGGCGGTAGCCGATCGCGAGCTTGGCGGCGATCTTGGCGATGGGGAAGCCGGTGGCCTTGGAGGCCAGCGCGGAGGAGCGGCTCACGCGCGGGTTCATCTCGATGACGACCAGGCGCCCGTCGTCGGGATTGACCGCGAACTGGATGTTGGAGCCGCCCGTCTCGACGCCGATCTCGCGGATGATGGACACCGCCGCATCCCGCATCAGTTGATATTCTTTGTCGGTGAGCGTCTGAGCGGGCGCGACGGTGATCGAGTCTCCGGTGTGAACGCCCATCGGATCGAAGTTCTCGATCGAGCAGATGATCACGACGTTGTCGGCGAGGTCGCGCATCACCTCGAGCTCGAACTCCTTCCAGCCGATGATCGACTCCTCGATCAGCACGCTGCCGACGGGCGACATCTGCAGTCCCCAGCGGACCGCGCCCTCCAGCTCCTCGGGGTTGTAGGCGACCGAGGCGCCGGTGCCGCCCAGCGTGAACGAGGGGCGGATGAGCGCGGGGTAGCCGGTGTGGCGCACGATCACCTTGGCTTCCTCGACCGACTTCGCGAAGCCGGAGCGGGGCAGGCTGAGGCCGATACGCTGCATGGCCTGCTTGAACAGCTCGCGATCCTCGGCCTTCTTGATGGCCGGGATCTTGGCGCCGATCAGCTCGACGCCGAAGCGCTCGAGCGTGCCGTCCTCGCTGACGGCGACCGCGAGGTTGAGCGCGGTCTGGCCGCCCAGGGTCGGCAGCAGCGCGTCGGGCCGCTCGCGCTCGATGATCTTGGCGACGAACTCCGGCGTGAGCGGCTCGACGTAGGTGCGCGTCGCCATCTCGGGGTCGGTCATGATCGTGGCTGGGTTGCTGTTGACGAGGACGACCTCGAAGCCCTCCTCGCGCAGGGCCCGGCAGCCCTGGGTTCCCGAGTAGTCGAACTCGCAGGCCTGACCGATGACGATCGGCCCCGAGCCGATGATCAGGATCCTCTTGAGGTCGGTCCGCTTCGGCATTACTCCTCGACGAGCCCGTAGACGATCGAGGTGTCGGGTGCCGCCTCCTCGCGCTTGTACAGGACGTCGTCGATCCGGCCGCTGCCGACCCAGACGACCTGGGCGTCGCCCCACAGCTGCTCGCCCAGCACGCTCAGGCGGCGATCGACCCGCTCGCGGATGGCCTTGGCCTCCAGCGAGGCTTCGCTCTGCGTCGTGAACGACGTCCACTCGGGCTTCTGCCCGGCGCCGTCGGTCTTCCGATACGAGATCAGGTACTTCGGCATGTGTGGATCAGCCCCCGTGGGGCGCCCGCTTCGCGGACGCCATCAGGTCGGTGAACCTCCCGAAGAGGTAGCTGGCGTCGTGAGGACCCGGCGACGCCTCCGGGTGATATTGCACGCAGAACACCGGCAGCTCGCGATGCCGCAGCCCCTCGCACGTGTTGTCGTTGAGGTTCAG
>Ga0310811_10001498_pt1 | contig 29228 bp, 26 predicted proteins | sample YCmetagenome_FD_207642 | JGI IMG/M metagenome (GOLD analysis project Ga0310811, IMG submission 207642) | Soil microbial communities from experimental microcosm in Duke University, North Carolina, United States - YC | ecosystem: Engineered > Artificial ecosystem > Soil microcosm > Unclassified ...
GGGCGAATTGTCATTCACCGGCACGTCCCCCCGCGCAGTCGCGGCGGCCGCAAAGGCGTCCCGGTAATTGGTGGCGACGACCGGGCTGGCGAAGGGCTCGACCGAGGCACCCGCGGCGATCAGGTCACTCACCGCGCGGTCCCACGTGGCCAGCGCTTCGGCCGTCATCTTGGCGCGCGGGATGTTCCCCTCGACCAGTCCCAGCCGTACTCCGGCAAGCGCGTCGTCCCTGAACGCCGCGAGCGGCGCCCCATCCCAGGCGCCGGTGAGAGCCAGCGGATCCGACGGGTCGGCGCCGGCGAGGACGGCGAGGGCCAGCGCCACGTCGGCCACGGACCGCGCCAGCGCCCCGTGGGTGTCGAGGTAGGGCCAGGTCGGGATGACGCCGGTACGCGGGACCAGCCCGAAGCTCGGCTTCACGCCCACGACTCCGGTGAACTGTGCCGGAATGCGGTTCGAGCCGCCGTCGTCAGTGCCGAGCCCCGCGAACGCCATCCCGGTCGCGACGACGACCGCCGAGCCGGCGCTGGATCCGCCCGGCGAGCGGGTGCCGGTGGGGTCGTGCGGATTGATGACCTGGCCGGTGTAGCTGCTGGTGCCGCTGCCGCGATAGGCGAAGTCGTCGGCGGCGGTCTTCCCGAGTACGATCGCGCCGGCGTCGCGGAGCCGCGCCACCTCGATGGCGTCGCGCCGCACCGGGTCCGGGAAGAGCCGAGCCCACTCCGCACTCGACCCGGTGGTCGGGAGACCGTTCACGTCGTAGATCGCCTTGGCGAAGAGGGGGACGCCGTCCAGGTGTCCGCGCGACTGACCCGCACGCCGGCGCAGGTCGGCGGCACGCGCCTCCGCGAGGGCGGTGTCGGCGAGCGCGTCAATGGCGTGCCATCGTTTGCCGTCCACCCGACAGCGTTCCAGCGCGAGCGCGGTCACCTCGGCGGCGCTCCAAACGCCGCGATGGAGACCTGCCTGATAGTCGGCGATGGTGCCGGCCAGCGGGTCGGGGTCTGCCAGAGTCCAGGCCGAGCGCGGCAGCGCGGCGATGGCGGTGAGGGCGGCGAGTTGGGCGAGGGCTTCGCGTCGAGTGGGCGACATGCTCGGAAAGGTGCCGAGGGTTGGGCTCGCGTCAATCGGACAGAATGCCGGCGTTGCAGGGGGCGATCGAGACACTCGCATGGGTCACGGACACACTCCCGAGCAACCCCACGCGCCTTCCTCGGTGTCTTCCTCGGTGTCTTCCTCTAGACGTCCTTCAAGGGGACCGCGACGCTCGCCTGATCGTTTCTGGACGGCGTGACGACCATGAGAAGGACCCCACCGAGACCAGTCACAGCCGCAGAGATCAACAGCACCTCGCGCTGGGCGGGCACCTCGAACGACATCACCAGCATGATCGCGGCATGGGCAAAGCTCGACCACGCAGCGAACAGGATGAGACTGCGATGCGCGGGGGGGTTCCATGCCGCCAGAAACACGAACACCCCCAGCGTCGCCAGCACGGCGTTCAACATCGGCCCGGCGGTACAACGCGGCGCCTGCAGGATGCTGTTTACGACAGGAACGATCGCGGCGGCGAAGAACGCCAGGCCCAACACCACCAATACCACCGTGCGCACGCGCTCTCGACTAGATGCTGCGGCCATCGGCCTGCTCCCGTGACGAAGTGGATTCGTCGCGCAGCAACGGCTTCCGCGCGTACTGTGTGGTCACCGACAAGATGGGTTCTTCAAGCGGTGCACCAACCAGCCGGCGACCGACGACACGGATATAACCGAGATACCTGCCGGCGTCGCTTTCCACGGCCTTGATCTCCACGGTATTGTCCGGCGCGATCGCGTTGTGCCAGTCCCTCCAGAGCTGCCAACCGTCCGGCATCGTGTCGGCCACCACGACTGCGACAATGCCCGGCCGTTCCCAGTGTCGCCGCCACCAGTCCGCGGAGTGCAGGCACCAGAGGTCTGGAGTCCACCACGCGCTGAGATGGTCGGGTACTGAACCCTCGATCTCTCGCATCAGCCCGGCCCCAACGATTGCAATCTGAGCGCCCGGCTTTGCGAAGCGCGCCAGGGTACCCAGGTACAGATCGTCCGTGCCGAAGTAGGGATAGGAGTCGATGCACACCACCGCATCAAAGAACTCCGGGGCGAATGGCAGTGAGCGGGCATCCGCATGGATCGGAAACACGCCGCTCTCCACGCCGGCATCCCGAATACGCTGCAGGCGTTCAGCGACACTAAACCACAAATCAGTCGCCCAGACCTGCACGCCAAACTCCCGGTGCAGGAAGATCGATGACGCAGCCCGCCCACAGCCAAGGTCCAACACGCGCATTCCGGGCCGCAGATCCAGCGCGGAGGCAAGCCATTCCGTCAGCCACAGTGCGTTCGCTCCGCCACTGACGCTGGCGCTGATCCACTCGGGGTGGTACTTCGCCGATCGAGGGAATCGTTCGGAGATCAGTCCCTGGGTAGTTGCCATACCTGACGCTGGCGTCATTCTGCCGGAACCGCTAGCGCTCCCGACTGCGGCGCGCGGCGGCCGCGGCCAGCAGATCCGCCATCGGTTCGTCGTGGGACCCGTAACGCGCCCATCCCTCGGCGTTGGAGCGATAGCGGTAGTCCTTGATCGTGAGATCCGCACCGTGATCGATGAGAAATCGCACGGCGTCCTCGTTTCCCTGGATCGCCGCTTCATGCAGGATGCTCGCCGGCTCGTGCGTGGCCCAGGTGGTGTCGATGTCGGCGCCGCGCTCGAGGAGAAACGATGCGATCTCAAAGTGTCGATTCAGCACGGCCCAGGCGAGCGCGATGTCCAGAGTTTGCTGCGCGGTCGGAGGTCCCCATCCGAGGTCGCCACGAGGAAATTGCGGATCGCTGCCAGGGTAATGGTGCCCGAGCGGTCCCAGGACCGGTTGGCCGGCGGTGTCGAACCACCGCGCCACTCGGGCGGCGTCGCCGACGCCCGCCGCATGCGGCAGGTCGTCCGGCAGCGGCCAGATGCGCGTGAGTAGTGGAACGAGGTGCGCATTGCCGTACGAGAGCGCTTGGACGATGGACGACGACGGCGGTGGAGGCTCGGCATGGAGTAGCGCGGGATCGCGCTCCAACAGCGTCACGATGTACGCTTCGCGATCCTTCATATAGCAGGCCTGCATGATCAACCCCTCCTGGACGCGAATGAACGAGGGTTGGAGTACCCACGGTTCGTCCTCGAGCCAGCGGCGGAACGCGGGGAGATCGTTGCGGTTCCGCGCGCTCAACAGCTGCAGGATGACGAATGTCTCCCACGGCGTACGCTCGGGTTCCTGCCACAGGCCGCCCGGATGCTGAATCAGGAACTCGACGAACGCCTGCCGGCTCTGCCAGCGATCGATACGACGACCCAATTCCGGATCGAGCTCGATCGACCGCGCGAGGAGCCGCAGCGCGACGGCTGTGTGCTTGAAACGGCACGCGCTCATCACCGCGCGGCTGATCACAATTTGCTCATCAAGCCCGTCTTCGTTGTCGCGCTCCCCCTTCTCCTCGAGTCGCGCGCGAACGGCGGCATCGTCGCCGAGCGCGGCGAGCACGGCCAGCGTTCGCGGCAACGCGCTTTTTCGCGCGAACAGGTGTAGCATTCCCGCCGCGCCCGTCCGGATCACGTGCTCCCAGGTCTTGCGGGCAACAGTCGCGCCCACGTCGATCAGTCTCTCGGCAGCCACCGGGCGGTTGTAGGTGCGCTCGCGCTCCGGATCGGAGCAGTCCATCGCGTAGGATGTGGTGAAGTCCAGCAGCGTCTGGTCACGCTCGTCGCGCCACGAGATCAACGCGGGGTACTCTGCCAAGAGCGCCCGCAGCCGCTCGTCGTTCTGGTTGTGAATCGCGACTCGCGCCTGCGAGGCCGCCCACTCGAGCCCACCGCCGAGGCGTTTCGCTACCTCGGCTTTCAGATCCGGCCAGCCGGAAAATCCGTATTCGCGGGCGATGACGAGCTGGGCATCCCGGTTCGAGAGCGGCAGCGTCTGCCGCGGCAATTGCGCGTGCACGCGAGCGATGGCGTCGCCGTTTCCGGCGGCGGCGTCGCGGGCAAGTTTTTTCGCCTGCTTCCGAAGGGAGTCGAGCGAGGGACGGGCAGGAAGATCTCTCACAGCGGACATAGCGCCTCCTTTCAAGAGCCGCCTGGACCCGCTGAGCAATCAGGCTGAAAGAAGGTGCAACGCACCGCGCTTCAGACCTGCAACAGGTGGGAGTGCTTCCCTTGCCGCGGGTGGGAGGCGCCCTGTCAGGCGCGCTGCAGGCAAGTATTGCGGGGACGGGCGCATGGCGCAAGCCGCCACGCGCGCGTAGCATGGCTCGATGAACGGCGAGGACGAGCGATTCCGGGTCCCGGTGACGCGCGGCTTCCGCGTCCGCCGGGTGCTGCTCGCGCTGATCATCGGCTTCGCATTCACGGGATACGTGCAACGCACCAGCGTCGCCGTCGCCGCGCAACGGATGATGCCGGAGCTGGGTCTGACCCAGGTCCAGGTCGGCTGGTTGTTCACCGCATTCCTCTTTACCTACACGGTGTTCCAGCTTCCGGGCGCGCTCGTCGGGCAGTGGCTCGGCGGTCGTCGCATGCTGAGCGTCATCGGCCTCGCGACCGTGGTGGCCAGTGTCGTCACCGCGATCGCCCCGGCGCTCGCTACCGGGAGTGCCCTCTTTCTGGGACTGCTCGCGGCGCGGTCGCTGCTCGGCGTAGCACAGGCCGCGCTCTTCCCCGTGGGCGCCGGCATGATCCGGTCGTGGTTCCCGATGGGCGCCTGGGCGTCGGCGCAGGCGCTCGTGGTGACCGGTCTCTGGTCGGGGGCGGCGGCGACCCCGCCCCTAGTGGCGTGGCTCATGGAGGCGCACGGCTGGCGCTGGGCGCTCGTCGTCACGAGCGTTCCGTCGCTCGCGCTGGTGGTGCTCTGGCACCTATACGCCCGCGACCGCCCGGTCGACCACTCGGGCGTACGGGCGAACGAGCAGCGCGAGCTGGCGGGGAACCCGCCCGCAGCGCCCGGTCCGGCCGTGAGCGCGCAGCGTCTCCGGCGCCTGCTCGCTGATCCGCCCATCCTGCTGCTCACGGTTTCGTACTTCATCATGAACTACGTGTTCTACCTCGTGACGTTCTGGAGCTTCCTCTATCTCGTCCAGGCGCGGCACATGGGCGTACTGGAGAGCGGCGCGCTCGCCGCCCTGCCGGCGGCGGCGGCGGGCGTGGCCGCGGGGGCGGGCGGGTGGCTGGCCGATCGCCTCCGCGCGCGCTTCGGCGACCGACGCGGGATGCGCGTGGTGCCCCTGGTTGCGTTGCCGACCTCGGCCGTGTTTCTGTACCTCACGGTCAGAGCGGCGAGCCCGTATTGGGCAGTGGCGGCGCTGTGCCTCGGGTTCGCCTGCGTCGAAGTGACGGAGGGCTCGTACTGGGGAGCGACGATGCGCCGAGCGCCGGACGACACCATGGCGGCCACCGGCCTGCTCAACACGGGGGGCAATCTCGGCGGCGTGGTCGCGACGCCGATCATCGCCGCGCTGTCGTCGATGTACAGCTGGACCGTGGTGTTCGCGACGGGCGCGGTCCTCGCCCTGATCGCCGCGGGACTCTGGCTCTGGATCGACACCGGGCGCCCCGCGCCCCGGTCTCTGCAGGCGACTTGAGGCGTGAGATGACACTCCAGCCCACCGCCGTTCCCGTGCGTCAGTTTCTCGACTGGCCCGTCGTCACGAACCCGGCGGAGTGGGAAGCGGACGTCGCCATACTGGGGATACCGCGGAGCGAGCCTTATCCGCGCGACCCGCAACCGAACGATCAGGCACGCGCCCCGGACGCCATTCGTTCGCATTCCTCCCGGTTCTGTTATGCGAGCGGCAACTGGGACTTCGACACCGGAACCGATCTCACATCGGTGCTCCCGTCGCGACATCTCGATCTCGGCAACGCTGCGTGGAGCGGCGGCTCCTACGACGAGTACGCGGCGTCCGTCACCGGGTACGTGCGCCAGCTCTGGCGGCAACGGGCCCAGGTGGTGCTCCTCGGCGGCGACCACGGTGTGACGATCCCGGTGCTCGACGCCCTGGATGCGCTGGGCGAGCCGGTGCACGTCCTGCAGATCGACGCGCACCTGGACTGGCGCGAGGAAGTCGACGGGGTCCGCCGCGGCTACAGCAGTCCGTTGCGCTGGGCGAGCACCACGCCGGCGGTGGCGGGCATGACGCAGGTGGGCCTGCGCGCCGTGGGAAGCGCCCGGCGGGGGGAAGTGGACGCCGCGCGTGCTTACGGGTCGCACCTCGTCACGGCCGAGCGCTTCCACCTCGAGGGCAGGGATGCCGTGCTTGCCACGATCCCCGAGGGTCGCGCCGTGTACCTCACCATCGACGCGGACGGTCTCGATCCGGCGGAGATGCCGGCGGTGATGGCCCCGACGCCAGGGGGATTACGCTTTCACCAGGTCGCGCCGCTGTTGCGCGCCGTAGCGCGGCGGCACCGCGTCGTCGGCATGGACCTCGTGGAGGTGGCGCCGTCGTTCGACGCGGCGAACGGCGTGACCTGCGTAACCGCCGGTCGTCTGATCCTGAATGTCCTCGCCGCGTCGTGGGGACCGGACGGCGGCTGTTGGTGAGGGGAAGAAGCGTTCGGATGCCACGGAGCTGGAAGACCACGTTCAGGGTCGCGGCCGAGGCAGTCGCCCGCCGTGATGGAGTCATGGCTGATCTCATGAAGCGGACCGGCCAGTTTCGGCTCCCGCAGACGGGCAGGACCCACTTTGCTGCGCTCGCCGAGAGCATCCATTACCAGCAGCTGGCTGGTGCCGCGGCGGCCGCGATCCACGGGCGTTTCATCGCGCTGTTCGACGGGAGACCAGGGCCGGAAGCGGTCCTGGCCATGCACCCGCGACGGCTACGCACCGCAGGACTCTCGCGGAGCAAGGTTGCCTCGCTCCGCGATCTTGCCGCAAAGGTGACGGATGGGACGGTTCCCCTGTGGGGCATCGGCCGGCGCTCGGACGAGGACATCATCGCGAGCCTCTCTATGGTGCGGGGCATCGGTCGCTGGACGGCGGAGATGTTTCTGATTTTCCAGCTGCGCCGGTTGGATGTCTGGCCGGTCGGCGATTACGGTGTTCGGCTTGGCTACGCGCTCGCCTACGGTCTCCGCAAGCTCCCTAGCCCCAAGCGGCTGGAAGCCCTGGGCGAACGGTTTCGGCCGTACCGGACGGTAGCCGCCTGGTACTGCTGGCGCGCCGTCCATGAGCACCGCGAGCAAGGCCGGTGACATGAAAGCAGTGCGCTACGACACATTCGAAGGTCCGCTGCGTCTGGTCGACGTCCCTGATCCCACGCCGACGCCCGATGGCGTCGTCGTCAAAGTGGGAGCCTCCGGCCTCTGCCGGTCCGATTGGCACGGATGGAAAGGCCACGACGCCGACGTGAGAGTGCCGCACGTCCCGGGACACGAGTTTGCCGGCACCGTGATCGAGACGGGCAAGGACGTACGCAAATGGGAAAAGGGCGACCGGATCACCGTCCCCTTCTCGATGGGATGCGGCACGTGCGAGCGCTGCCGTGCGGGCGACGAGCAGATCTGCGATCGCTACTACCAGCCGGGCTTCACCGGCTGGGGCACGTTCGCCGACTACGTCGCCCTCCCGTACGCCGACGTGAACCTGGTGCGCCTCCCCGATGACATGACCTTCACGACCGCCGCGCTCCTGGGGTGCCGCTTCGCGACGGCGTACCGCGCCGTTGTGGGGCAGGGCCGCACGCAGTCCGGCGAATGGGTGGCCGTGCACGGCTGCGGCGGCGTGGGCCTCTCGGCGACGTTGATCGCGCGGGCCCTCGCTGCGCGCGTGATCGGCGTCGACATCGCTCGCGACAAGCTCGAGCTGGCCCGCTCCTGCGGCGCCGAAATCGTCATCGATGCGAAAGCGACGGCGGATGTGGCGGGAGCGATCCGGGAATTGACGGGGGGCGGCGCCCAGGTCTCGATCGATGCCCTCGGCAGCCCCGCCACCTGCCATAGTTCGATCCTTTCACTAAGGAAGCGGGGCCGGCACATCCAGGTCGGGCTGCTCCTCGCCGATCAGAGCGAGCCGCCCGTGCCCATGAGTCAGGTGATCGCGCGGGAGCTCGAAATCCGGGGGACGCACGGGCTGCAGGCGAGGGAATACGCCGGGATGCTGGAGTTGATCACCAGGGGACGGCTGCATCCGGAGAAACTGTTGGGAAAAACGGTTGCCCTGTCGCAGGTCGGTTCGGAGCTCGCAGGAATGGATTCGTTCCCCGGCGTCGGGGTTACGGTCGCGGTCCTGGACTAAGTGCCCCGCCGAGCCGCGCCCTTCGACGCCGATAGGAGCCTGGGGACAGCTGGAGCCACGGTGAAGCTCACCACGGTGGGAGCGCCCGCGCTGCATGTGACCGACACCACAGTAACGCGAGCCGACGCGCCCAACGTGCTGGAGTACAACTGGGGTGGCTTCGACATGCGGTGGCGACTCGAAGCCGTTGATGGCGGGACGCGCCTGACGCTGTGGGCCAACATCGATCGCCGCTACATCGCAATGGGTGCTGCCGGGTGGCATATTTGTCTCGATGTGCTCGATCACCTGCTGCGCGGAACTCCCATCGGCCGCATCGTCGGCCCCGAGGCGATGAAGTTCGATGGCTGGCGGCGACTGAACGCCGAGTACGCAAAGCAGTTCGCGGCGGAGAGAACATGAAAAAGTCGGGCGGGAGCCAGGGCCGGTCGGCCGCCGAGCTCATCTCGAAACGAATCGCCGAGCTCGGGGACTGGCGCGGGGAAACCCTGAGCAGAATGCGCACGCTCATCAAGCAAGCCGACCGGGACGTCGTCGAGGAGTGGAAGTGGATGAATCCGGTCTGGTCGCACGACGGCATCATCTGCACCGGCGAATCCTACAAGAAGGCGGTGAAGCTGACCTTCGCCAAGGGCGCGTTCCTGAAGGATCCAGCCCGTCTCTTCAATTCGAGTCTCAATGGAAACGTCCGCCGCGCGATCGACATCCGCGAAGGAGAAAGAGTTGATGCGTCCGCCTTCAAGGCGCTCGTTCGCCAGGCGATCGCCCTCAACCAAGCGAAGGCCTAACGTACCTTCCCACGTGCCGCGACCTTCCAGCTTCCTTCCACTCGGCCCCCGCGGCCGTACGAGATTTCGTCGTGCAGGTTGACCGTCGTGCAACAGTGGCTCGGCACCACCCAGACTTTCTCTCCAACGCGCGGTGGCTCTTGGATCTCCACGTAGCCGTGCTCCTCATTCAGTTTGCGCATGGTCCAGGGGCGCCCGACGAAGTGGCCGAACGTTCCGGCACCGACCGTTGGATCGCTCGAAAACGTCTTTGACCCGGCGTCGATCACGCACTGGCCCGGCACCGCGGTGCTGACGACCGTGGTGAGCACGCGGAGCGCACAGTCTGCCTCGACGCAGATCTTCGCCTCGATGCCGCTCGCGTCATAGAAGACGTAGGTCCCGGGCCGGATCTCGGTCGTCCGCGGAATCAGCGGCGTCTTCGCGGCACCGGGCGTCGAACCTCCGGAGACGATCTTCGCCTCGAAGCCCGCCCGGGAGAGCGCATCGAGGACGGCGTCGACCCTGACGCTCGCGGCCTGGAAGCCCGCCTCGTCGAGCCACGACGGCCAGTAGAAAATCCCCTGGAAATCCGAGCACGCCTGTGCGATCTCGACCGCCTGTTCGGGTGACTGCGCCCCACAGCGGCCCACGCCGACATCGATCTCCACCAGCGTTGCGATCCCCTGGAGGTCACGAGCGACATCGACCGAATCGACCGCCACCTTCACGCGTCGTCGCTTCGCCAGCTCCCGCAAACGCGGCAGCTTCGCTTTCACGAGAGGGTAGGCGACCAGCACATCGTCGCCGGGCAACACCTCCGCCTCGCCCACTTTGGCGACCGTGATCCCGATCGCCCCGGCATCGAGCTGCATCTGGGCAATCTCTGCGATCTTGTGGGTCTTCACGTGCGGCCGCAGCGCGACGCCCCACGCGCGGCACTGCTGCTGCATCCGGGCGATGTTGCGCTCGAGGACGTCGAGATCGACGTAGAGGGCAGGGGTGTCGAGGTCGAGCGCGTCCACTAGCGAGCCTTCTTCGCGATGCACTCGATCTCGACGGCGATGCCGCCCGGCAGCGCGCCCGCCTGGATCGTGGTGCGCGCCGGAAACGGCGCCGTGAAGAACGTTCCGTACACCTCGTTCATCGCCGCGAAATCGTTGATGTCGCGCAGATACACGTTGCACTTGATGACGTCATCGAGCGATGAGCCCGCCGCCTGGAGAATCGCCCGCAGGTTCTCGAACACCCGCTGCGTTTCCGACCGCGCGGTCCCCAGCTCCAGCGTGTTGGTCAGCGGGTTGATGGGCCCCTGTCCGGCAACAAAAATGAAATCTCCCTCGATGATCGCTTGCGAATAGGGACCAACCGGCTTGGGCGCCTTGTCGGTCACGATGGCGTTTCTCACGAGCTCCTCTGCAATCGTTTCCACAGGTGATGAACGGGGAACCCCGCCACCGCGATGCCCAGACCGTAGATCGGCGTATAGTTGCCGACCTGGATCTGTCCCCAGACGATGGCCGACAGACCACCGAGGGTGCCAACGATGAACAGGAGCGGCACCCACGGATAGGCAGGCGTGCGGAAGGGCCTCGGCGCCTCAGCCATCTTCCGTCGCAGCACGAACACCGCGCCGACGGCGAAGATCAGGGCCGCCCACTCGACGACCACGAAATAGGTCGTGAGCGTATCGAAATCCTTGAGGACGAGGACCATGATGATCGCGACGGCCCCCTGGATCACGAGCGCCGCCCACGGCGTGGCCCAGCGCGGATGGGTGTTTCCGAGAAAGGAGAAAATCAGGCCGTCGCGCGCCATCGCGTAGGGGACGCGCGGCTTGGCGAGCAGGTTGCCGTTGAGTGCGCCGAAGACGCTCGTCATGATCGCGAGCAGCACGACGACGCCGGCGGCGGGTCCTGCGATCTCCGTCATGACCGTCCGCGCGATGGCTTCCTTTTGCTGCGCCATGACGTCGACCGGCATCATGTACAGGTATGCCAGGTTCGCGCCGACATACAGCGTGACGATGACGAGCATCCCGATGATGATGATCCGCTTCATCAGTCGCTCGGGTGCCACGACCTCGCCCGCGATCATGCTGACGGCGATCCAGCCGTCGTAGGCCCAGATGACCGAGGCGACCGCGCGGGCCAACCCGCTGCCCTGCACGACGCCGCCCGCGGTGATGTGGGAAAGACTGCCGTGCCCCAAGAGAAACGCGCCGAGGATGATCGCCGCCAGCGCGGTCACCTTCACGAGGGTGGTCACTTCGCTTACGGCCGCGCCGACTCGCGCCCCGAGCACGTTGGCGAACGTAAGGGCCGTGATGGCGCAGATCGCGATCAGCTGTACGGTGGTCGCCACCGTCGGAATGCCGAGCAGGTTGAGCAGGAATTCCGCGAAGACGGTGGCCAGCGAGGCAACGGCGGTGGGTGTCGTGACCAGCACATACAGCCAGCCGAAGACGAACGCGGCGGCATCGCCGTATGCCTCGCGCAAGAACACGTACACGCCGCCCGCGCGCGGCAGCATCGTGGAGAGCTCCGCCAGCGCGAGCGCGCCGCAGATGCTGATCAGACCGAAGGCCGTCCAGAGTCCCATGATGACGAGCGGATTGGGGACGAGCCCGGCGATGGTGGGGGGTGTGCGGAAGATCCCGCTGCCGATCGTGATACCGACGATCAGCGCCGTTCCGCCGGCGAGTCCGATGACCCGCCGGAGATCGTGTGACTGAACGGAGGTGGTCAAGGAAGGGTTTCGAAGGTTGCCGTCAACAGTCCGAACATGAATCCATCGCCCTTCGCATCGGGGTTGCGGAACACCAGATACACGTCGTGCAGTGCCGCAGTCGGCCGCAGCACCGTGCGAAGCTGTGCCGGCGGGGCCGCCGAGTCGGCGGTCGGCCGAATCAGCTCGCTCACGCCGAGCAACGGACCGGCCGCCGAATCGACGTGCACCTCGATCTTCCCGCCGCTCGCCTGATACTGTGCCGGCGACACCACGGAGAACGTCACTGCGCCGACGCCGGTCAGATCGAGCTGCTTCAAGGCGACGGACCCGCCCGACCGGCTCACGACGGTGATCTCGACCGGCAGCTCCGCTACGCTCTGCTTTGAGACACCGTCCGAGAGCTCCCCGCTCGCGACCACCACGACGGGCGAGCGGAGCACCAGCGTCTTCTCCTGCGAGATCGCGGGCATCCCGTTCGCGCCACGATCGGTGTACTCGGCGCGCAGCATCAGGGCGCCTTTGGGCGCATCAGCGGACCCGGCCGGCGGCACGTAGGCGCCGCGGACGGGGAGCGAAGGCCCGGCCGTCTTGGCATCCGCGAGACTCAGGATGTACGCGAGCATTGCGGTGGCCTGTTCGTCCGTCAGGGCAGGGTGCGCGGGCATTGCCACCTGGCCCCAGACGCCGGATCCTCCTTCGCGGACCTTGCGGGCGAGACGCGCGGTCGCCGTGCTGTCGTCGTGATACCTGCGTGCGACGTCCACGTAGGCGGGGCCGATCGATTTCCTGGTGAACTGGTGGCAGGAGAGGCAGTCATTTGCTTCGATCAGTCTTCTCCCCGTCGCCTGCGCGCTCGCGCTCGCCGCACCCCATTCCTTCAGGTGCTGCGCGCTGACACTCACTCGGCCCGCCGGGATCTTTCCACTGCGCAGTGAGCCGTCCTCACGATCCGTCACGCGCACCTGATAACGCACTGGAACGCCCGGGAAGAAGAACGACGTGTTGCTGCCGACGAGATCGATATCGACGTTGGGCGGCTCGTTGCCGGCGACGACCTGCACGGCGGCGTTGGAGGACGCGCCCTGCGCGTCGGTCACCGTGAGCGACGCCACGTACGTCCCCGGCCGGGTGAACGTGAACGACGGGTCGGGTTGGGTCAGCCGCTGCACCACGGAACCGTCTCGCCGGGTGATAGTCCACACGTATCGCAGCGAGTCCTCGTCCAGGTCCATGGTGCCCGCTGAGGAAAGCTTGACGCGCAGCGGCAGCGCGCCGGCGGGTTGATCGACCGCGGCCGCGACGATTGGCTTGCGGTTGCCTGCATTGTACTCGATGCGGACGAGGCGGGCGTCCGGGTTGCCCTGGAACCAGGCGGTGCCGTACTCGAGGAGGTACAGATCTCCGCTCGGGGCGAACTCCATCTCGATCGGAGCGCTGAAGTTCGTGTTCGACATGAAGCGCTCCATGGAAACGAAGTCGCCCTTCGGATCCATGGTCACCGCCATGATCCAATGGCGCATGAATTCGTAAATGAACAGCTTGCCGTCGTAGTACTGCGGAAACGGTCTGGCCGCGTCGCGGAAGTCGTCGCGGTGGAAGACCGGACCCGCCGCGGCGGCGCGTCCTCCGCTGCCGACGATCGGGAACTCCGGCGATGGGGCGTACGGATACCAGATGTACGCGCCGCGCGCCGGGGGCAGATCGGTCAGGCCGGTATTGTTGGGCGAGCGGTTGACCGGGTGCGCCGGATCGAACTGCGCTCCCGCCACCACGGTCACTGAATCCACGACCGTCGTCTTGTAGTACGCCTGGTTGTTGCCGACGAAATACGGCCAGCCATAGTTGCCGGCGCTGCGCGCCTGATCGATCTCGTCATATCCGCGCGGGCCACGTCCGACGGAGTCCACATTCGCGTCGGGACCGACCTCGCCCCAGTAGAGGAATCCGGTATGCGAGTCCACCGTGATGCGATATGGGTTGCGGTGGCCCATCGTGTAGATCTCCGGACGCGTCTGCGCGGTCCCCGGCGGGAACAGATTGCCTTCCGGGATGGTGTACGTGCCGTCCGGCTGAGGGTGGATACGGAGGATCTTGCCGCGCAAATCATTGGTGTTGCTCGACGATTTCTGGGCGTCCCAGGGCATCCGGCCCAGCCGTTCGTCGATCGGTGCGTAGCCACTGGCGAAGGGATTCGAGTTGTCGCCGGTGGAGACATAGAGGTTTCCCTTGGCGTCGAAGGCGATGGAGCCTCCGGTGTGGCAGCACTGGAGGCGCTGCGTTCCGACCTCGAGCAGAATCGTGCGCGAAGCGACGTCGAGCGAATCCCCCTTCATCTGATAGCGAGCGAGCACGTTTTTCGGCTCGGGTCCGGCCGGAGAGTAGTACAGGTAGATCCAGCCGTTCGTCGCGAAGCCGGGATCGGCGGCGAGCCCGAGCAGGCCGTCCTCCGCCTGACTGCTGTCCGCGTATCTGGTGCTCACGGGGATCGTCGCGATCCGCGTCACGCGACCGGTCGCCGGCGTGTAGAGATTGACGTATCCGTGCCGCTCGATGAACAACACCCGCTCGCCGGGAAGGACGGCGAGCTCGACCGGTTCGTCCAGATTCTCGGCGAGGACGATCTTCGTGAAGCGGTTCTCCTCCGGCCGGGCGCGGTTGAAGTCGATCGGGCCCGTGCCCATCGCGTAGCGCAGTCCGCCGAGCAGGTGCCGCAGGAAGAGGGTGTCGGAGAAGGTCGCCTCGGTGTGCCCCATGTTCGTGTAGAACGCGCGTCCACCATCGAAGTCGTGATACCAGCTCATGGGATGGTGCGCGCCATTGGTGCCGCCGGCGTAGCTCGTCTCGTCGATGTCGATGAGCACGTGGATCGTCGGATCGATCGACTTGAAGTTGTAGAACTCGTCTTCGCGATCCCAGCGATCGGGCAGTCCTTGCGTGGCCGGGTGGCTCTTGTCGAGCACCCGGAAGGTGCCTTTGCGCACATTGGGATTGCCCGGATGGCCGTTGAACCAGGCGCCGGCGAGCCTGCCGTACCACGGCCAGTCGTACTCCGTGTCCGTCGCGGAATGAATTCCCACGTAGCCACCGCCGGCCTGGATGTAGCGCTCGAAATCGTCCTGTTGCGCGGCGTCCAGCACGTCGCCGGTGGTGTTCAGAAAGACGACGGCGCGGTATCGCCCCAGGTTCTTCGAGGTGAAGACAGCGGCGTCTTCGGTCGCGTCGACGGCGAATCCGTTCTCCTGTCCGAGCTTCCGGATGGCGGCGAGCCCGACTCCGATGGAGCTGTGCCGGTATCCGGCGGTCTTGGAGAAGACGAGGACGCGCGACTCCTGGCTGTGCGCGGTGACCGGGACGGAGAGCGAAGCGAGCAGCAGCGCGAGCGAGACGAGACGTTGCATGGGCGGTCCAGAGCGATGAGTGAAGTCAATGTGGTCGCGGCGGCGCCAGGAACCGCACGCAGACCGGGCTGGGTATCGCGATCCGCTGGCGCGTGGGCGTCAACCTGCCGTTCTGCGGATCGCACCCGAACACGACGACCGAGTCGGAGCGCTGATTGGCGACGAGCAGCCACCGTCCGGTCGGATGCAGGCTGAAATTGCGCGGCCAATTGCCCTCGGTGGGGACGACCTGGTCGAGCGCGAGCGCACCGGTCGATTCCGCCACGGAGAACACGGCGATACTGTCGTGGCCGCGGTTCGACACGTACAGGGCGCGCCCCGACGCCGCGACGTGAATGTCGGCCGGGTAATTCGTGCCGGTCCACCCGGCCGGGAGGGTCGAACGAGTGCCCTGCGGGGACAGCACGCCGCGCTCGGCGTCGAAGCGCAGCGTGGCCACCGTGGAATCGAGCTCATTGGCGACGAATACCAGCGGCAGCGTCGGGTGGAAGGCGATGTGGCGGGGGCCCGATCCGGGACGCATCACGGCGTCGCCGCCCTCGACGTGGCGCAGCGATTTGCCGCCCACGTCGAGACGGTAGACGAACACCCGGTCGGCGCCCAAGTCTGCGGCGAGCGCGAAGCGGTTGGAGGGATCGGAAAGGATGCAGTGGGCATGCGGCGCTTCCTGACGTTCCGCGTTCGGTCCTTTTCCCGTGTGCTGAACCACGCTCGCGGCCGGGGCGAGTGCTCCATTCGCCTCGATCGGCAGCAGCGCGACGCTGCCCCCGGCGTAGTTGGCGACGAGGGCAACCTGGCCGCCACGGTCCACGCTCACGAAGCACGGCGCGCCGCCTTCCGACGGCTGCTCGTTCAGTCGGGTGAGCGCGCCGGTATCCCAGGCGATTGCGAAAGCGCTGACCGCGCCGGTCGGCTTATCCTGGTACTTCTCGAGCTCGTTGACGGAGTAGAGTACACGCCCGTGGGGGTGAAGCGCGAGGAATGACGGGTTCGCCCCGGCGGCCACGGAGCCCACTCGCCGCAGTTGCCCGGAGCGGCGGTCCATGCGGACGAGATAGAGGCCCTCCGACTGAGTGCTCTCGGTATACGTCCCGACGTAAAGCAGATCACCATCCGGAGAACTCATCGAGCCGCCGGTGAGCCCGATGAGCCCGATCGCCGACGCGGCCAGGAAGTCGCGGCGCGACGGGTCGCGCGGATCGGTCATCGTGGTGCCTCCCCCCGGACCGCCTTTCCCGGCGCGATGCCCTCGACGGTCCGCCCGTTTGAGACTACGGACACCCCGTTCACGATCACGTGCTGAATGCCAGCGGGCGGCAACGACGGCTCCCGGTACGTCGAGCGATCCAGCACCGTCAGCGGGTCGAAGATCGTAATGTCCGCGTCGGCGCCGACCCGCAGGCGTCCCTTTTGCCGCATCGCCGGAACTCGGGCCTCGAGTCGCTGCGCCGGCATCAGCGTCATTTTCCGGATTGCGTCCATCAACGAGAGGGAGTGGGCCTCGCGGACGTAGCGTCCCAGCACCCTTGCAAAGGTTCCCGTAGTCCGGGGATGCCCCATGCCGTTCTGCCAGTAGGCGTCGCTCGCAATGATGGTCAGTGGGCTGATTATCGCCACGGCGACCATTTCCTCCGTGTTGGTATGGATCACGACCGGCCCGCCGATCCGGCTGTAGCGCTCGAAGCTCTCGCGATTCAACCGTTCGCCCGTAGGCGGCCACTCCAGCTCGGCGAGGCGCGCATCGGGAGCGGTTTTGTAAACGTCCTGGATGGTCGCGGACTGAATCTCCGTCATCCCGGCGTCATACGGGTACGCCTCCGTCGTCACGTCGCGTCCCTGAGCTCGCGCTGCTGTGATCATCTCGAGCATCGCAGGCGTCTCGGCAAGGCCCGCACTGTTGATGTGCACGACGTGCAAGGGAGCACCGGTTTCTTCAGCGAGCGAAAGCGCTGCCTTCAGACCGGCGACGCCAGGGACAATGTGCACGTGGACCGGCGTCTTCGTCTTCGCGGCGACACGGAACACGGCCAACAGCTCATCGCGGGTTGCCGCCGGGGTGTAGGGAAACCCGGCGCCGATGTCGACGCCGCCCTCGCGGAGCCCGGTCTCAATGCGTTGCGCGATCTCGCCAATCTGTGCCGGCGACGCGGCGCGATAGGCTCCGTCGCCCACCGGCATTCTGGTACCGGAATCGTGCATCACCGCCATCCGGACTTTGATGTGGCCGATGCTGACGCCGTAGTTGATGGGCTCACCGGCACTGCGCTCGCGGTACCAGGCAGGGACGTCCGACGTGCCAAGCTCGAGCTCGAGCGCCGTCGTCACGCCGTCCAACGCATAGAACCGATAGGTCTCGGGCGTCTCTCCATGCGCGTGCAGGTCGATGAAGCCGGGGGCGACGACGAGGCCGCGCGCGTCGATGGTGTCCCGGCCGCGCAAGGCGAGCGTCGTGATGACGGCGATGCGTCCGCCCTGGAGCCCGATACTGCGGACCGCATCGAGGTTGGAGGCCGGATCCATCACGCGTCCGCCGAGAATCACGCGGTCGTAGACAGTGTCGGCGGCGCTCTGCGCCGAGAGGGTGCCCAGCAGTACGAGCAACAAGACCATCAGAGCCTCCGGGTGATACGTCCCCTCAGCAACGTCGGTGCGAGCGCTTAGTATGGAGCCGAATCCGCGGGGGAGTAACCCGCCCACCCGGGCGCCCGCTCACGCCACCCTGCCCAAACGGCTGATGGTGCGGGGCAGCGTGTCATGACATGGTTCGAGAAGATCGACACACTTCTCGAAAGGCGATACGACGATGTCAGGCGACCTCAAATCTCTCACGACCCTCTCCGAGCAGCTGGCCGACGCGGTCGCAGCCGCCGGCGCCGCGCTCGTCGCCGTGCACGCGCGGCCGCGCCTGCCCTCCACCGGCATCCATTGGCGCGACGGCGTGGTGGTCACGACCGAAGGCACGGTCCGGCGCGATGACGATATCACCGTCACCCTCCCGAACGGCAAGCGCATCCCGGCCACGCTCGCCGGGCGCGACCGCGGCACCGACCTCGCGGTCCTCCGCATCGCGCCGGGCTCGCTTCCCGTGGCATCGCTCGGCGATCCCGGCACGCTGCGGCCGGGGCACCTGGTGCTGGCGCTGGCGCGGCTCGACGACGGCGGTCCGCGCGCGGCGTTCGGCGCGGTCAGCGCGACCGGCGGAAAATGGCGCTCCTGGAAGGGCGGGGAAATCGACCGCTGGCTCCAGTCCGACTTGGACATTTACCCGGGCTTCGGCGGCGGCCCGCTCGTCGATACGTCGGGGCTGGTGCACGGCGTCAACTCGGGAGGCCTGAGTCGGCCTCTGGCCACGACGATTCCGGTCGCGACGGTCAACCGAGTCCTGACACAGCTGCTGGAGCGCGGCTACGTCGCCCGCGGCTGGATCGGAGCGGCGATGCAACCGGTGCGCTTCGATCTGGCGGCCCGGCGGCAGCTGAACCTCGAGGGCGGTCTACTGCTGTTGTCGCTCGAGCCGGATACACCCGCTGCCAAGGCCGGGCTCCTGCTCGGCGACGTCATCGTGGCGATCGATGGCAAGAAGCTCGAGGGTTTCGACCAGCTGCTCGACCTGTTGGGAGGCGAGGTCGTCGGCAAGACGGTGCGGCTCGACCTGGTCCGTGGGGGTCGGCCCCAGACCGCCGATCTCGTCATCGGCGAACGGCCGCGCCGACCGTGAGCGTCGCCTTCCTCAGTACCGCGGCCGACCTCCTCCGCGCCAGCGTGGTTCAGATCATCGAGGGGGGGCGCGGCTCGGGGGGCGCCGGCTTCGCGTGGGGGCGGCCCGACCTGTTCGTCACCAGTGCGCACGTCGTGTCCCGTAAGCGCGTCACCGTCGTGACGCCCGATCGTCGGACCGTGAGCGGCGCGGTGATTCGGCGGGACACGGATCGGGACCTGGCTATCGTGCACGCAGCGGGAGCCGGCGACGAGCTGCCCGTGGCTCGTCCCGGCGATCCGAACACTATGCGTCCTGGCTCTCTCGTGGTCGCCGTCGGCCACCCATTCGGCATGGTGGACGCGGTCAGCGCGGGCGTGTTCCAGGCGGTCGGTCCACTGCCGCGCGGCCTTGGTCTGAACGGCAAGGGATCGCTTCCCTGGGTTCAGGCAGACGTGCGCCTCGCGCCGGGTAATTCCGGTGGCCCGTTGGCCGACGCCGAGGGACGTGTGATTGGCGTCGCGGCCATGGTGGTTTCGGGGCTGGCTCTGGCGGTGCCGGTGGCAGACGTCGAGCTGTTGTTCTCGGGCCTCGCGTGAAGCTGCGGGTCCACCTCGACGTCTCCGACCCGGTCACCCGGCGCCGGCTGGCCGCGCTGCTGCGCGCCGACCCCGACATCGTGTTGGTGGCTGCGGCCGCGGATGCCGACCTGGTCCTGGGCGAGCGCGTGGTCGCGACCGCGGCCCCGGCGACGCTCCCGCAGGAGGGCGCTGCCCTGACGGGACGGGAGCTGGAGGTCTTGCGGCTCGTCGCGCGGGGCTTGAGCAACAAGGAGATCGCCGCGTTGCTCGACCTCTCCACGCACACCGTGAAGTACCACCTGGCGTCCGTACTCGAGAAGCTCGGTGTATCCTCCCGTACTGAAGCGGTATCGCTCGGCATCAGGACGGGCTTGGTCCCGCTCTGAGATACGTTTTCCTGCGGCCGGGGTCTAAGGGAGGCATATGGCGCGGCGAGGGCCGCGGTATGAAAGGAGATCGACGAATGTTGACCGATTCGAAGGCCTTCTCCGGTTTTTCGGTGAACGACATCACGAAGGCCAAGTCGTTTTATGCCGGGACCCTAGGCCTCAAGGTCACGGAGGCCCACGGGATGCTGCACCTGCACCTCGGCGGGGGTGGCACGGTCCTGGTGTATCCCAAGGCCAATCACACCCCGGCCACCTACACCATCCTCAATTTCCCGGTAACCAACATCGACGCGGCGGTGGACGATCTCGGCAAGCGCGGCGTCCGGTTCGAGAGCTACAACCTTCCCGACCTCAAGACCGATGCGCGGGGTGTCGCGCGCGGCGGCAGTGGCCCGGCGATCGCCTGGTTCAAGGATCCCGCCGGCAATATCCTGTCGGTTTTGGAGGGAGAGTGAGGTCCCCTGGCCGCGTTGATCGGCTACCATGCTGGCCACGATCATGACGGTGCGTGATCGCCCGGACGTCGTAGGCTGAGGCGTCTCCGGCCTCCGCCTAGCGCAGCAGCGTCGTACCCGCCCCCAACCTTTTGCCGGCCTGCGCTATCCGAGGTCGGAGCACGCCGAGCGTGCAGTCCCGGAAAACCAGGCAGTGCCGCAAGCATGAACAGGGAGCATGGGTATGACGATGAATAGGCGCGATCTACTCTTCGCAGGCGGGTTGTTCTTGCTTGGGCGCACGCGCGGTTCCGGGCGGGGCGCCGCGCCACCTCGAAAGCCCCAGACTCCCAGCAATCCGCAAGCGCCCCTTCTCGAGGCTCTTAAGGGAAACAGGCTGCCCCTCACAATGAGCGACGGTCCCAAGGGGTCCGGCTGGGACTGGCTCGTCCAGGAAGCGCGGGATGCCCGCTTCACGCTGATCGGCGAAGAACACGGAGTCCGAGAAACCGCCCAGCTCTCAGCAGCCCTTTTCAATGCGCTTCGTGGATCGGGCTACAGCCGAATGGCCATCGAGCTGTCCCCAATTATCGCGCAGGACATCGAGGCCGCGGCGCGGCGCAATGGCCTCCAGGGGATTCTGGACTTTTTCGCCGCCCCCGATACCTGGAGCCCCATGTATCTGCGTGAGGAGGCGCAATTCCTCGCGGCGGTCATCAATGCCGCGCCCAGGAAAGGCCGAGTTCTTTGGGGATTCGACCGTGAGATTTTCAGCGATCGCTATTTGATCTCCAGGCTCGAGCCCAGGGTCCCGCCGCGCGCACGAGAGTCTTTTGCGCGTCTGAAGGAGGCGTCCACGAATGCCTGGGCGCGGCAACAGCCGTTTGTCTTTTCGCAAGGTCCGGCCGTGGTGTCGGCCGTCCGCGCCGCCTGGCCCAACCCGGATCGTGACAGTGACACTATCCTGCGCACGCTCGAGGAATCGATGGCCATCAACGCGGTGGCCGGCGCGTGGGCTTCCTCGGACCGCCGCGCGCAATGGATGCGGAATAACCTTGCAGCGTTGCTAAGAGAGGAGGGGGGCTGGTCCCCCCGGGTCATGCTGAAATTCGGCTACAATCACATGATCCGCGGCGCCAACTATGTCAACATCTTCGATGTCGGCTCGATGACGGATGAAGTGGCCGCCATGAGCGGGGGTCGCGCCTTCCACATCCTCGTCCTCCCTGGTCCAGGTTCTCGTCAGGCCGTTCTCGGCCCAGGGCGGAGCTTTACCTCTGTCTCGAGTGATGAGTTCGACGAATTCCGAGCCGGCGACCAACGCCTCACACGCGTGCTTTCGAACGACGGGGCCACGGGTCATGAAGTGATTGACCTGCGGGCCCTGCGGCCGTTGGCGATGCGTGGCCTCGAGGGCTGGAACTCCGACGTCGTCCGGACGATCCACGGCTATGACGCGGCCGTGATCTGGAAGGGGGCACGCGCTTCATCCTGATCAATTTTTGACGCCGTCGTGGGCGGGCGGTAGCATTGGGGCATGAGCGCCAACCGCACCGCCACGTGGTATCGCTGGGATCAGCTGCCGCGCGAGGAGCTGCACGAGAAGCTGGGGCGCCGCCTGATCACCGGCGACCAGGTGATGCTCGCCCAGGTGTATCTCAAGAAGGGCTGCGTCGTCGCGAGGCACTCTCACCCGAACGAGCAATTCACCTACATCCTGGAAGGCGCGCTCCGGTTTCTCATCGGCGACGACGGGAAAGAGGAAGTTGTGGTGCGCGCCGGTGAAGTGCTGCACCTGCCGGGCAACGTGCCTCACGAAGCGCACGCGCTCGAGGATACGCTCGACGTGGACGTTTTCCACCCGCCGCGCGAGGACTGGCTGAATAAGACGGACGCGTACCTCAGGAAGTAGCGCCCGCGTCTCACCGATGAGACCGGGCTGCAGTCAACCGCGCGAGCTTGTCGCGCGTCTCCTGGGCGACCGGGGCGCCCGTGCGGCGCCCGACTGCCACCGCCTGGCGCAGCCGCGCGATGGCTCCTGCCGTATCTCCAGCCGCGACGAGCCCGTCGGCGTAGCTGTCGTAGACGTTCACCGACCCGGGATACCGGTCCACGTTCTGCCGGAATAGCCGCAACGCCCACCAGGTCTTGCCCCGGCTCAATAATCGGTAGCCGAAGCTGTTGACCATGTCCTCCGGGAGCTGTTCCGGCATGCGCAGTTCCCGCGCCGCCGCCGAGTAGGTCCGCTCCGACGCATCCAGCGCGTCGGCGATCGCGGCGGAGTCCGCGGTCGATGCCAACGTTTGGAACGGGATGTGCCGGATCGACATCCGCTCGAACACGAAACGCCACCCGTCGGCGAACGCGAGCGCAGTCATCTGGTGGGTCTGGTCGGGATAGCGCTGATAGCCGACCGCGACTGTATTGGGGCGGATCGAATCGAGGCGGTGATAGAACTGCTGCGTCGTCGAGTCGATGTCCTCCTCACCCACGCCGCCGCTCGCCGCCCAGATGCGCTGCGGGGCGGCCGCCTTCGCGATCGCGTCGGCGAACTCGCGGGCCGGCAGCGCGTCGTTGTACCACAGCGCGGGGCTGGTCGCGACGGTGCCCTGGAACGCTCCCGGGCGCGCTGCCGCGGCGTAGAGCGAGAACAGCCCGCCGGCGGAATGGCCGGTGATCACTGTCGTCGGCAGGGTCCGGTACTTCCGGCGCACAAGCGGCAGCACCTCATTGATGATGAAGTCCGCGAAGGCATCGGCGCCGCCGCCAGTCTTGAATTCGGCGATGGATGATCCGATCGGCGTTGGGGTCATGTCATGGAGCCGGTCGGAGCCGTTGACGATTCCCACCACGATGACGGGCGGCACACCGCGGTCGTTGTCCGCCACGTACGCGGCTTGCGCGATCCACAACCGGAACATCGGCGTGTCATTAGCGTCGAGGCAGACGAGGACGGGAAACGCCTTGGTCCCCTCGGCGTACTCATCGGGGAGCGCCACGTAAATCGTCCGCTCCCCCAGGGTGCGGGAGTGCAGCGTCTCGGTGATCCACGGTTGCGCCGGGTTCTGCTGGATCAGCAGGGCAACGAGTGAGATGATCATGCCAAGAAACGTCGCACCGACGGCGACAGCTGTCTTGAATGCCAGAAGCCTATGTCAGGTGCTGGCGATACCAGCGCGGGGTGCAACTGGTAATGCGGCGAAAGGTTCGGGTGAAGTGGGCCTGGTCGGCGAAGCCGGCAGCCAGGGCGATGGCGGCGATGGTCGCATCCGAGCCGGCGAGCTGACCGCAGGCCCAGGCGATTCTCCGCCGGCGGACGAACTCACCCATCGAATATCCGAATCGCTTCCGGAAGAGCCGGGCGAGGTGCATGGGATGTACCCCGGCGACGTGCGCCACTTCAGCGAGCCGCGGGGTCGGCGTCAAGTGCTGGCTGATGTACTCGGCGCTCGCGGCGAGCCGCCGGGCCGAAGGGGACCTCTGGCATCGCTGATCGGCCCGCAGTGATGAGCACAGCAGCGCCACGGCCTCGTCCAGGGCGAGTGCTCTCGCCGCGTCCTCCCGATGGAACTCCCGCCAGACGGCGGCCGCCAACCACTCCACATCTCCCGAGAGCACCCGCCCCGGGACCATGTCGCCGACCGCCAGCTCATCCCACAGCTCGGGAGTGATCTCGACGTTCAGCGACATCGTCCCGCGAGGTCCGACCGCATTGTCGTGCGCCTCGCAGGGAGGGTGAAAGATCACCGCGCCACGGCGACACTCGCGCTGCAAGCCGTGCGTCCGCTCGAGATACTCTCCGCGGAGCACGTACGTGAAGAAGGGAGTGGAATGCTCGTGCGTCGCGAGCGACGCGTATGGCTGGTAAACCGCCTCGAACGCTCGCAGGCCGCCCCAAGTAATGGTTCGACACACCGAGCGACCTTCGAGATGCTGCTCGTGGGCTTCCGGCATAAGAGACCCTTCAGGTCGACCTTAGAAGGGATACATGGGACGCCCTTCAGGTTGCAGAGCCCCGTTCACACCTTCCTGACGTGTGCTGTCGCCACCGTAGACTTAGCCTACAGACACCACCAGTCGAGGTCTTGATGCCAAAAAGTTCTGTTCACGCACGACTGGCCCTGCTGCTGGTGCTCGGGGCATGCACGCGGTCGGAGACCTACGGATTCGTGGCCGTCCTTGGTAACGATACGACATCGGTGGAGCGCGTGACCCGGACCGGCCATCGCATCATCGGCGACGCGATCGGCCGCTCCCCTGAGGTGACCCGCCGGCACTGGGAAGCCGAGCTGGGTGCGAACGGTGTCATCACGCACTGGTCGATGGACACCGACATCCCGAACGGGGCACCCGACGGTCGGCATCTCCACCATACCGCGACGTTCATCGACACGGTCACGGCGTTCACCCGCACCACGTCGGCGGGCACGCGGTCGTTCGCATACAAGAAGAGCTACGCCGAGACCGTTCCGTGGAACGCGTACGTGTACGCGACCTGGGAGCTGCTGCTCGACGCGGCGCGCCGGCAGCCGGATACCACGCGCGCGCGCATCGGCCAGTATTTCTTTGAAGGCTGGGACGAAGGCCACGTGGGGTACGCGGATATCGAGCGCAACCCCGACGGCTCCTACGCGATCAGCAGCACCGGGCTTGCGGGCACCGGCACCGCGCGCCTGGACGCGCACGGCCGACTGGCCTCCTATTCGGGGCAGGGAACGACGTACAAGCAGGAAGTCCGGCGCATCACCGACGTCCCGGATATCGATGCCATCGCGGCGCGATTCGCGGCCGAGGAGAAACGCACGGGCCTGGCAACGTCGCTCAGCCCGCGTGACACCGCCCGCGCTACAGTGGCGGGCGCCGAGGTAACCGTCGACTATGGCCGCCCAGCGCGGCGCGGGAGGACGCTGGTCGGTGACTTGCTCCCCTACGACCAGGTGTGGCGCACCGGCGCCAACGCCGCGACGCAGCTCTCCACTTCGGCGCCGATCGTGCTCGCCGGCGTTCCGCTGCATCCGGGGACGTATACACTATGGACGCTCCCGACCAGGGGCGGCGTCTCGCTCATCATCAACGGCCAGTCCGGCCAGTGGGGCACGGAGTACCGAGCCGACCAGGACGTCGCGCGCCGGCCCATGACGGTGGATTCGCTGCCGGCGAACGTCGAGCGGTTCACCATTCGCGTCGAACCGGCCGGACGGCTCGTGATGGAGTGGGGCACGTTCCAGTGGAGCGCGCCCATCCGGCGGTGAGAGTCCTCACCTCCTGACCACCTCTCCGCTAGTCCTCACTCGCTGGCCCCCTCTCCGGTGAGGACCCGCAGGGCGAGTGGTCAGGGGTGAGGACTAGCGCGGTATCACCGGGAGCACCACGTGCGACGGGTGCGCCGCGTCGTGCAGCACACGCTGGTGCGCTACCACGAACGTCGTATCCCGCTCGTTATTGCCGCCGGTGTTCAAGTTGCGGTCGTACTTGGGGAATAGCGCCGACGCGATGCTCACGCGCAGCCGGTGGCCAGCCGGAAAGACCATCGACGTGAACCACAGGTCGATGTCGTAGCGCTCGACCTGCCCCCGCACGAGCGGCACTTCCCGGTCCATCCCCTTTCGGAAGCGCGCCCGCACGAGCCCATCCTGCACCCGCTCGGCGTGCCCGTCCGGCCACACGTCGAGCAGCATGACGGTCCAGTCGGTGTCCAGCCGATCACTCGCCGCCCAGAGCTGCGCTGTCATCTCACCGGTGACCTCGAGGGCCCTGGTCAACGGCTGTGACGTGAACACCAGCGCGTCGCGCCGCGTGGCGTTGAGCTCGGTGTAGTCCTCGTTGAGCGATTCCTCGAGCTCGCGCGAGTCGATGAGGTACGGCGTGGGGTCGGCCGGATCGTAGGTGAACGTGTCGGCCGGCGCGCCGGCACTCGGCGGCACGCTGTCGAGCACGCCGTCGCCGCCGCTCGTCTGCGCGTGCCCGCCCGATGACACGTAGAAGTTCGTGAGGCGCTGCCGCGCGAGGGGCCACTCGTTTTCGTGCCGCCAGACATTGTCGCCCATGACGAAGTCGTCGATGTGGGGCAGCGTGTCCACGCCGTTGTTCCTGCCGAGCAGGTAGTGGTCGAACCAGCGCAGCTGGAGGTCGCGGAAGGCGTAGCGCGCCTGCGGACCGAAGTCGCCCGCGACGTAGTCCACGCCTTTGTGCGCGCCGGGGTTCATCACAATGTGCCAGTTGGGGTGGTGCGGCCGGCGCAACAGGAAGTCGGTGTAATAGATCGGCCCGCGCGAATCGTCGTGCCAGCCGGCCATGGACAGCACCGGCGCCCGCACCTTGTCGATGTAGGTGGTGGCCGCATGCGTGCGCCAATACCCGTCGAGCGTGGGATGCGCGACCCAGCGGTCCCACAGCGGCACGTCGCCGCAACCCAGGCGCTGCGGCAGCGTCGACAGCGGCAGGTGCCGGATCGCTTCGCCGATGTCCAGCTCGGCGGTGTTCGGGTTCATCGTGCGATCGCGCATCAGGCAGGCCCAGTCCACGTTGATCGGCCCGAACGCCATCGCGGCGTAGGGGACGACCACCCACGGATCGGGCGTGGCCGCCGTGGGCGAGATCGCCGCGAGGTGCGGCGGGTTCGAGACGGCGGCGTACCACACGAGCCGACCCTCGTCCGAATGGCCGATCATGCCGACCTTGCCGTTGGCGCCGGGCAGCTTGGCCGCCCACTCGACGGCGTCGTACCCGTCCTGGATGTCGGTGGTGTAGTCACCGAAGTCCGCCACGTCGCCGCTCGACTGGTCGCGGCCGCGTACGTGCTGCGCCACGAAGATGTAGCCGCGCGATGCCCACCACTGTCCCGCTGCGTGGAGCACGCGCCGGTAGGGCGTGCGCTGCAGCACGACGCCGAACGGCCCGGCGCCCACCGGTCGCGCGACGTAGGTCGCGAGGCGCGCGCCGTCGCGCGTGGGCATGAACACCAGAGTGTCTTCCGTGACCGCGTACTGCGAATCCGAGGCCGGCATGGTCCACACCTGATAATTCTGTTCGACCACGCCCGGCGTCGCCCGCCGCACGAGGCGGAAGCGGCGATCGAGCGGCCGGTCGCCGTTGAACTGCAGCCCCGCGAGCGTGTCGCCGTGCCAGGCGGCTTTCATCCTCACCTGGGCATCCTGCGTCAAGAGCACGGAGTCGCCGCTCGTCGTGACCTGGGTGACGGTGAGCATCGGCTCACCGGTGCGGCGGCGCAGGAAGCCCACGAACCCCGAGTCGGCGCCCGCGAAGTGCGCGAAGCCCATGCGACGCCAGCCCTCGAAGCCGAACTTGGGCTGCGCACTCAAGGCGATGTAGACGTCCCAGTCGCCGGCCAGCGACCCCGCGGGTCGAGGTGAGGGGGCCGCGGCCGCGGCGCAGATGACAACGGCGGCGAGGAGCAGCGATTTCGACATATCAGGCTCCGGGTTCCGCTACGAGTTTGGATCGCCGCTGGCCGGCGACCAGGATGCCCACACCGATGAGATTCAACCCGACGATCACCAGGATGATCTTGAGCGCGAACGTCTTGACGCTTGCCACCTGGATGATCGGGAACAGCGACAACACCGTATACAGTAGCGTCATCACGAGGCCCGACCAGGCGGCGCCCTTGACCCACCACGGCGGCCGCGGGGTCACGCCGCGCAGGCCGATCAGGGGAATGGCGAACATCACGATGTAGGTCAGCGAGTAAAAGATCCCGCTCGCGTTGAACACGAGCTGGAACGCTTCGGCCTGTCCGACACCGACGAGGCTCACCACGGACATAGCGAAGGAGAATGCGGCGACCACGGCAATCGAGTTGACCGGGGTCCTGTGGGTTTTGTGCAGCCGGCTGAACCAGACGGGCAGCAGGCGGTCCCAGCCCGCCACCATCGGCAACCGGGTCACCGCCGTGAACGCGACGCTGATCTGCGACACGCGCATCACGAGGGTCATGAGGATGGCGATGGTCACCAGCGTCCCGGCAATGCCGAAGGGGCCGAAGCCGACGCGCAGCACCTGCGGCAGCGGGCCGATGAGGTCGATGTCGTTGGTCGGGATGTAGGCCACCACCGTCGCGGTGCCGAGGATGAAGAAGAGGGCGATGACCGGCGCGGCGATGTACACGGATTTCCGCACCGCGCTCGCCGGCGAGTGCGTCTCGCCGGCCAGAATGGCCATGTACTCGAAGCCGGAAAACGCGCCGACCGCCAGCTTACCAAGGACATTGAGATTGAACAGCGACAGCTGAGGCATTTCGGTCCGGAGCGGATGGAACGATTGGAGATGACCGGTGGCCAGACCTAGGAACGGCAGCAGGATCAGGACGGCGAAAATGGTGATCATGAACACGCCGCCGGCATTGTGTACCCACTTCCCGAGCGACAAGCCGACGAACGCCAACCCGGCCAGGAGTGCGATCGCGAGAGCGGATGCCACGGACACGAACCACGCGCTTCGGGTCATCCACGCCGCGCCCGGGCCCAGCGCGTACGACAGGTACGTCGCGACCGTGAGGCCCAGCTCGGATGCGAACAGGACCACGTACAGCCACAGATTCCAGGCGACCATGAAGCCGATCGTCTGATTGAACCCGAGCTTGGCCCATTGGTAGAGGCCGCCCTCGAGCGGCATCAGCTGGTTGAGCCAGATCACGACCGCCGACAGCGGCAGGTAAAGCAGCACGACCGCGAGCAGCCACATCACGACGTGCGAGGGCCCGAGCTTGCCGGCGACGCCGATCCAGGTGAGGCCGATGATGAAAAGGATCTGGGTCAGCGCGAGGTCGCGGACGCCCAGCTCCTTCCTGAGCGCCGCGCTGTGCGCCTCGACCTTGGCTTCTTCCTGTCGCAGCGTCATCGGCCGAGCCGCTCCCACAGCCGCGCCCACGCCGCCAGCCCCTCATGGAGGCGGTGCAC
>Ga0310811_10001499_pt1 | contig 29220 bp, 26 predicted proteins | sample YCmetagenome_FD_207642 | JGI IMG/M metagenome (GOLD analysis project Ga0310811, IMG submission 207642) | Soil microbial communities from experimental microcosm in Duke University, North Carolina, United States - YC | ecosystem: Engineered > Artificial ecosystem > Soil microcosm > Unclassified ...
TCGATGTATTTCTCCCGACGGAAGGCGATCACGCCGTCCCCGCCGTCACCGGAGCGGACATAGATCTTGGCCTGATCGAGGAACTTCATGAAAGCACCGGAAAAGAAAGAGGGGCCGACAGAGCCGGCCCCTTCAAAGTCTCATTGGGCGGGCCCCCGGGGAGGCCCGCGAAAACTAAGGGACGGGCCGGAGTTACTCGGCGGCCAGCGGTAGCGGCGTCACCGACACGTGCATGCGGTCAGCCTTCTTCACGAAGGTGACGTGGCCGTCGACGAGGGCGAAGATCGTGTGATCCTTGCCGAGGCCGACATTCTGGCCGGGCTTCATCTTGGTGCCGCGCTGGCGGACGATGATGTTGCCGGCAATCACGCTCTCGCCGCCGAACTTCTTCACGCCGAGGCGCCGGCCGGCGGTATCGCGACCGTTGCGGGATGAACCGCCTGCTTTCTTATGTGCCATTTCTCTGTCTCCTGCTTACAGCGCTTGAGGCTCAGGCCGCGGTGATGTCGGCGATGCGCAGCACGGTCACGTGCTGGCGGTGGCCGTTCTTGCGGCGGCTGTTCTGCCGGCGGCGCTTCTTGAAGATGATGATCTTCGCGAGGCGATCCTGGGCGACAACGGTCGCCGTCACGGTGGCGCCGGCCACGAGCGGGGCGCCGACGCGGGCTTCGAGGCCTTCGCCACCCACGGCCAGGACTTCGTCGAAGGTGATCGTGCTGCCGGCTTCCGCCTCGAGCTTCTCGACCTTCAGAATGGCGTTGGGGACAACGCGATACTGCTTTCCGCCTGTGCGGATCACTGCAAACATAGTCTCTCTACTTTCATGCTGCGCCCTCGTTGGAGCGGCTTCTTTTTATGAGGCCGGGCGCGGGTTTCCCCATGCGCTGGTCCAGCCGGCGGGGTCTATCCACAGGGCCGGTCCGTGTCAATTGGATTGCGCGCCTGCGCCCTGCGCGCCAGGCGCGGCTGGCCCGCTCAGTCCTTCAGAACGCGCTGACCATAGGGAATGAGGGCTTTAGACGGGATCCGGCGGTGTCAGCCCTCCTTCTGGATCTTCAGCCCGCCGAAGGTCTGCACCACGGGCATGATCTCGATCGTGTTGACGTTGAAATGCTCGGGCAGCGAGACGATCCAACGCACCGTCTCCGCGACATCCTCGGAGGTCAGCGGTGTCGTGCCGGCATAGACGTTCGCGGCCTTCGCATCGTCGCCGTGGAAGCGGACATTGGAGAATTCGGTGCCGCTGACGAGGCCGGGCTCGATATTCGTCACCCGCACCCGCGTGCCTGCCAGATCGGCGCGGAGATTGAGCGAGAACTGGCGCACGAAGGCCTTGGTGGCGCCGTACACGTTGCCGCCGAAATAGGGCCAGTTGCCGGCGACCGAGCCCATGTTCACCACATGTCCCCGATTCCGCTGCACCATGCCGGGCAGCACCGCCCGGGTGACATAGGTAAGGCCCTTCACATTGGTGTCGATCATACGCTCCCAGTTGTCGAGCTTCGCGTCCTGCGCGGCTTCGAGGCCGAGGGCGAGTCCGGCATTGTTCACCAGCACATCGACCGCCTGCCACGCCGGCGGCAGGCCTTGGATCGCCGCGAAGACGGCGGTGGGATCGGTCACGTCAAGCTCCACGGGCAGGACGTTATCGCGCCCCAACTCCTCCGCCAGGGCCTGCAGCCTGTCCAGCCGCCGGGCCGTGGCGATGACCTTATGGCCCTGGGGCACCAGTGCGCGTGCAATATCGGCGCCGAAACCGGCGCTGGCGCCCGTGATGAGAGTGATCATGGGGTAGTCTCCTTCTGAAGCCGAGGGTCGGACAGGGTTTCTGCCAGTTTCGCGGGCCGAGGGATAGGCGCGGCCAGCGCAAGGCCGATGCCGCTCCAGGTTTGGTGACGTCACAAGCCCGGGCGAGCGGTTGAGCGGGCAGGGGACCATGCTCAGATCCGGTTGGAACAGTGATGGAGGATATCGCCATGACCATTTCCCGCCAGAAGATCGCCGCCCTCGTGACCGACGGTTTCGAGCAGATCGAGCTTACCGGCCCGATGGAGGCGCTGAAGGCCGCGGGCGCCACCGTCGTCATCGTCTCGCCCAAGGAGGATCAGATCCAGGGCATGAACCATGACGAGAAGGGCGATGTGTTTCGCCCCGACCGGCCGCTCTCTGCGGCGAGTCCGGAGGAGTTCGACGCGCTCCTTCTGCCCGGTGGCGTCGCCAACCCGGACTATCTCCGGGTCAATCCCAAGGCGGTCGCTTTCGTCCGCCACTTTGTCACGGCGAAAAAGCCGATTGCGGCAATTTGCCACGGGCCCTGGACGCTGATCGAGGCGGACGGCGTGCGCGGCCGCAAGATGACCTCCTGGCCGTCGCTCAAAACCGATCTCGCCAATGCCGGGGCAATTTGGGTCGATCAGACCGTGGTTCAGGATGGGCCGCTCATCACCTCCCGCAAGCCGGATGACATCCCCGCCTTCTCGAAAGCCTTCATCGGCATGCTCGAGGACGGTTCGCAGCCGTCCCCGGCGCACACCCGCCTCGCGTCCTAGCGCACAGGGCTGCGCGTGATACAGAAGGCCCGGCTTTGCGCCGGGCCTTTTTTCATGTGGGCCTCTGTTATGAGGAATGAGCAGGATGCGCTTCCCGCCCGAGTTGCTGACGCCTGAGGAGATGGCTGCGGTGGACGCCCGCGCGCCGGGCCTCGGGGTGCCCGGCGTCACGCTTATGGAAAATGCGGGGCGCGCGGTGGCCCGCGCCATCCGCCGGCGTTTCCCCCCGTGCCGGACGTTGGTGCTCTGCGGCCCGGGCAATAATGGCGGGGACGGTTTTGTGGTGGCGCGCCTCCTGCAGCAGGAAGGCTGGCCCGTGCGGCTCGCATGCCTGGGCGCGCCCAAGGCGGGCACGGATGCCGCTGCCATGGCTGCATCCTGGCGCGGCCCTGCAGCGCCGTTCACGGCCGAGGAAGCGGCCCGCGCCGATCTCGTCGTCGATGCCGTGTTCGGCGCCGGGCTGTCGCGCGATCTGGACCCGGAGATTTCGGAGGTGCTGACCGCGGCCCGCCGCATCGTCGCGGTAGACGTGCCGAGCGGTCTCGACGGCGCAACCGGCGCGGCGCGCGGGGCGGTCGCCCGCGCGGTGCTGACCGTCACCTTCCACCGGTTGAAACCCGGCCATCTGCTGCTGCCGGGCCGCGCCCTTTGCGGCGAACTCGACCTCGCGGACATCGGCATGCCGGCTGGCGCGATGCTCAGAGATCAGGTGAAAACCTTCGTCAATGGTCCTGATCTTTGGACATTACCGCAGCTGAGCATGGCCGGGCAGAAATACACCCGTGGCATGCTTTCGGTCCTCGCTGGCAGCGAGATGGCCGGCGCCGCCCGGATGGCCGCGATGGGCGGCCGACGGGTTGGCGCGGGACTGCTCACGATGGTCGTGCAAGGTGATGGCGACGTTCTCCGCGCAACCGAGCCGGGGTTGATCGTGAGTGAGGCGCCACTTCATGAATTGCTGCAGGATCAACGTCGTAAGACGTGGCTTTGTGGTCCTGGATTAGGTTTGGAGCGGGCGCGCCTGGCCTTGCCTGAACTCATCGCTGCGGGCCGGCGGATCGTGGCCGATGCCGATGCGCTCGGCGCCTGCGCCGGTGCGCCTGAGAAGCTCAGAGGGGTTTCCATCATCACCCCGCATGGCGGTGAATTTTCGAAACTTTTTGGCCCTGTGGGAGACTGCAAGCTGGCCGCGGCTCGGGCGGCGGCGGCGCGAATCGATGCCGTGGTTGTCCTCAAGGGCGCCGATACCGTGATCGCTGCCCCCGATGGCCGTGCCGCGATCAACCACAATGCGCCGCCGAGTCTTGCCACCGCCGGATCGGGGGACGTCCTGGCCGGGATCATCGCTGGCCTGCTTACCCAGGAGATGGAACCCTGGGCAGCGGCGGCGGCGGGCGTCTGGCTCCATGGCGAGGCTGCCAACAGGGCGCCGCATGGTGCGGCGCTGATCGCGGAGGACCTGCCCGAGGGCCTGGCGCGAGCGCTCGCGGCCCTCACGGCCGGATGATTTCGCCCCGGCACAGACACGCCCTGTGGCGGCACCGCTTGTGGGGTCGGCGGAGGTGCTGTAAAGCGCGCCCCCTACAGCTGCGGCCTGCGGGCGTGGTGAAATTGGCAGACACGCCAGATTTAGGTTCTGGTGGCGCAAGCCGTGGGGGTTCAAGTCCCTCCGCCCGCACCAGTCTTCCGAACCGCGCCGGCACCCTCAGGGCCGGCGCTCGTCTTTGAACCCTCTCACGCCTTTCGTTCGACCCGGAGCCCAGACTTTCAATGCAGATCAACCAAACCCAGTCCGACGGGCTGAAGCAGGCTTTCTCCGTCACGCTGCCCTTCGCTGATCTCGAACAGAAGCGGCAGGCGCGGCTGGTTGAGCTGGGCCGCACCATCCGCCTGCCGGGCTTCCGGCCGGGCAAGGTGCCGATGTCCCTCCTGCAGAAGCGCTACGGCTCTGCGGTGATGGCCGAGGTCGCCGACGAGTCGGTGAACGAAGCGACCCGCCAGCTGCTCTCCGAGCGCGGCCTGCGCCCGGCCATGCAGCCCAAGGTCGACCTGGTTTCCGCGGGCGAGGACAAGGACCTGGAATTCACGCTCGAACTCGAGGTTCTGCCCGAGATCGAGGTGCCCAATCTCGGCGAAATCACGCTCACCCGCCTGAAGGCGGAGCCGGGTGACGAGGCGATCACCCAGGGTCTCGACAATCTGCTGAAAAGCCGCCGCAAGGAAATCGAGGTCACCGAAGAGCGCCCGGCCGCCCAGGGTGACGCGGTGGTGGTGGATTTCGTCGGCCGCATCGACGGCGTCGCCTTCGAGGGCGGCACGGCGCAGGACGTGCCGGTGGAACTCGGCGGTGCCGGCTTCATTCCGGGCTTCGCCGAAGGGATTGACGGCATCTCGGTGGGCGAAACCCGCACCATCAAGGTGACGTTTCCGGCCGAATACGGCTCGGCCGAGCTTGCCGGCAAGGACGCCGAGTTCGAGATCACGGCCAAGGGGCTGAAGCAGTTCGAGACGCCGGTGGCCGACGACGCGCTGGCGACCGAACTCGGCTTCGAGGATCTCGAGGACCTCCGCAAGTTCATCAAGGACCGTCTGCAGCGCGAACTCGATTCGGAGGCCCGCCAGAACATCAAGCGCCAGCTGCTCGATGCGCTCGCCGATCGTATCAGCTTTGCTGTTCCACCCAGCCTTTCCGAGAGCGAGTTCACCCAGATCTGGAACCGTCTCGAGGAAGAGAAGAAGGCCGGTCGCCTGGACGATGCCGACAAGGACAAGGACGAGGACACCCTGAAGGCCGAGTATCGGGCGATCGCCGACCGTCGCGTCCGCCTCGGGCTGCTGCTCGCCGAGATCGGCCAGAAGAACGGCATCACGGTCTCCAACGAAGAGCTGAACCGGGCGATCTTCCAGCATTCCATGATGTATGGCGCGCGCCAGCAGGAAGCGCTCGATATGTTCCGCAAGAACCCGCAGGCGGCGGAATTCCTGCGCGGCCCGATCTTCGAGGAGAAGGTCGTGGACTATGTGCTCGAGCTTGCGAAGGTCGAGGACAAGCCGGTGACGGCGGAAGAACTCGCGGCTGCGGTGGCGGCTGACGCCGAGGGCTGATCGGTCCCTCTTTTAATTTTGACGGAGCGGCCTCACATTGCGTTGAGGCTGTCTCTGTCTCGGCAATCTGCCGTCGCCATGCGGGGCGGCAGACGTCGGGGCCAGGGGCCTCTTGCGATACGGACAGGTTCATGAGGAAATGTCCGGGGAATCGCATCGCATCGCTCCGGGGGTCTCAACCCGGGCGGGGAAAGGACTGAGAATGCAAGACCGGGACCCTTTGACCGTCTTCAACAACACGCTGGTTCCGATCGTCGTCGAACAGACCTCGCGGGGCGAACGGTCCTACGACATCTATTCGCGCCTTCTGAAGGAGCGGATCATCTTCATGACCGGCCAGGTCTTCGACGAGATGAGCTCGCTGATCTGTGCACAGCTGCTGTTCCTGGAAAGCGAGAATCCGACCAAGGACATCGCCTTCTACATCAACAGCCCGGGCGGGGTCGTCACCTCCGGCCTCGCGATCTACGACACCATGCAATACATCCGCAGCCCCGTGAGCACCGTCTGCATCGGCCAGGCGGCATCCATGGGCAGCCTGCTATTGACGGCGGGTGCCCCCGGCAAGCGCTTTGCCCTGCCCAATGCCCGGATCATGGTCCATCAGCCCTCGGGCGGTGCCCAGGGTCAGGCGACCGATATCCAGATCCAGGCCCAGGAAATCCTGCGGATCAGGCAGCGCCTGAACGAGATCTACGTGCGTCACACCGGCCAATCCCTCGACACGATCGAGAGGAAGCTGGAGCGTGACAGCTTCATGTCCGCGGTCGAGGCCCAGGAGTTCGGGCTGATCGACGAGGTTGTGGAAAGCCGTCCGGCGGGGCCGGACGAGCCCAAGGCGGCCTGACGGCAGGGTCCATTCCCGCCGGGCAAGGCTGCCCGGCGCGTCTGGCCCGAAACTTGGATGGCCTATCGCGCGTAGACTTCGATATGCCGCTGCTCGGGGCGCAGACCTACCGGACCTTCCCCCCGATCGGACCAAGGATAGACGTGATGGCGGACCCGCCAGCCGAGGGCGGCGGGGCCAGCACCTTGTTTCTTAATGCTTCCGGGGCGTAGTCTGGATGACCGGCGCCTGGGCCGCCCCGGGAGAGGAGCCTGCCATGAGCAAGACCAGCGACTCTAAGAACACCCTGTACTGCTCGTTCTGCGGCAAGTCCCAGCACGAAGTACGCAAGCTGATCGCGGGACCGACGGTCTTCATCTGCGACGAATGCGTCGAGCTCTGCATGGACATCATCCGTGAGGAGAACAAGACCCATCTCGTGAAGTCGCGCGATGGCGTGCCCACGCCGCGCGAAATTTGCAAGGTGCTGGACGATTATGTCATCGGTCAGTCACATGCGAAGAAGGTCCTGAGCGTCGCGGTTCATAATCATTACAAGCGTCTGGCCCATGGCCAGAAGCACAATGATGTGGAGATCGCGAAGTCCAACATCATGCTGCTCGGCCCAACCGGCTCCGGCAAGACGCTGCTTGCGCAGACGCTCGCCCGCATGCTGGACGTGCCCTTCACCATGGCGGATGCGACGACGCTGACGGAAGCCGGTTATGTCGGCGAGGATGTCGAGAACATCATCCTCAAGCTGCTCCAGGCGGCCGACTACAATGTCGAGCGGGCGCAGCGCGGCATTGTCTATATCGACGAGGTCGACAAGATCAGCCGCAAGTCGGACAACCCCTCCATCACGCGCGACGTGAGCGGCGAGGGCGTCCAGCAGGCGCTGCTCAAGATCATGGAGGGCACCGTCGCCTCGGTGCCGCCGCAGGGCGGCCGCAAGCATCCGCAGCAGGAATTCCTGCAGGTGGACACGACCAATATTCTGTTCATCTGCGGCGGCGCCTTCGCCGGGCTCGACAAGATCATCGCCGCCCGCGGCAAGGGCTCGAGCATCGGCTTCGGCGCCTCGGTGAAGGACCCGGACGCGCGCAAGACCGGCGAGTTGCTGCGCGAAGTGGAGCCCGAGGATCTGCTCCGCTTCGGGCTCATCCCTGAATTCATCGGCCGTCTGCCCGTGCTCGCGACCCTTGAAGACCTGGACGAGAACGCCCTTGTTGAGATTCTCACCAAGCCGAAGAATGCGCTCGTCAAGCAGTACAGCCGCCTCTTCGAGATGGAAGGCGTGAAGCTGAACTTCACAGACGACGCGCTGCGGTCGGTCGCCGGCCGCGCCATCAAGCGCAAGACCGGCGCCCGTGGGCTCCGCTCCATCATGGAGCAGATTCTGCTCGGCACCATGTACGAACTCCCCGGCCTCAACACCGTCGAGGAAGTCGTCATCAACCGGGAAGTGGCGGAAAACCGTGCTGAACCCTTGTTCACCTACGGCAAGGAACGGGCGGAAGAGAGTGCCTGAAAGTCGGGTGCCGCGTGAGGGCCCGCATAGAGAACGACTGTCCTTGAAAGGAGGTCATCGTGACTGAAGATGAACTGAAGGCCGAACCGATGCCGGTGGAGGGGCGGATGCCCGTCCTGCCGCTGCGTGACATCGTGGTCTTCCCGCATATGATCGTCCCGCTCTTCGTCGGGCGCGAAAAATCCGTCCGCGCGCTCGAAGCGGTCGCCAAGGAAGGCAAGCAGATCCTGCTCGTCGCCCAGAAGAACGCGGCGCAGGATGATCCGAGCGCCGACGACATCTACAAGATCGGCACCGTGTCGACGATCCTGCAGCTGCTCAAGCTGCCGGACGGCACGGTGAAGGTTTTGGTCGAGGGTACCAGCCGGGCGACCGTCACCCGCTTCACCGAGGTCGAGAACTATTTCGAGGCCGAGGTCGAGCCGGTCGGCGAAACGGCGGGCGACCCGAAGGAGCTGGAAGCGCTCAGCCGTACCGTCGTCGGCCAGTTCGAGCAGTATATCAAGCTCAACAAGAAGATCGCCCAGGAGGTTCTGGTTTCGCTGAACCAGATCGACGATCCGGGCAAGCTCGCCGATACCGTCGCGAGCCATCTCACGCTCAAGATTGCCGAGAAGCAGGAGCTTCTCGAAATGCCGAGCGTGGGCGAGCGGCTGGAACGTCTCTTCGCCCATATGGAAACGGAGATCGGCGTCCTTCAGGTGGAGAAGCGCATCCGTAACCGCGTCAAGCGGCAGATGGAGAAGACGCAGCGCGAATACTACCTGAACGAGCAGCTCAAGGCGATCCAGAAGGAGCTCGGCGAGGGCGAGGACGGCAAGGACGAGACCGCCGAACTCGAAGAGAAGATCACCAAGACCAAGCTCTCGAAGGAAGCCCGCGACAAGGCCATGGCCGAGCTCAAGAAGCTCCGCACCATGAGCCCGATGAGCGCGGAAGCGACTGTCGTGCGCAACTATCTCGACTGGATCCTCTCGATCCCCTGGAAGAAGCGCAGCAAGATCAAGTCCGATCTGACCGCGGCGGAAAAGGTGCTCAACGACGAGCATTTCGCCATGGAGAAGATCAAGGAGCGCATCCTGGAATATCTGGCGGTGCAGGTGCGCAGCCAGAAGCTGAAGGGGCCGATCCTTTGCCTCGTCGGGCCGCCCGGCGTCGGCAAGACCTCGCTCGCCAAATCCATCGCCCATGCCACGGGCCGCAACTTCGTGCGCATGTCGCTCGGCGGCGTGCGGGACGAGGCGGAGATCCGCGGCCACCGGCGGACCTATATCGGCTCCATGCCGGGCAAGGTCATCCAGGGCATGAAGAAGGCCAAGACCTCCAATCCGCTCTTTCTGCTCGACGAGATCGACAAGCTCGGCGCCGACTGGCGCGGCGATCCTTCTTCGGCGCTGCTCGAAGTGCTGGATCCGGAACAGAACGCGACCTTCGCGGACCATTACCTCGAGGTCGATTACGATCTGTCGGACGTGATGTTCATCACGACGGCGAATAGCCTGCGCATGCCGCAGCCGCTGCTCGACCGCATGGAGATCATCCGCATCCCCGGCTACACCGAGGATGAGAAGATCGAGATCGCCAAGCGCCACCTGACCCCCAAGGCGGGCCAGGCCCATAGCCTCAAGAAGGACGAGTGGTCGGTCTCGGACGACGCGCTGCGCGACCTCATCCGCTACTACACGCGGGAAGCGGGCGTGCGTAACCTGGAGCGCGAAATCTCCAACCTCGCGCGCAAGGCGGTCAAGGAGATCGTCACCGGGAAGGCGACCCGCATCGACTTCACTGCGGCCAATCTCGAGACCTATGCCGGTGTGAAGAAGTTCCAGTATGGCGAGGCCGAGTCCGAGGATATGGTCGGCGTGGTGACGGGTCTTGCCTGGACGGAAGTCGGCGGCGAGATTCTGACCATCGAAAGCGTGCTCCTGCCCGGCAAGGGCGGGGTCAAGCAGACGGGCAAGCTCGGCGACGTGATGCAGGAGAGCGTGGCGGCCGCGATCAGCTATGTGCGCAGCCGCTCCATCACCTTCGGCATCAAGCCGACGCTCTTCGAGAAGCGGGACATCCATGTCCACGTCCCCGAGGGTGCCACGCCGAAGGACGGGCCCTCCGCCGGCATCGCCATGGCGACCTCGATCGTCAGCGTGCTGACGGGCATTCCGGTGCGGCGCGATGTCGCCATGACGGGCGAGATCACACTGCGCGGACGGGTGCTGCCGATCGGTGGGTTGAAGGAGAAGTTGCTGGCGGCCCTGCGTGCCGGCATCACGACGGCCTTCATCCCGAAGGATAACGAGAAGGATCTGGCTGAAATTCCCGAAAATGTGAAGAAGGGGATCAAGATCATCCCCGTCTCCCATGTGGACGAGGTCATCAGCCAGGCCCTGGCGCGCAAGCCCGACCCCATCGAATGGTCGGAGCCAGAAGACGACGCGATTCCCGCAAAAACGCCGGTTGGCGAGACGGCGCCGCTGTTGCCCCACTGATCCTCAAGAATTCAGTGGATAGGTTGAGAAAAGGGCGGTGGATATCTATCCACCGCCTTTTTCCTGCCCTATGCCGTGATTAGGCAAAACAACGGTTTTCCTGCCCGTGGGGCAAGGAGAACCTGGGTTAGTCGGGCTCGCGCTGACGACAGTCGAGCCCAGTGTCTAGCTGCCCGGCGGCCACCTGGAGACAGGCACACCGCGCCGCGGGTTTGGATCGTTACTGAACAGGGAGTTCCAGCGTGAACAAAATGGATTTGATCGCGGCAGTGGCCGAGGCGACCGACCTTTCTCGCGCCAAGGCCGGGGAAGTGGTGGACGCAGTGTTCGCGACGATCACCGAGGGGCTGAAGTCCTCCGAAGTCCGCCTCGTTGGCTTCGGCAATTTCGTGACGGCGCAGCGCAAGGCCGGCACGGGCCGCAACCCGCGCACCGGAGAGGAGATTGCCATTCCGGCCTCCACCTCCGTGCGTTTCAAGCCCGGCAAGGCCCTGAAGGATTCGCTCAACTAAGAGCGTCCTGGCGTCCCCCCGGCAACCGGGGACAGGCCGGCTCCGCTTTCCGCGGACCGGCCGATCGGCTCCCCGCTCCATAGGACGGCGCGTCTGCAGGCGGCGGGATGCGTATGCGCTCCCGGGTGCCGTCTTGGGCGTGACCGGTAGCGGGCTGGTGTTCGATCGCCGCCTGCGGCAGAAATGGCGGCGGTGGAGCCGGGGCTCCGCACTTCGCGTATCCAGACTTGCGTAACGGGCGGTTAGCTCAGCGGTAGAGCGTCTCGTTTACACCGAGAGGGTCGGCGGTTCGAAACCGTCACCGCCCACCACGGCCAGTGCGTCTTCTGCTGCTGGCCTGTATTGTCCGCATCCATCCGATCAGCGCTGCGCCTCCTTCAGGTAGCAGCGCCGCAGAGCCCGCGGTTCGACTGAGCCTGTGCACGGCGCTGCTTATCGGGCGCGGATGTGGCGTGCCCGGCTCAGCACGGCGACTCACCGAAATTGCGACGGATTGATGTCAACGCTCAACCGCGCCATGCGGGCCCGTTCCTGGCGCGCGGCGGATCGGCGTTTTCCTGGGTTTCCAGCGCTTGACGGTGGGCAGCACCCGGGTTACTTCCCCTCCCGTCGCTGCGGGTGTAGCTCAGTTGGTTAGAGCGCCGGCCTGTCACGCCGGAGGTCGCGGGTTCGAGCCCCGTCACTCGCGCCAGCGACAAAAAGACACTACCTGTGACAATCCCCAAAATCCTCATCCGTTTCAGCCGGTCCCGCATAGGGTCGGTGCTTACCCGCACCTTACCGACCTTGGTTACATGTCTTTCATGACAATGGGTTAAGGGGGGTGGCGCGGCGCTGACGGAGGGATTAGGGTCCATTCGCTGCTGCGGTATAGGCCCGCCGCGCCGGGGCGTCCTGCCGCGGTAGCTTTCGACCAAGGAGATGAAGGTGCAACCTCTGCTGTCGCAGTACTGGCCAATCCTGATCTTTGGTGCGATCGCCCTGGGGATTGCCGGTGCCATGATGGCAGGCGCCATGCTCGCCGCCCGTCAGAAGCCCTATGCCGAAAAGCTGTCGGCCTATGAATGCGGCTTCGACCCCTTCGACGATGCGCGGCGCCGCTTCGATGTGCGCTTCTATCTCGTCTGCCTCCTTTTCATCATTTTCGACCTCGAGGTCGCCTTCCTCTTTCCCTGGGCGGTCAGCCTCTCGCATATCGGGGTCATGGGCTTCCTGACCATGCTCGCTTTCCTGGCTGAGCTCACGGTCGGCTTCATCTATGCCTGGCGCAAAGGCGCGCTGGATTGGGAGTAACGCCATGAGCGGTTCAATCTCCGGCGATAGCGGGACCGAGCTCGTCTGGAACGGACGCGAGCTTCCGCCGGGCCCCGATCAGGATGCGGTCATGAAGGCCATCACCGGTGAGATCACCGGCAAGGGTTTCGTCGTCGGCAATCTGGACAAGATCGTGAACTGGGCCCGCACCGGCAGCCTCTGGCCGATGACCTTCGGCCTCGCCTGCTGCGCGGTCGAAATGATTCACGCCTATATGCCGCGCTACGATCTGGATCGTATGGGCGTGATCCCGCGCGCGAGCCCGCGGCAGAGTGACGTGATGATTGTCGCCGGCACGCTGACCAACAAGATGGCGCCAGCGCTGCGCCAACTGTACGACCAGATGAGCGAGCCGCGCTGGGTCATCTCCATGGGCAGCTGCGCCAATGGCGGCGGCTACTACCATTATTCCTACTCCGTCGTGCGCGGCTGCGACCGCATCGTGCCCGTGGACATCTATGTTCCGGGCTGCCCGCCGACGGCTGAAGCGCTGGTCTATGGCATCATGCAGTTGCAGAAAAAAATCCGCCGCACCGGGACCATCCTCCGTGGCTGACGCTCCCGAGATCGCGCCGAGCGCGGAACAGGTTCCGGCGCCGCTGAGCCCGACTGAGGCGCTCACCCAGGCGGTCGCTGGCCTGCCCGGCGTGCTTTCCGCCGGCATCGAGGTGGGGGAGGTGGTGCTGCGCACTGATCTCGCCGGGCTCATCTCGGTGATGACGGTGCTGAAGAATGAGCCGCGCTTCTCCTTCGAGCAGTGCATGGATATCTGCGGCGTGGACTGGCCGACCAGCCCGGAGCGTTTCGAGGTGGTCTACAACCTCCTCTCCGTCTCGCTGAACCAGCGCGTCCGCGTGATCGTTAGGACGGACGGCGTGCAGCCGGTACCCTCCGTCGCGGGCCTCTGGGCAGCCGCCACCTGGTGGGAGCGCGAGACCTGGGATCTGTTCGGGATTCCCTTCTCGGGCCAGCCCGATCTCCGCCGTATCCTGACCGATTACGGCTTCGTCGGTCATCCGATGCGCAAGGACTTTCCGATGACCGGCTATGTCGAGGTTCGCTACGACGAGGAGCGCCGCCAGGTCGTGTATGAGCCCGTCAAACTCGTGCAGGACTATCGCCGCTTCGACTTCATCTCGCCCTGGGAAGGCATGACGACGCTGCCCGGTGACGAGAAAGCGCATCGGGAGGGCTGAGGCATGAGCGACACCACCATTTCGGAACGCCCGGTCGTCAATCCCGAGACCAAGATCATCGAGATCGACAGCCACGCGCTGAATTTCGGGCCGCAGCATCCGGCTGCCCACGGCGTTCTTCGCCTCATCCTGGAAATGGACGGCGAGGTTATCGACCGTGCCGATCCGCATGTCGGGCTGCTGCATCGCGGCACCGAAAAGCTGATGGAATACCGGACCTATCTGCAGAACGTTCCGTATTTCGACCGCCTGGATTATGTGAGCCCGATGGCGCAGGAACACTGCTACGCCATGGCGGTCGAGAAGCTTCTTGGCATCGAGGTGCCGGAGCGGGCTGAGTGGATCCGCACGCTGTTTGCGGAAATCACCCGTATCCTCAACCACATTCTCAACGTGACCTCCTTCGCGCTCGACGCCGGGGCGACCACGCCGAGCCTGTGGGGTTATGAGGTGCGCGAGCAGCTGATGGAATTCCATGAGGCGGCCTCCGGCGCGCGCATGCATGCGAACTACATCCGCCCGGGCGGCGTGAACCGCGATCTCCCGGCGGGTCTGGAAGAGAAGATCGCCGCGTGGTGCGACACGTTCACGACCTTCGTGGATGATATGGAAGGGCTGCTGACGGAGAACCGCATCTGGAAGCAGCGCACCGTCGATATCGGCATCGTCACGGCGGAAGAGGCGCTCAACTGGGGTTTCAGCGGCCCCAACCTGCGCGCCTCCGGGGTGCCGTGGGATCTGCGCCGTGCCCAGCCCTATTCCAAGTATAACGAGCTTGCCTTCGACATTCCGGTCGCCCGCAACGGTGATTGCTATGATCGCTACCTCATCCGCGTCCAGGAGATGCGCGAGAGCGTCAAGATCATGCGGCAGTGTCTGGCGAAGATGAAACCGGGCCCGGTGCGGGTTCAGGACAACAAGTTCACGCCGCCCCGGCGCGGAGAGATGAAGCGCTCGATGGAGGCGCTGATCCACCACTTCAAGCTGTTCACGGAAGGCTTCCACGTTCCGGCCGGCGCGACCTATACGGCGGTCGAGGCTCCCAAGGGCGAATTCGCGGTCTATCTCGTGGCGGACGGCACCAACAGGCCGTATCGCTGCAAGATCCGGCCGACAGGCTTCGCCCATCTCCAGGCCATGGACAAGATGGCGCGCGGCCACATGCTGGCCGACGCGGTCTCGATCATCGGGTCCATCGACCTCGTCTTTGGCGAAATCGACAGGTAATCATGAGCCACTCCCCAGACGCCATGGTCGCGGAGCCCACGAGCTTCGCTTTTGATGCTGAAAGCCTCGCCGAGATCGACCGCATTCTGCTGCGCTATCCGCCTGAGCGGAAGGCGAGCGGTGTCCTCTTCGTCCTCTATGTCGTGCAGAACCAGGTCGGCCGCGAGACGGGCAGTGCCTGGGTGCCGCGTGTTGCCATGGATGTCGTGGCCGAGATCCTCGATATGCCGCCGATCCGCGTCTACGAGGTCGCGACCTTCTATACGATGTTCAACCTCAAGCCGGTCGGTCGCTACCATCTGCAGGTCTGCACCACGACCCCCTGCTGGCTGCGCGGGTCGGACGAGGTGGTGGCCGCCTGCAAGAAAGCCGCGGGGCTTTCGCATTTCGGCGAAGTGAGCGCGGACGGACTGTTCAGCATGGTCGAGGTCGAATGCCTCGGCGCCTGCGTCAACGCGCCGATGATGCAAGTCAACAACGAGAATTACTATGAGGACCTCGATGGACCCCGCACGGAAGCGCTGATCGCGGCTTTCCGCCGTGGCGAGATGCCGCCGCCGGGCCCGACCATCGACCGTCTCGGTTCCCAAGCCGAGGGTGGCCCCACAACTCTGACCCACCCGGACGATTTCTGGTCGCCCGCGAAATACGCCGCCATGAAGCGCGAGCACGAGGCTGCGGTGGCCCGCGCCGCCGCCGAAGCTGCCGCCGCCGCTGCCGCGGACGGCACCAATCCGCCGGGCGACACGCCCGCGAAGCCAGGAGCGTGATCCATGGCGCTTGATGACAAGGACCGGATTTTCACCAACGTGCATGGCCAGGGCTCCTGGCAGCTGGATGCTGCTCGGGCGCGCGGCGATTGGGATGGAACGGCCGATCTGCTCGCCCGCGGCCGCTTCGCCATCGTCGACGAGATCAAGGCATCGGGCCTGCGCGGCCGTGGTGGGGCGGGTTTCCCCTCTGGTCTCAAATGGTCCTTCATGCCGAAGGACCGCGGCGACAAGCCGGCCTATCTCCTCGTCAACTGCGACGAGAGCGAACCAGGCACCTGCAAGGATCGCGAGATCCTGCGCAATGAGCCGCACAAGCTGGTGGAAGGTTGCCTGATTGCCGGCTTCGCGATGGGGGCGACCGCCGCCTACTGCTACATTCGCGGCGAATACTGGCTCGAATACACGCGCCTGCAGGCGGCCGTGGAGGAGGCCTACGAGGCTGGGCTGCTGGGTAAGAATGCGGCCGGGTCGGGCTATGACTTCGACGTCTTCGTGCATCGCGGCGCCGGCGCCTATATTTGCGGCGAAGAGACGGCGATGATCGAAAGCCTCGAAGGCAAGAAGGGCATGCCGCGCTCCAAGCCGCCTTTCCCGGCGGCGATGGGTCTCTATGGCCTGCCCAGCACGGTGACGAATTGCGAGACGGTCGCTGTCTCTCCCACCATCATGCGGCGTGGTGCCGCCTGGTTCTCGAGCTTCGGCCGGGACAAGAACCAGGGCACCAAGCTCTTCTGCATCTCGGGCCATGTGAACCGGCCCTGCACCGTCGAGGAATCGATGGGCATCACGATGCGCGAGCTTATCGAAACCCACGCGGGCGGCGTGCGCGGCGGCTGGGACAATCTCCTCGCCGTCATTCCGGGCGGCGTCTCGGTGCCGATGATCACCAAGGAGATGGCCGAGACCGCCATCATGGATTTCGACGGGTTGCGCGAAATGCGCTCCGGCCTCGGCACCGGCGCGGTCATCGTCATGGACAAATCAACCGATCTGATCAAGGCGATTGCCCGCATCTCGGCTTTCTATAAGCACGAGAGCTGCGGCCAGTGTACGCCCTGCCGCGAAGGCACGGGATGGATGATGCGGATCATGAACCGCATGGTCGAGGGGCGCGCCGAGCTCGAAGAGATCGACATGCTCGAACAGGTTACCCGCCAGGTCGAAGGCCATACGATCTGCGCGCTGGGCGATGCGGCGGCCTGGCCCATCCAGGGCCTGATCCGTCATTTCCGCCCCGTGATGGAGGAGCGGATCGCCGCCTATAAGGCGAGCCGCGGCGTCTCTTCCGCGGCCACCCAACCCATGGCGATTGCGGCGGAGTAGCGCGATGCCCAAGCTCACCATTGACGGGATCGAGGTCGAGGTCCCTGCCGGATTCTCCGTGCTGCAGGCGGCCGAAGCCGCGGGCAAGGAGATTCCGCGCTTCTGTTTCCACGACAGGCTCTCGGTCGCGGCCAATTGCCGCATGTGCCTGGTGGAAGTCGAGAAGGCACCGAAGCCGGTCGCTTCCTGCGCGTTCCCGGTGGGCGAGGGCATGGTGGTGAAGACCGACAGCCCGATGGTGCGCAAGGCCCGCCGCGGGGTGATGGAATTCCTGCTCATCAACCACCCGCTGGATTGCCCGATCTGCGACCAGGGCGGCGAATGCGACCTGCAGGACCAGGCCATGGCCTATGGCCGTGACCATTCCCGCTATACCGAGCCGAAGCGCGCGCAGCGCGACAAGGATCTCGGCCCCATCGTCCGCACGGTGATGACGCGGTGCATTCAGTGCACCCGCTGCGTGCGTTTCGCGACCGAGATTGCCGGTGTGCCGGAACTGGGCGGCACGCAGCGCGGCGAAAACCTTGAAATCACGACCTATGTGCAGAAGGCGCTGTCCTCCGAACTCTCGGGCAACCTCGTCGATATCTGCCCCGTCGGCGCGCTGACGTCGAAACCTTATACGTTCAGCGCGCGACCCTGGGAGCTGCGCAAGACCGACAGCATCGACGTCATGGATGCCGTGGGTTCGGCGATCCGCATCGACGCGCGCGGTCCGCAGGTGATGCGCGTGCTGCCGCGCCTCAATGAGGACGTCAACGAGGAGTGGCTGGCCGACAAGTCCCGCGCCATTGCGGATGGTCTTACCCGCCGCCGGCTGGACAAGCCCTGGCTGCGCGTCGGTGGCAAGCTGCAGCCCGCCACCTGGGAAGAGGCATTCCTCGCCATCGCCGGCCGCCTCCGCGGTGTCTCCGGGGATCGCATCGGTGCCGTCGCCGGCGATCAGGCGGATGCCGAAAGCATGCTGGCGCTGAAGGACCTGATGGCGTCCCTCGGTTCCGGCAATGTCGATTGCCGCCAGGGTGGCGCCGCTTTCGATACCTCGCGCCGCGATTACTACCTCTTCAACACCACCATTGCCGGGATCGAGGAGGCGGATGCGCTTCTCCTCATCGGCACCAATCCGCGCCATGAGGCGCCGATCATCAATGCCCGTATCCGCAAGCGCTGGCGCGCCAACCGGCTGCCTGTGGCCGTTATCGGTCAGGCCGCCGATCTCACCTATCCCTCCGAGATCATCGGGGCAGGGGCCGATACGCTGACAGCGCTGCTCGACGGCAGCCATCCCTTTGCCGAGGTGCTGGGGCGCGCCGCAAAGCCGATGATCGTGCTGGGCGAGGGGGCTCTGGAAGGCGAGGGCGGTGCGGCGGTGCTTGCCGCCGCCTGGGCGCTCGCCGAAAAGGTCGGTGGCTTCGGCGAAGGCTGGTACGGGTTCAACGTGCTGCATCGCGCGGCCGCCCGCGTCGGCGGGCTCGACCTCGGCTTCGTACCGCAGGCCGGTGCGAAGGAATGGGCCACGATGGTCTATGGCGGGGTCGACGTGCTGTGGATGCTTGCCGCGGACGAATTTGACGCGGCGGCCATCGCACCGGAAACCTTCGTCATTTACCAGGGTCATCATGGCGACCGCGGTGCGGCCCGCGCCGATGTCATCCTGCCTGGTGCCGCCTATACCGAGAAGAGCGGCACGTACGTGAACACCGAAGGCCGCGTGCAGCGCACGCAGCAGGCGGTCTTCCCCTTGGGTGAGGCGAAGGAGGATTGGCGCATCATCCGCGCCTTCAGCGCGGTGGTGGGCCATACGCTGCCCTACGACACCATCGAGGTGCTGCGCGCCCGCATGGAAGCGCTTAATCCGGTCTTCGCGACCGTCGGCCAGTTCCTGCGCGTGGGCACCACCGATACCGCGGGCCCGGCGGATCAAGGCCAGGACCTTTCAGCCGAGCCCTTCCCTGTCGTCATCAGAGATTATTATCAGACCGATCCGATCAGTCGCGCGAGCCCCACGATGCAGGCCTGCACCGAGACTTTTGCGCCCGTTCTTCAGGCGGCGGAGTAAGACAGGGCCATGGGTTTCTTCTCGACCATCCTCGGCCAGATCATCCTTGCGGCCCTCGAGACCCTCGCGGTTCTCGTGCCGCTGCTCATCATCGTGGCTTACGCGACCTACGGCGAACGCCGGGTAATGGCGGCGATGCAACTCCGCAAGGGGCCGAACGTCGTCGGCCCCTTCGGCCTCTGGCAGCCCTTCGCCGACGCCGTCAAGATGGTGATGAAGGAGACGATCATCCCCTCGGGGGCGAACCGGGCTCTTTTCCTCATCGCGCCGATCCTGACCTTCGGCCTTGCCATGCTCGCCTGGGTGGTGGTGCCGACGGGCAACGGCCTCGCCGTTGCCAATATCAATGTCGGCATCCTTTATCTCTTCGCGATCAGCTCGCTCGGCGTCTACGGCATCATCATCGCCGGCTGGGCGTCCAATTCGAAATACGCCTTCCTCGGCGCGCTACGCTCGGCAGCGCAGATGGTCTCCTACGAAGTCTCCATCGGCTTCGTCATGGTTTCCGTTCTCCTCTGCGTCGGCAGCCTGAACCTCAATGACATCGTGAAGGCGCAGAACGGCCTCTGGTTCTGCATTCCCCTGTTTCCGATGCTCATCGTTTTCTTCATCTCCGGACTGGCCGAATGCAACCGCGTGCCCTTCGACCTTCCTGAAGGCGAGAGCGAGATCGTGGCCGGCTTCATGGTGGAATATTCCTCCATGAGCTACGCCATGTTCTTCCTCGGCGAATACGCGAACATGACGCTGATGAGCGCGATGATCTCCATCCTGTTCCTGGGTGGCTGGATGTCGCCGCTGCCCTTCCTGGTCTTCATCCCGGGCCCGATCTGGCTGATCCTCAAGATCTGCATGATCATGTTCGTCTTCATCTGGGTCCGCGCGACCTTCCCGCGCTTTCGCTACGATCAGCTCATGCGTCTCGGCTGGAAAATCTTCCTGCCGCTGTCCATGGGCTGGATGGTGCTGACCGCCGCCGCCCTCGAAATCTTCGGGTGGCTGCCGCATGGCTGATTTTTTGAGCCGAGTTGCTGCGCGTTATCTGACGGCAGACGGAGGAATGGAATAATGGGTGTCCTCGACCGTGCGGCGCGCAGCCTGCTGCTGACGGAACTCGTCGGCGGCATGGCGATCACGCTCCGCTACATGTTCAAACCCAAGGCCACCATCAACTACCCCTTCGAGAAGTCGCCGCTCAGCCCGCGCTTCCGCGGCGAGCATGCGCTGCGCCGCTACGCCAATGGTGAAGAGCGCTGCATCGCCTGCAAGCTTTGCGAGGCGATATGCCCGGCCCAGGCCATCACCATCGAGGCCGAACCGCGGGAGGACGGCTCCCGCCGCACCACGCGCTACGACATCGACATGGTGAAATGCATCTATTGCGGTCTCTGCGAGGAGGCCTGCCCGGTCGATGCCATCGTGGAAGGGCCGAATTTCGAATACGCCACCGAAACGCGCGAGGAGCTGCTCTACGACAAGGAGAAGCTGCTTTCGAATGGCGACCGTTGGGAGCCGGAGCTTGCGCGGCGCCTCGAACTCGACGCCCCGTACCGGTAAAGCGCCATGATCTTTGCACAGCTCTTCTTCTACCTCTTCTCCATCATCATGATCGCCTCCGCGGTCATGGTGGTGACGGCGCGCAACCCGGTCCACTCCGTGTTGTTTCTCATCCTCTGCTTCTTCAACGCCGCCGCCCTGTTCCTCATCGCGGGGGCCGAGTTCCTCGCCTTCATCCTGCTCATCGTCTACGTCGGCGCGGTCGCGGTGCTCTTCCTTTTCGTCGTCATGATGCTCGACATTGACTTCTCCGAGCTGCGGGCGGGCGTGCAGCGCTATGCGCCGATGGGCGCGGTCGTGGGTGTCATCCTGCTGCTCGAACTGGTGCTGATCATCGGCGGCTGGAAGATCGCGCCGGCGGCGGCGGGGCTGCGGATGACCCCGATGCCCGCCGGCCTGACCAATACGGATGCCATCGGCCGCGTGCTCTACACGCACTACGCCTTCCTTTTCGAAACCTCTTCGATGGTGCTCATGGTCGCCATGGTCGGCGCCATCGTGCTGACCCACCGCTCGCGGGTGCGCACGAAGTCTCAGGTCATTGCGCGGCAGAATGCCCGTCACCCGGCCGATACGCTCGTCATGATGGATGTGCCGGTGGGCGTGGGCGTGAAGGAACTCGGCATTCTGCGGCCGGACCCGGCCCTGGCCCCACCTGGGGAGCGCGTGACCCTGCCCGAGGGCGAAAGCCTGCCCGCGACGCATCATACGGGAGCGCATTGATATGCCCGTCGGTATCGGCCCCTATCTGGTGGTCTCGGCCATCCTGCTCGTGGTGGGCATCTTCGGGATCTTCATGAACCGAAAGAACGTCATCACCATCATGATGTCGATCGAACTCATCCTGCTCGCGGTGAACCTCAATTTCGTCGCCTTCTCGGGCCAGCTGCACGATCTCACCGGGCAGATTTTCACCATGTTCGTGCTGACCGTCGCGGCTGCTGAATCCGCGATCGGCCTCGCCATCGTCGTCATCTACTTCCGCAACCGCGGCTCGATCGCGGTCGAAGACGTCAATCTGATGAAGGGCTGAGACGTGATCTTCGCTATTGCCGTCTTCGCACCCCTGGTCGGTTCCCTCGTCGCGGGCCTCTTCGGCCCCTGGCTGAAGGATCAGGGCGCGCATTTCGTCAGCGTCCTCTTGATGCTGGTCGCCGCGGTCTGCGGCATCGTCTCGGGCGTGCAGATGCTGACCCACAGCGTGCCGGAGACGATCATCCCGGTCGCCACCTGGCTGCATGTCGGCGGCTTCAACTTCGACTGGGCGCTGCGCTACGACAGCCTCTCCGCCGTCATGGTCCTGATGGTGACGGTGGTTTCCACCCTCATCCACATCTATTCCATGGGCTATATGGAGGGGGACCGCTCGGTTCCGCGCTTCTTCTCCTATCTCTCGCTCTTCACCTTCGCCATGCTGATGCTGGTGACGGCGGACGACCTCGTGCAGCTCTTCTTCGGCTGGGAAGGGGTGGGCCTCGTCTCCTACCTGCTCATCGGCTTCTGGTATGAGAAGGCTTCGGCCAACGACGCCGCGGTCAAGGCCTTCGTGATGAATCGCGTCGGCGACCTCGGCTTCGCCATCGGCATCGCGCTGGTCTTCTTCCTCTTCGGCTCGGTCCGCTTCCCGGACATCTTCGCCGCTGCCGCCAGTCAGAGCCACGCCGTCTATCATCTCTTCGGCGCCAATCTGAACGCGCTCGACGTGATCGGCATCCTGCTCTTCATCGGCGCCATGGGTAAGTCGGCCCAGCTCGGGCTGCACCCCTGGTTGGCGGATGCGATGGAAGGCCCGACGCCGGTCTCCGCCCTCATCCATGCCGCGACCATGGTGACCGCCGGCGTCTTCCTCATGGTGCGCATGTCGCCGCTGCTGGAATATGCCCCTGCGGCCCTCGTGGTCGTCGGTGTCATCGGCGGCACCACGGCGCTGTTCGCCGCGACGATCGGCTGCACCCAGACCGACATCAAGCGCGTCATCGCCTATTCCACCTGCTCGCAGCTCGGCTACATGTTCGTGGGCGTTTCGGTCGGCGCCTATCAGACGGCGATCTTCCACCTCATCACCCATGCGTGCTTCAAGGCGCTGCTCTTCCTCACCGCGGGGTCAGTGATCCATGCGATGTCGGGCGAGCAGGACATGCGGAAGATGGGCGGGCTCGCCAAGCTTATCCCCTATACCTACGTCATGATGTGGATCGGCAGCCTGGCACTCGCCGGTATCCCGCCGCTCTCGGGCTTCTTCTCGAAGGACGCTATCGTCAACGCCTCCTTCATGGGTGGCAACTACTACGCTTGGGTCTGCACCGTGCTCGCGGCCTTCCTGACCGCCTTCTATTCCTGGCGCATGATCTTCATGACCTTCCACGGCAAGCAGCGGGCAGACCGCCACGTCATGGAACATGTGCACGAGAGCCCCTGGGTGATGCGCGGCCCGCTCTTCTTCCTCGCACTCGGCGCGATCTTCGTGGGCGGCGTCTTCGCGCATGACTTCATCGGTGCGGATCAGAAAGCCTTCTGGAACGGCGCCATCGTTGCCATCAACCATCCGTCGATCTTGCTCGACCTCGACCACGTGCCCTTCCTGATCGAGGTTCTGCCGACGCTGCTGGGCCTGCTCGGCATCCTGCTCGCCTATGTGATGTATATCGCCAAGCCCGAGCTGCCGGCGGTGATGGCCACGCGCTTCGCGCCGATCTACCGGCTGCTGCTCAACAAGTATTATTTCGACGAGATGTATGACGTCATCTTCGTCCGTCCCTACCGGGCGCTCGGCCGCCTCATCTGGCATGTGGGTGACGAGGGGATTCTCGATGGCATTCCCAGAGGGGGCACTCTGATCGCGCGCGGCTCGGCCGGTGGGCTCACCCGCCTGCAGAGCGGTTCGGTCGCGCAATACGCCTTCGTCATGCTGATCGGGCTTGTTGTTCTGATCTCCGTCTTCCTGATCTTCCGGTGAGCCCGATGAACCAAGCCGGTTTCCCGCTGCTCTCCCTGCTCACCTTCCTGCCGCTTGCCGGTGTGGTCGTGCTGCTGTTCCAGCGGGGCGATGACGAGGCAGCGGCCCGCGCCGCCCGTTGGACGGCGCTGTGGACCAGCCTCGTCGTCTTCGTGCTGAGCCTCCTGCTATGGCTCGACTTCGACAAGTCCCAGGCCGGTTTCCAGTTCGTGGAAACCCTCTCCTGGATGCCGCAGCTCGGCGTCGACTACCGCATGGGGGTGGACGGCATCAGCGTGATGTTCGTGCTGATCTCGACCGCACTCACGCCGATCGCCATCCTCTCGGCCTGGAATACGCCGAACCGGGCGCGGGAATACATGATCGCCTTCCTGGTCATGGAAACGACCATGATCGGGCTCTTCAGCGCTCTGGATTTCGTCCTGTTCTTCGTCTTCTTTGAAGCCGTGCTGATCCCGATGTTCGTGATGATCGGCGTTTGGGGCGGCGAGCGTCGGCGCTATGCCGCGATCAAGTTCTTCCTCTTCATGTTCGCGGGCTCCATGCTCATGCTGCTGGGTCTGCTCGCGATCTGGTTTCATGACGGAACGACGAGCATTCCGGCGATGCTGCGCATGCCGCTGCCGCCCCACATGCAGTTCTGGCTCTTCCTCGCCTTCCTCGCCGCTTTCGCGGTGAAGATCCCGATCTGGCCGGTGCATACCTGGCTGATCGACGCGCATCGCGAGGCGCCGATCGCAGGCTCCGTGCTGCTCGCGGGCGTGCTCGCCAATATGGGCGGTTACGGGTTCCTGCGTTTCTCGGTGCCGATGCTGCCGATTGCGAGCCAGGAATTCGCGCCGCTGATGTTCGCGCTGGCCGTGGTCGCCATCATCTACACCTCCATCGCGGCACTCGTGCAGCGGGACCTGTTGAAGTTCTGCGCCTATTCCTCGGTCGGCCACATGGCCATCGCCGTCGTCGGCATCTTCACCTTTTCGGTGCAGGGGATCGAGGGCTCGCTGTTCCGCATGCTCAGCCACGGCTTCATCACCGCCGCTCTCTTCATCTGCGTCGGCGTGCTGATGGACAGGACGCGCAGCCAGAGCATGGATGGGTTCGGCGGCCTTGCCCGCAACATGCCCTTCTATGCGCTGCTTTTCATGATCTTCGTCATGGGCACCGTCGGCCTGCCGGGCACGGCGGCCTTCATCGGCGAAATCCTGGTCATCGTGGCGGCGCTGAAAGTGAACTTCTGGGTCGCGCTGCTGACCGGCTCCACGCTGATCTTGAGCGCGGTCTATACGCTCGTCATGTATCGGCGCGTCGTCTTCGGCACGCTCGAACGGCCGGAGCTGGCGGCGCTCAAAGACCTTGGCGGGCGTGAGATCGCGATGCTGGTGCCGCTGGTCATCCTGACCCTTTGGATGGGCATCTATCCTGCGAGCTTCTCGACCTTCTTCGATGCGACGGCGACCGCCATGGCCCAGGCCCATACGGTGGCGCTGGCCGGCACCGCCCAGCATCTCGCCTCGTCCGCAGGCACCGTTCTGGCCGGGGGGGCCAATTGATGAACTGGCTTGTCGCATTCCCGGAGATCGCGCTCTCGGTCTTCGCCATGGCGATCCTGCTCGCGGGGGTCTTCACCCGCGAGACGGTCTCCTTCCAGCTTTCCAGCATGCTCTCGCTCGGCGCGCTGCTGCTGACCGCCGGTTGTGTGGTCGCGAGCCCGCAGGGGATCGGCTTCGGCGGTCTCTTCGTCGCCGACGCCTTCAGCCGCTTCAGCCAGATCCTGATCCTGGCGGCTGCCGCCCTCGCGATCATTCTCTCGCTCGACTTCAACCGCCAGCAGGATGGCATGGCCCGGTCCGAATTCCCGGTCCTCATCCTCTTCGCGACCATCGGCATGATGATCATGGTGGGGGCGTCGAACCTCATCACCCTCTATCTCGGCCTCGAACTGCAGTCGCTGGCGCTCTATGTCATCGCGGCCTTCGCGCGGGATACGCTGCGCTCGGCCGAAGCGGGGCTGAAGTATTTCGTCCTCGGCTCGCTCGCCTCGGGGCTGCTGCTCTACGGCATGTCGCTGACCTACGGCTTCTCCGGCACCACGGATTTCGCCCAGATCGCGGCGGCACTGACCAGCGGCACGCCCTCGGCCGGCCTCGTCATCGGCATGGTTTTCGTGCTCTCGGGCCTCGTCTTCAAAGTCGCGGCGGTGCCGTTCCACATGTGGTCGCCGGACGTCTATGAAGGGGCGCCGAGTTCCGTGACCGCGCTGCTCGGCTCGGCACCGAAAGTCGCGGCGCTGGCGCTGCTGATCCGGGTCATGATCGGGCCCTTCGGGCATCTCGTCGGCCAGTGGCAGCTGCTGGTGGAGATCATCTCCATCGCCTCCCTCATCCTCGGTGCCCTGGCGCCGCTGGTACAGACCAATATCAAGCGCCTCATGGCCTATTCCTCGATCGGCCACATCGGCTACGCGCTGATGGGCCTGGCCGCTGGCACCGCCGCCGGCACCACCGCGACGCTGATCTATCTCGCAACCTATGTGTTCATGACGCTCGGCGCCTTCGGTGTGATCGTTGCCATGCGACAGTCTGGCCGGCCGGTTGAAAAGATCACCGATCTCGCCGGACTCGGCCACAATGACGGCGCGCTGGCGCTCGGCATGACGGTCTTCATGCTTTCCATGGCAGGCGTGCCGCCGCTTTCGGGCTTCTTCGGCAAGCTCTATGTCTTCCTGGCGGCGATCCAGAGCGGGTTGTGGACGCTCGCCGTGATCGGCGTGATCACCAGCGTGATCGGCGCCTACTACTACCTGCGCATCGTCAAGATCATGTATTTCGATACGCCGGTCCTGGCTTTTGACCGCCGCGCGCCGTCGCTTTCCTTTGTGGTGGCGGTGTCGGGGATCGCGACGGTCTTCTTCATCCTGGTCGCGGGCCCGGTGACGACGGCGGCGCAAGCGGCCGCCTCGGCTCTCTTGGGTTGAGGGCAGGCGAGGGGCCGCCCGTTCCTCTGCCGCGGGGGTATCGGCTCGACGATGTTGCGCTGATCCCGTCGACTTCCGATGCTTGTGTGGCGCGCGCGCATGCGGGCGAGCCGGATGGTCTCGCGATCTTGGCGGCAGGGCAGACGGCGGCGCGCGGCAGCCGGGGGCGGAGCTGGTCCTGCCCGCCCGGCAATCTTTATCTTTCGGTGCTGCTGCGGCCGCGCAACGCCTTCGAGGCGGGCGGCGCCGGGCAATGGGCGCTGCTCGTGGGCTGTGCACTGATCGAGGCTCTGCGCGCCTTCGATGGCGCGCCCGGCCTGCTGCAGCTCAAATGGCCGAATGACGTGCTGCGGGACGGCGCCAAGCTCGCCGGCATCCTGATCGATGCCGCGATGTCGGCCGAAGGCGCGGTCGATTGGCTGGTCGCGGGGGTCGGCGCCAATCTCGCGGTGGCCCCGGCGGTCGAGGGTCGGCAGACCGCAGCGCTCGTCTCCCCCTCCGGCAAGCCACCCAGTCCGCGTGCCGTGACCGAGGTTTTCCTCGCCCGCCTGGAGGCCTGGCGTGGCCGTCTGGCCGATGAGGGCTTCGCTTCCGTCAGGTCTGCCTGGCTTGCGGCGGCGCATCCGATCGGGACACCGGTCACGATCAAGGATGCGCGACGAAGTCGGCAAGGGGCTTTTGCCGGCCTCTCGGAAGAGGGTGCGCTGCTATTATCGGTGGCAGGCGAGTTGGGGGGCGAGATTACGGTGGTATCCACCGGGGATGTGCTTCTGGGCCAGGAGGGATAGGCCATGCTTCTCGTTGTTGACGCGGGCAACACCAATATCGTCATGGCCGTCCATGACGGGTCGGACTGGCGCGGCATCTGGCGCATCTCGACCGATGCGCAGCGCACCTCGGACGAATATGCCGTCTGGCTGCTCACGCTGCTGCGCCATTGCGGGATTGACCCGGCCGCGATCGACCGGGCGGTGATCGGCATCGTGGTGCCGGCGGCGCTGTATCACCTGCGCCGCCTTTGCCGCGAATGGTTCGAGGTCGAGCCCATGATCGCCTCGTCAGAGCTCGATTGGGGTTTCGAGATTCGCAGCGACACGCCGAGCGAGGTGGGTGCGGACCGGCTGCTCAATACGCTCGCTGCACACCAGATCTACGGCGGCCCATTGGTGGTTGTGGATTTCGGAACCGCTACCAACTTTGATGTAGTGGACCAGGATGGTAATTTCGTTGGCGGTATAATATCGCCCGGCGTCAATCTCTCGATCGAGGCTTTGCACAGGGCTGCGGCGCGTCTTCCGCGCATTGCGATTGGCCGGCCTCAGGTCGTGATTGGACGTTCAACCGTGCCCGCGATGCGATCCGGCATCTTCTGGGGCTATGTCGGCATGGTCGAGGGCCTCGTGACCCGGATTCGCGGAGAGTTCGGCGTGCCCATCAAGGTCATCGCGACGGGCGGCCTCGCCCCGCTTTTTGCCGAAGGCACCACGATATTTGAATCGATTGATCCCGATCTTACGCTGGAAGGGATGCGTCTGTTGGCGCTGCGCAACCCCGCCCCCAGCCTGCCGAACGACTGGAAGCGCCAGCCCACTGGAGTCTGACCAAGGATCGGGGCCCCATGACCAATATTGACGGCGATCTTGCCTTCCTCCCTCTCGGGGGGACGGGCGAGATTGGCATGAACCTCAATCTCTATCGCTGTAACGGGCAATGGCTGGCGGTCGATTGCGGCCTCGGCTTCGGCGGACCCGAGCATCCCGAGGTCGATGTGATGGTGCCTGATCCGGGCTTCATCGCCGACCGGCGGGACAAGCTGCTCGGCCTCATCATCACGCACGCCCATGAGGATCATTTGGGAGCGGTTGCCTGGCTTTGGCGGCAGCTGAAATGCCCGGTTTACGCGACCCCCTTCGCGGCCGCCGTGCTGCGACGGAAGCTCACCGAAGCCGGGTTGCTGGGAGAGGTGCCGCTGCATGTGGTGCAGTCTGGGAGCGAGCTTACCCTCGGCGACTTCTCAATCGAATTCGTCGCCATGGCGCATTCGGTGCCGGAAGCGCAGGCGCTTGCCATCACCACGCCTTACGGCCTGATCCTGCATAGCGGCGACTGGAAGCTCGATCCTGATCCGGTCGTGGGTCCGGTAACGGATGAGGCGACGCTGAAGCGGCTCGGCGATCGGGGTGTGCTTGCCATCATCGGTGATTCCACCAATGCGACGGTGGAGGGGCATTCCGGCTCCGAGGCGGAAGTGCGCCGGGCGCTGCCCGAACTCATACGTCATTTGAGCGGCCGCGTTGCGGTGACCTGCTTCGCGAGCAATGTCGCGCGGCTGGAAAGCATCGCCCTCGCGGCCCTCGCGGTCGGGCGGCAGGTTGCGATTGCGGGCAGATCTTTGCGCAATATCGAGGCAGCGGCGCGGGAATGCGGCTACCTCGCCGATGTGCCGCATTTTCTGAGCGAGGATGCGGCAGCCGATGTGCCGGACGACAACCTCCTGCTCATCCTCTCTGGCAGTCAGGGCGAAGCGCGCAGCGCGATGTCCCGCGTTGCGGCCGACACCCATCCCCGCATTGCCTTGGGTGAGGGCGATACGGTGATCTTCTCGAGCCGGGTCATTCCCGGCAACGAGCGGGCGATCAACCTGGTGCAGGACAATCTCGCCCGTCGCGGCGTGCGCCTGATGACGGATGACGACCATATGGTCCATGTCTCCGGCCATCCCGCGCGGGACGAGTTGCGTCGGATCTACGCGCTGGTTCGCCCGGAATGGTCGGTTCCGGTGCATGGGGAGTGGCGGCATCTGACCGCTCATGCCGGGCTTGCGCGGGAAGC
>Ga0310811_10001502_pt1 | contig 29162 bp, 27 predicted proteins | sample YCmetagenome_FD_207642 | JGI IMG/M metagenome (GOLD analysis project Ga0310811, IMG submission 207642) | Soil microbial communities from experimental microcosm in Duke University, North Carolina, United States - YC | ecosystem: Engineered > Artificial ecosystem > Soil microcosm > Unclassified ...
CGCCTAACTTCGCCTACGCCTAACTCTGCCTAACCTAGGTGTATGAGATAAGCAAGCGGATGTTGAAACTAACCCTAGCGGCGCGCAGCGCCTATGGTGAATTGAGCCAGAGTCTGAATCTAGACCTTGTTATTTCTAAACCTTTCTACCTAAACCTCATAAACTTCAGTATCCTTAGGAAATCTTTCCATAACTAAGCCTTGGAACTTGACTTCCTAGGCCTTTTCAACAATCCTAAACCTTCCAAATTTATTTAGTAGCTTGCACATATATTTAATTAATTCCATATAAAATTGTGAGATGAAATTCAAAAATACAAATGAGTAATCTAGATCATGGCTATCTGATTTGAAAAGGCTGACTTGGAACTGTGGAGGTTAAGGTTAGGATGTTGAGGTTTAGGTAGAAAATAAGAAAATAACGAGGTTTAGATTCAGACTCTGGCTCAATTCACCATAGGTGCTGCATGCCGCTAGGGTTAGTTTCAATATCCGCTTGCTTATCCTCATACACCTAGGTTAGGCAGAGTTAGGCATAGGCGAAGTTAGGCAGCTACTTTGAGCCTCCCTAATGAACATGGGACATACCATGAAATTGGACATGGAAAGAACCAAACCAAACTGATCAGACTCCCAAAACCCACAGCCCAAACCCACAGACAATCTTCAAAGAATTCAAGGATAAAGCAATCAAGCTATGCAGGGACATGGCCAAAAGTCAATCCCAAAGATTAAAATTGTATCAATACCCTTACAACTGACCTCAAAGCATATCTGAATGACCAGAATACTCCAGAAAAGGAACACCGATTAGTCAGTCTAGAGATACAAGAGACAGTCAGTAGCCTGGAAAAAGACGCCATGACAACCTACGAGATAATCTTGCAGTAAAAATGAGAATCGAATGCGAATCGCCCATAAGCAAAACATGGTCTAGATCTGGAAAAGAACAAAAAGCAAGAGACACTATATTTGAGCTCAAAACACTTGAGTCTCCAGTGGACTTACCAATTTATGAATTAAGATCTGACAAAATGGCCCAAACAGCCAGAGACCACCATGATGCAAGTGCCAAAAGACCACAAGAGATATCATAGTGTGGATCCTCCCCAAATGGGACCCATAAGATCCAGAAAGGAGCTCTGGACCTGCAATTAGAACAACACATCGCAAACAACAAAGCTATTAAGGAAAATGGGGACGTACTATTTGACCCTGCACTACCAACACTAGCCACAATCGAAGATGAGTTTCGAGCCTTCACCTTCATCAATGCATTGTGTAGTGAGGAGCCAGCTCATCAAGCAGATCTGCCACTGGACCAGACAGTCACTGAAGATGTTGAGCACTATCACAATTGGAAGTACCCACCGAGTTTCTGACAATGGAGAAATAGAGGCTGTAGGGGCTGTATGGTATGGGCAAAATGACACCCAAAACAAGGATTTTAGAGTACCTGACAACCTAGCCTCACCAGAGGCTGGAGATTGGGCAGCAATATTAGAAGCTGCCAAAACCACACCCAGACACTCTAAACTCGAACTTTTTGAATGGAACAAACAGGATGGATACAAGCACCCAACTCTCATACTCAAAGATGCGTCGCCACAATTCTTAAATTGTGGGGAAAACATGTGAAAAAGCAAGATGAAACTGATATTAGAAACCTAATACATCAAAATGATAATAAGTCTACAACATATCAACGATAATAAAACCCCAATTCGACACCCCTGGTATAGTCATGCCTCAAGGCTCACAACACCTGTTCTACAGAGGGATTCAAGAAATCAACTCAAAAGGAAGACAAACAGGAATGGCTCTAGCAATAACTCACCATGCGACGAGAGATATCAGCCTGAGGACTCCTACAGAAGCGCAAATCTGGAAGTCTATAAGAGATAAAGACCTGTCAAAAGGTATACGAGGTTTGCTGTATAAAAACCTCTGTGGCACATACCGGGCAAGATGGCAGACTTCTGCCCACAACACCACAAGTGCGGCAGTTGCCGCAGCAGTGGGCCAGTGGCACAGCATTTTCACGATGCCCAAGTTAATTCGGTGTGATTACCAAGACCCCCATGCTAAGTCTGAAGACTATCAATACACGTATCATAGTGCGGCTGCTGCCCCACCAATCTCATGGCTAAGTCAACTCGCCACATTTCTTCATCACATGGCGGACCTTTGCACGTAAGGCAAGGTGCAGGACTGCAAGATAGCGAGCAGTTGGACAATGGTGCAGAGGAGAATAATGGCCTTAGACGGATTCAGAAGAGGAGGGCGGTGCTTGTTGTTTCTGATGAAGAGGGGCTTTGTAATGATGAAATCAATGATGTGTCTACCCACTGCCACCCTGGAGATATGCCCTCATACATTCCATTAGGCACACCGCTCAAGGCATGATACACTGCTCAGGACCTTGCCCCCAGATTTATGAAGGCCGTCATTGCAGGCTTTAGAGACATCAACTTTGTTCGTTGGTATTGTGACACTGCAGAAGGGGTAGATGTTTTCAAATGCCTTTCTAATGCTGATCCTTTACAGTGCACCCAGTGTATACAGAAAGATATCAAATGCAGATACCCTATTTCTGAGAATTTTTCTCAATGCAAATTGTGATGCATTCCATGCGGGAATGGTTGCAGTATGGATTGTAGCTGGTTCCAGGACTTGAAGCAGACTTATTTATGGGAGGCCTACCAACTAAATGTCGGAGAGGCGCATGTTCTAGCATTGTTGACAGATGATGATCCCCATGCCACCTTGGCCGCCTACTACCAGGCATGGCATACATATCATGCTACACACACCTTGGGCGACAACGTCCGGTTATCCCCAAGGAAAGTTCAGGGTAGTGTAAGGCCACTACACGTCACCAGGAGCAAATGAAAGGCTAGAGCGAAGAGGAGCCTTATGGAAGGTGTCACAGGTTTGGTTCGGCTTGGGTCTGGCATATTTTGTAAAAACACCTTGCCCTTTCGTAATTTACCTATACGGACCCTTCCATTGCCTAAATTGTGTGGTTGATGCTCATCCCTCATTATGATACATAGTGTCTACAAGATATTGTGATGTGCTTGTGCACAGTAGTATACATCCTATGCCACTCACGCGAGAAATCACCATTCAAGACAATCACTGCTCTTCAGTTTCAGTGAGAGCCTGGTGACTTCTGGCTACACCTCCAATATAATCTTTTGTGGTCATTGTTTCTTTTTTCTGTGCCCCATGCCATCCTTCAGATTCCCAAATGCACTGGTGTAGGACGTACCCCCACCAGTCCGCTGTTCCCACCGGCCATTTTAGATGGGCAATTGATTAAGGAAGAGACGACTATATGTAAGTAGGCATAGTGTGAGGAGTGAGCTAATGTGGAAAGAAATAACGCATGCTCGGCTGCTTGCGCGGGCCAAACAGAGATCAAGTGAGGTATGCAACATATATGGTAAGTAATCTGAGATAGGGAAGCGTGAACATGCTTCAAAGCCTTGAGACAAGGTTGACATGCACAAGGTGCATTGATGATTACTTTGGTTTCTGTTGGTTTAGACCCCAGGGCAGTGCCGGTGATCTGGTGTAAACGAGCTGATGTTTGTATATTAAGTGAAAACAGGTTGTTGAGTATATTGGGTGATTATGGCGGATTAATGGATTTCTAGTGTAGACGTGGTGTGCGTGGATTCTGGCAGGATCTATACTGGGACTTGTCAAACTGCTTAAGAGGTAGGCATATGAAGTTCACCTAGCGTGGATTTCAATTGATGTGTCACATTCACATAGCATGTCAGATGGGGGATAGCGTCCGGGTCTGCTAGAAGACAAGGGAGCTGGATTGTCTTCCTAATGCGCAGGCTATAATGTGGCGTTTGTGCTGATACTGTGGGCATTCAAACAGGTAATGATGGGCTGTTTCTTCTATCCGTGGGCAGTGAGGACAATCTGAAGAGTCAACCTTGGTGAGGTGGAGTATATGCTGATTCAATGGGATGTGACAAGTGCATAGACCGAGGATGAGGCCTGTGAGGCATTTGGAGAGGGAGGAGGTGAGTTTAATGAACGAATGATTGAGGATAAACGGGTCAACATGTTGTATTCGCAGGTACCGGGGAGGTGGACCATAGGTCAACCCATCTAACGTGAGCATCAGAAAAACCACCCAGGTCTTACAAGGCCTTGAAGGGCCTAACAAGGCCATACAAGCCTTCTACATTGTGCAAGGCTTGCAGCCCCATGAGTGGAAACACTGGTCGAGAAAGGTGCTATGAAGCTTGGGCATTTCCATGCTGATGTGAGGCTACTCAAGGCTCCAGGAGCATGTAGGGTCTTAAAAGGTCACAAGAGGTAGATAGTGCAATGCAAGGCCATCCAGGCCACTGTATTAGAACTAGTAGACTAGAACACAATGACGATGATAGGTACTGCAACTCAAGTAAAGTATTAGTGCTAGTGAGGCAAGGGGGAGACTGCAGTAGAATGAAGCATAGGTGAGTCGTGACTAATGGAAAAGAACAAATGAAAGCCGCAAGAAGAATTCAAAATGCCAATAACAAAGATGCCAGAAACCGTTGGCCCGTTTTTTGCAAGGAGGGTTCCGTTTCATAGCCGCAAGTTGAACTTTGGCAGCCGCTGCTTTCTTCCCTTCCTTCTTGGATGCTGGTTCAGGTTCCAATGGTGATGATGTGGAGCTGTCTGAATCGTCTTCCATTAACTCAGGTAGTGGGGATTTGGATTGAGTTTTCTTTGCAAGAGAAGTTGAAGGTGTAAACACAGAGTGGTCCACCTCACTGGCAGGTGGAAGGTGTTTGGTTTTCGAGGTGGGAGAAGACAAGGGACCAATTTTTTCTTGCTGGGAGGCACTTTGTCAGCCTCAAGGTCCTCGTCAGATTTGACTTGTCAGGTGCGTTTGGTCTTCGAAGTTGGGGAAAAGAAGGGGTCGATCTCTTCTTGCTGGGAGGGACTTTGTTGGCCTCAATGTCCTCATTGGATGCCAAGGAAGAAGACACCATGGAGGGCAGTGATGATGAAGAGGAGGATGAGGAGAGTCATGAACTTGAAGATGCTGAGGATGATGAAGGAGATGAGACTCAAGATCTACTCACCACAGAATATCTCATTGATGATGATATTGCAGATGAGATGGACGAATTTGGGTACACCAGCCTGGATCAGGTTCTGGTCGAAGATGAGGACGACGATGGACTACTAGACAATGCTCTTGGGGCAGAAGATGGTGAAGAACTTGAGGGTGGGCTGAATTATGATGAGGCTGAGAAGATCGGATTTGCGGATTTATAGCACTGAGGAGCCAGAAGTACTCATAGCTACTGTACAATTAGAATATGCTGAAAATGTGAGAGTATGAAATGGACTGACCTAGTCAAATGCCAGAATATGGGAGCACGGTGATGAATTTATGGAAGTCTGAAGAGATGCTAGAAAGAGGCAGTGGTGGCAGAAGGGCAACAACTGTCCTTGTGAGGAGCATGGAAGGCTTGCAGGTGTCTTGTAACATGGTACATAAGGCTTAGTGTTCGTCATGGCTAAGTCAACCCGCCACAGATCTTCATCCCAGGTTGGACCTTCGCATGTAAGACAAGGAGCAGGGCTGCCAGATAGCAAACAGTTGGATGATGGTACAGAAGAGAGTAAGAGCCTTAGACAGAAAAGGAGGGCTGTGCTCATTGTTTCTGATGATGAGGAAGTAGATGAAGAGGTGCTTTGTGTCGGTGAAATTGATGATGTGTCTACCCATGGCCGCCCTGGAGATATGCCCTTTCTCAAGGCACAATACACTGCTCAGGACCTCACCCCCAGTTTTATGAAGGCTGTTGTAGCGGGTGTTGGAGACCTCAACTTCGTGCACTGGTATTGTGACACTGCAGAAGGGGTAGGATGTTTTCAATAATGCCTTTCTGATGCTGATCCTTTACAGTGCACCCAGTGTGCACAGAAATCTATCAAATGCAGATACCCTATTTCTGAGAATTTTTCTCAATGCGAATTGCAATGCATTCCATGTGGGAAGGGTCGTGGTATGGATTGTAGCTGGTCCAAAGACTTGAAGCAGGCTTATTTACAGGAGGCCTACCAGCTAGACATCGGAGAGGCACATATTTTAGTATTGTCGATGGATGATGATCCTCAGGCCACCTTGGCCACCTACTACCAGGCATGGCATACACATCCTGCCACACATGCCTTGGACGACAATGACTGACTATTCCTGAGGAAGATCCAGGGTGGTATAAGGCCCACACGCATCACCAGGAGCAAGCTCATTGCCACAACCCCTACCCCACTGCCACCGCCGTCCACGCTTGTTTCTGCCTGAACTCACCTTAAAGGCCCATCCCATAGTAATCCGGTCACCCCTGACCAATTTGCAGCCCCCCTACCATCACATACGCACAGAAATCCCTCCTAATCACAATGCAGGTGGTAGGCTCCCGGACTCTGCCCACATACTTAAAGATGCTCAGATAAACAGCCCACATGTAGATGCATCGCCAGCTGCTGATGTTCTTGCAACTGTATGGCCCGTCCTTCCCCACCTCCCTGACCTTCCAGGCGAAGCAGTACAGGGCCTGGATCAATTTCTCAAATCCTTACTGGGTTAAAACTCTTCTACCACCAGACCTCTGCAGGAGAAAATTTATATGCTGGAGGCGGAATTACAGCAGGTGAAGTTGGAATTGGAGGCAGAAAAAGTGTTATGCCTTGCCCACGCTGTGGATGGGGACAAGATCATAGCAGATCAGAAAAGACCATTGGTGACCGGGACAAGATTATGGCAGGCCAGCAAAGGACTATAGCTGAACTTAAACGCAACATTGCTATCTACATTATGATATTGCCAAAAATGACCCTCTCCCCATCCTTCTTGCTCTGTTTTCTGCTGACTGTCAGTTGTGTTGGGTGAGTGATGGTCGTGATGAAGGGATATTCAATGATAATACATGTCACCAGCCTTACAAGGTTTCATACTCATCACTGAAGTCCAAGTGCTTGCCAGCATATTTCTTGTAAAATGATTCGTGACAGATGGGTTTAAGAATGTGGTTAAGTATCAGGTTGGTGGTCGGAATTATGGAGCTTTCCACATATGATGAGAGACAGGCATGATTCGGAGTCTAGAACCCAGAAATGTTATCAACAAGCTCAAAAATGGTAGATAACACTACTTACCCATTTATCATTGCCGAGAATGAAGCGCCCAACCAGGGAAGGTGGTGTGCCCAGCAACTGCCACTCCAGTGTTTCCCCATTGTCCTTGATTTGACATCATAATCATCCGCTTTGACCATACGGTACAGGAAGTGCATCGGGTTTGGATAGCTCGAGTTCCAGTCGATTGTTTTCAGGATGTACCGCTCGGCAAGAAGGATATTGGATTCAGTATAGGATGAGTCCGCACAGTGAAGGAAGTGTGAGATGGATGGTGCGACAATTTCTTCAACCTTGGAAGCAATGGAGAGACATGTAATGCCCACCAGTTGAAGTTTAGCAGGGGAGACAACACGTGCTGACAAGAACCTGTCGACAATGTTTATGCGGAGGAACAGAGTCTCAGGAAGTAATCAGAACCATGCATATGCTTACACCAGCCAATCAAGAAGGATTCTGCACATTGATCAGGCCAGCTCTTTTTGCGATGCCATGTATTTCAGATTAGGAAGTGTTATAAGCTGAAGGTGGTTTATTAATTACAATGGAATGATAGAAATGTATGGAGACTCGTACCTCAGTCTGCTTCATGTACTTGAAGATCTCGACAACATATTCGCTGACATCAATGGATCATCGGAATCCTCAGCATCAACATCATCCCACTTGTCACCATCAGGGTCAGCTTCCGGTGCCACATCGACATCCAGAACAGCCACCACTTCTGCCTCATGCTGCACTTGCTCGTCTTTGTCAGTCTCAGGAGCATCAGGAGACATTATGATTGTCTTGAACTTCCTCCTGTGTCTCAGTCTTTGAGATGAGATGCAAAGAAGTTTGTTGAGCAGCCTGAACACATTGTACCTCCTGGGTGTTCGCCCCCAACCTGTGGGTTGAGACACGTCATGAGGGTTCAGGAGCTGGTGGGTGATCATTTCCGTCCTTAGCAGCTGTGGCAGCAGCCTTGTTCTTGTTGATGTTCTTAGTAATAGCTTCGAATAAAATGGGTCAGGGTGTTTCATTGTAGGTTGAGTAATAGACTGAGGTTTGGGTGGCGCCAGAAGAATGCAGTCCTGGAGTGTATGTTAGTGTAATATGCAATAAAAGCTTGTAATTATTGATGATTCAGAGTCAGAAGATTCAGAGGAAGGGAGAGCACTCAACAGACAAGCATAACAATTACAATAGGTGATTTAATGAAGTGAGCGACGCATAATATAGATGCGTGACAAAGCCTATTAATACTTGACGTGGCTGTCGATTCAGGCGTAAAATGGGTCAGAGGAATAACCTGTTGTTACAATAGCAATAGGTAGAGTCTGAATTGACTCTGCAAGATGGGAACACGGGTGTCGTTGAGGTGGAACTGGAACAAATTGTTGGTGGTGGGCAACGCCCGCCAGCAAAGCATCCGGCATACCATCCATAGTCAAAATCTCTCACGCATTATTCACCTTCAAGTTCACCTTGCATTCTGCCAATGTCACCTCAGCTTGCCCCTTCTCTACCATAAAATCATACTGCTTATCCTCTTGATCCTTGCGTTTTTTGAGCAACTTCAGCTGCTCGCTGTCAGTGTTTGCAGCAGACTCCAAACCATCAGCAGTGTGTTGAGAGTCTACATCTGAGTGCTGCCACACAAACCAAATATGAACAATAATAATTCAAACACCGCAACTTTCACCTGTGACTCCCACATAATCCGTCTAATTAGAGGTGATAATAGATAGCGTTCGCACCTCTAATTATTAGACATAAATACAGTGGCTGCCTCCTTCAATATCTCATCAATAAAGAATGACTTGTAAATATGATACCAAATCAGGTAAGCCATGCTCGTCGCATGCTCACTCCATGCATTGCCGAAACCTTCGTGCTCACCTTTCACTGTACCTGTAGAGTATCATTAAATAACATGTATTTCGCATTATTAGACATGAATAATGCCAGAATAAATGTACACAGATATATCAATACTACATAGGCAATATAGGTCCTTTACCTCATTCCTGGGCCTCAACCCATTGCTCCCTGGGGTGATCGTGATGTAGTGAACATACCTGCCGGAATGTTACAGCAGGTCTCAGACTTCCTGATAACCACCCATTTCTGTGCAGGATTCCAGATAATTCACTACCTTCCAAAGTACCATCTACAAAGCCCAAATGCAGTTGAGATCCAGTGAAAATGGCCTGCACGGCCTCAATCCATCTGAACAAAGCTTTCATACAGGATTGTGCATCCTGCCATGAAATCTTGTGAAAGGCCACCATACTACCAGGACTAAATTGCCCCAGCTTCCACCTATGGGTACCAATGAGCAGAGCCTTGATCTGAATTAAGAGTCACCTACCTTTCCCCAGTTGCAATGGTGCACAGACAGACATACCCACCCATATCAGGTCCTTCATTCATTAAGATAACAGGCGTATCTCCATCCACATTAATCGTTCCTAATGCATATCTGTTATCTAGGATGTTACTCAGGTGAGATCCACCCTCACCACCAGTATTACAGGCCCAATCTATGCTTCAATTACTCTCCAGCCATATTCCCATTCTGTTACTTGATGAAATAACGGACCATTTCGTTGAGTAAGACTTGGTGTTTCCTTGAGGGGTCAAAAATTCTGCATCATTGTGTGGTCCTGCCAAGACTTGGATAACCCAATCTTGAGGATAAACCAGGATGAGGCTTTTGGGAAGCAGAACTGGACCTGCCTCATCTTGCTTCAATGATAATTGTGAACCTAAAGTAAGCTGATCACTGACTCTAAGTGGTCTTCCCTGGGGGGATGGTGAGTAAAAATTGAGTGTTGACAATTCAGAGTACCTGATAGCCTCCAAGGCCCATTGATGTTGACTTAGATCCAAGATATTGTGGCACTTCAGGGAAGCCACCTCTGATTGTTTAATATACTCTGAACCCAGGACTTGGCAGGCCTGCAATACTGAGGATCGCATTTTTGGAGACAGTGAGGCAGGCCCACATTGAAACCTGCGCTCTGTTGATCTTGACAGTAGCTAGCTTGCTGGTTATCGCTACAACTTGAACAGCAAAGCTGTGGAATTCTAGTTTGCATCCAGTGCCGGGGAGGGTGATGGTCTCTAATGCCTGAGAATCCATGGGGCCACTTTGTGGGATGCCTAGCCCAATACGCCTGCCGGGTAGGTCTTGGATAGTCATTTCAATACCAGCTGATAGGACAGTGAATGCACTTCAAAATAAATTAGTCTGGGTCGTTTAGTTCACATTCAACCGCACGCACCTCGGGGAGATATCAAAGTTATCCAAAAACCGTGTTGTGGCCTTCCCTTCCTTGAAAATAGTGTTATCACATATCGAAGTGAAGTAGGCCAGGTTGTTCGGTGGGCCAAAGACTTTGCAAGCTTTCAATACTTGAATCATTCTGGAAACTGCTTGTTGTCATGTTGAACCAGTCACAATTAATTTACATATCAAAGGGTCAAATAATCGAGTCACTTCCATTCCCGTTGACACCTGCAAAGTTTACATTTGAAGGGAAAGTGTAGACACAATGCAACATACATACCCAGCTGTCAACACGAAGCCAATTCTCTTTTGGGAATTCCACGAATTGTAGGATGCCTGGACTGGGTTTGAAGCCTTCTGAGGGGTTTTCACTGTAGACTCTGGCTTCAATGGCATGGATACGAGACTCAACAAGGTTCTTGTCATAGATAGCTTGCATCATGCTGGGACTAGCATGGTCAAGACCTTTCGCTTCAGATCTATGTGCTATTCCTTGTGCTAACATCATTTCTATGAGGTCCAGGCCAGGGTGTATAGCCTCTGTGATGGCATGCTCAACCTGCATACAATTAGAGGAGGTGTTTCCTGATGTTGATCACCACACCACACACATGTATGCATGTATTCATTTCAAGGAAGAAAAATACCCCTGACTCATCGTCCACAAGGAATTCTACAACCTGGCTCACAGTAAGCAAGATATGACCGCCTATAATTGTAGGCTATCCAACCTGCAGATGCATATTTGATGGTCCTGCACAGCTTGATGGCTGCATCACACATGTCTTCACAAAGACCAGTGAAATATCAATGTGCTACTCCACCAATTGTCTTGATAACTTACCTGCCAGTGAATGACTTGTAATGAATGGACTCGGGGTCTCTTCAACAACCTTTTGATGTCTCCTTTGAACACTATATTCCATTTCCCCCATGTGTACGACATTGCCCAGTCCATTACCAAACACCTGTTATGCTGAAATGAAGCACAGGGTGAATTCAAGTTTTACGGATACTGACTTGGATTTCAATATGGCGTGCTGCAGGGTAGTATCGTTCAACAAAAACTCCCTCATTATGAAACAGTGACTAGGGAATGTGGATTCAGCTTCAACAAGTGTGCCAACTATCATACTTCAGGCTATACTGTTAAAATTAAGCATAATACTCACTGACTAGAAACGGTATGCAAAGCGCTGCAGCATGCACACTGCACTCACTCACCCCAGTTTCATTCGTCAGAGAGTTAGAACAGCAGTGTGACACAGTGTGACATGATGACTTTTATGTGGGTGAGAAATTTTGCAACTCTGTGCTCAAACACTGTTTCACACCAGCTTTTCTCTGGCAATGTAGGCTGGACAAATTTCTTTATTTTTTTAACATAGCCTTAGAGTCCTTACTAAATCCAACATGCTCCCAGTGTTTTTTTTATTTTGATGTTGTGTAGTTGTTGTGTTATGAAAAACTGGTCGGAACATTTTGCAACTCTGGACCAAAGATACTATTAGTTACCACAAGTTCGTGCATCCCCACATCTCATGCATCGTTTAAAACAACACTTTTCTACTACAAATATTCAAACTAATACATGCATATGCAACCATAAATCATAAAAACACCCTATGAGCTTTAATGGATGTCATCCAACAAGAAACAAAGAGATAATTTTTTGGTGGTGAGAATGGTTTGTGTCACTCTCAATGTCACCTGCTGGTACTGCCACAGTGGAGTTTGGAACTCAGACATGCTTGTGGCAATGCATCGCAACCCATCTGAACACATACATGGGTGGGTAGTATGGTGCACACTTGAGTTGGTGAGAAGCAGGAAGGTCCCAGAGATCCTACCAAAGAGGCTCGCATTCAAGCTGCCATCCATGATACCTTGACTGGTGTTTATAGCAGTTTCTGAAGTGCTGCTAAAGCTCACAAGGTAAGCACTCCCTCAGTAATTCTGATGCTAACTCAATTTTCCTTTAGGTGCCCCCACAGACTGTACAAGATCGTGCTTCAGGCAATTGCGGCGCTCAGAAATCATTGCTCAATGAATACCAAGAAAAGGTACTGGTGGACTGGTGCCACCATAACTCAGATTCAGCCACCCCTCTTCATCCCCGCAAACTCCGTGCTCAAATATTCAAGAACATTTGATGGTCCCCTCAAATCATATAAACAGAAAGAAGATCTGGAAGCACTTGCTGGGGCACTTGGACTCTCGAGAGACAGGAAAATTGCTGATCTTTCTGCGCAGATCGCAGCTCACTTGCAGGATCCTGGCACTCGTCAATCCCTTGTAGATAATCTTCGATTTTCAGCGCTATATGTTTTGAAAGGATGTGGGAACCGTGGGCGCCGTGACATCACTGCATCTACCTCAACTTCAACTGAAAGCTTAACTTGGACACCTTCAGCAAGTACTTCTCTCCCCCCAGCAGCCAAAAATGTATTTCCTCCACACATGCCAGTTTTCTCGCAAATACAGGGATCCATTCCATATTCAAACCATTGGCCAGGGCAACATCACATTGGTGCTGGATTTTCACCAACTGCTCCGAGTCCTCTTGCATCCACATCATCACAACCATTGCCATCTGGGCATCTTAATAATGATGACAGTCTATATTATTCTGGTAACCTGCAGTACATATTTTAGATTACTACATAGGCAGTACACTTCATATATACAGTATATCTTCCTTAATGTCTAGCACTGAACGGACTTCGAAACCAGCCAGTGTGATGAGACTGTGACTTTCTGTTACATTTGTGTGACTGCACGAGATGTGGTGTGCACGAACTTGTGGTAACTAATAGTATTATACATCACGGCTGAGTTGTCACCCCCACAAATCGTCACAACCTAAATATCTCACTCATTTCTTACTTCCACACACAATTTACAACTTAATTCCATGTTTCTATCATGCGCCTTTCATTGCGAGGTTGAACGACCAATTTTTGTTAAGAAATGGTGAAGTTCATTGAAAGCCGTCAAAGTCACACTGGTGACAGCCAGCCAAGCACTGCTGTAGCAGAGTTCTAAACAAATACTACCACTGGCTGTGACGACTTGTCAGTGAGCCGACACGTTAACGGACATGGCTCTATGAAATAGCTACCCAAAAGGCAAATCACAAGAGTCACGTGATCCCATCCAGGGGATCACGAATCTCATTCTCATGTAGCATATCATATCCTGCACCACACAGCCATTATAATTACAACCACATCCCATACTATATTCCACATCACACTAACCAATCATAATCATAATTTTTGACCTGTAACTGAATTTCTTAGGCATTGCCGAGCAGATTCTGAAAGCAGCAGCAGTGTCCTGCTGTGACAAAAGCGTGACCTGATGACTTGCGGGGGTGACAACTCAGCCGTGAGGTATAGTAGTAGCACTTTTTCGATGTTTGGACTTCTTCACTTTCCCATGACCTATTTCTTATCTATTGGATTCCCCTGTTGTCAATCATTCATGGATCCTTCTGGTAGTCAAGGACTGCATTACTTGATATATATAGTGTATTCTTTTACTATATTCATGTCTGGGAATTCTTATCAGTGAGAATAGGAGATATGTGCTTGACATCATTACTATGACATATTTCTGCCTGATGATGGCCTTGGGAGAGCTTCATCATATGTGTACTATAAGTGATATATGAACAGCTGGTATAGTTTATGTAGAGAGAATGTAGTGAAAACCCTCAAAAATGCGAAAATATGGTACATTGTGTTACAGTACGCTTAGCCCCTATTCATTTTCTCTTGTTCATCCACCATTGTATTACATCACGATTGCTTACTTCCGCCGTCGCTAGATGATTGATGTTTCTTTTCTTGGATCGCTTACTCTTCTTTGCGCATACATACTTAATTAGGCAGTCATCTCCTTTGTCTTCATACCGGCCCTAAACCTCTCCTAGGATTCCTATAAAATACGTGCCTTGTACTATGTAGTTCTTTACTTTAATCTTACTGGGTTTTACCTGATACTTGATTTCCTTCGTCTAAGCCCTCCAAGCTTAGTCATCTGAACCGACCTCTGACTTAGAGCACTCCTCTTTGTCAGTCTGAACCCTTGAACCTAGCTCCAAGGTCATACCTTGTTGTTAGCTATTAGCTCACAAGCAGACTTCATTGTCGTTGCGCGGCTAGACCAGACTCAACCCTGAAGGCTCTCTTTTGAGTCTAGGTTGTTTAGAACCATCCCAGTTTGTAACACATTGTAGGCAGGAAGTGACTTTGGATTGTAGAATCCTGGTATTGTTCTGGTATACCTATGTGATAAATGTATTCCATATGTTCATAGTAAAAGACTACCTACCATCCTAGAGGGCTGGAGCTGCAGGAAAAGGCGGCAAGCCCTTCCATCTAGCTTGAAATCTACAACATTTGTAATATCTCAGTGTTCATTAAACTCTGAAAATCTCATGACCCTCGTAAATATCCATACCCATATATCACATTACCCACAATAGATACATCCATCATACTACAGATAGCCACTATGCTTATACCAGCCTCAAGCATTTTGGCATTTATGGCCCTGAAGCAAGCTTCACAAAAGTCCTGCTCCGGGAATTGGCTGGGTTGGATATCTCTCCAATGCCATTGAAGCCAATTTTTTCACTGTAGAAAGTGTGAGTGACAGAATAAGGTCAAAGATGTCCAAACATACAGCAGCTGAAGCTCTCCTCAATCAAATTGAAGTTTGGAGAGTATGGTGGTAGAAAAATAAGCAAGCAGCCTACAAATGTATCAGACACTTGCAGGCGAAGCAAAGTAGTATTAGCGAACCAGATGCCTCTACAGCTTCTTGTAAGGCATCACTCTTATGAGTGGAACAGTTGTCGAGAATGATCACACCGTTGGGACCAGGGAAAGTCATCAAGTTCAGCTGCTATCCTCTTCAAGCATTTGTAGGTGAGCACAAGGTTGCGGTGGAGAGTTTGCATGGATATTGGCTGATCGTGATATATGGCGAGCCATTCGCCAATCTTGTCAAGTAGGAGTGACGGGTTTTTGGCTGGCAAATCGCAGATCTCGACCTTCATAATTTGGTCCAGCAAGCGAAGGTGACCCATGATTGGTGTGTGAGGGTTAACACATCCATCATTTTTTTTGATCATTGTTTATTGTCTGTTGGTCATCCATCATTTGCCTCCCACCACTCTATACTTCTCGAGAGTCGACGATACTCCAAGAGCAGCAGCAATACACTCGATCTCCCATCCTTCCTCAAAAAGTAGGTACAGCACTTGTTCTTTTTGATCAGGACTGATTCCCTGGTGTACCATGGTGAGTTCCAGTGAGAATATTGTGCAATATGATGTGTTTGAAGGTGTACAGAGGTGTATACATCGAAGCAGGTGAATATCTATGAGTCGACAAACAATGGTCTCGAAAATGCGGTGGTGGGTTGTGGGTGCAGTTGTAGGGAGGGAAAAATTCGCAGGCACTAGAGTGGGGGTGGCTGGGCTTAGGGACTGACACAGGCCTGAAGAAATGGGCGGTGAAGCTGAAAGGGATGGAGGGTGCCCTGCAAGGAGTCAGTCAGGGGTAGTGGGTAGAAGATATGACACACCAAGAGAGATCTGGATAGATACAGGCGTCGAGGAACTGTGAGCCGGGGGTGGTGGTGGTGGTGGTGGTGGTGGTAGGGAGGCTTGGTCAACCAAGAGCTGTGACCCACCTAGAAGATTTTCAACAGGTGCAAGTGTTGAGGGACTCCAAGTCAGGGGTGGTGGTGGCAGGGAGGCTCAGTCAGCCAGAAACTGCGACCCACCTGGAAAATTTTCAACAGTTGCAGGTGTCGAGGGATTCCAAGTTGGGGGTGGCGGTGGTGGTGGTGGCAGGGAGGTGTTGGCCGGGAACTGTGACCCACCTAGAGAAATTTTGACAGGTGCAGCTGTTGAGGGACCCTGGGCCGGGGATAGTGGGATTGCCTGTACTGGAGGATGCGGTTCTGGTGGGGGGGGGGACTATAAGCCTGACGTATTTCTGTGGCTTAGGCTGTGGCTCAGGCTCAGGCAATTGCATGAAGAGGTGTCATTCAAATTCCTGCTGCAGGAGGCCATGCTGTGTGGAGCTAACTATGCTATCCCTCTTCCTCTTGTGTGGGCAACCCGAGGAAATGGTTGTCTCAAGGGCCTTCAATCGCTCTTGCAACTTGTTGTCATAGTAGCGCCCAGTAGGTTCTGCAAGCCAAGTTTGGTAGTAGCTGCTTAAAGTACTTTGTTGATCGTTTCCCTTTGAGGTTGCTAATACACGCACCTCTCCAACATCTAGCTGGTATACCTCACATATGTATACCTCCAAGAGATCCTGGAGCCAGCTACATATTCCACCATGTTCATTGTGGCAGGTTGTGCACTTAAAGTTGCACTGGATGCTGACCACCACAGAAGGGCACCCACAGGGTACTGCCTTTATTGCACATGCACTGCACTAAGACAAATATTAGCGTCAGCCACATGCCTATATAGTAACAAAACCTTGCTTGATAAGGGCATGTGGCGATGAACCACTGAATGAAGCTGGGCTTGCTGACTTCAAACTTGGCATCCCTTAAGAATGTAGGAGTGAGGTCCTTGGCAGTCTTGTGTGTGACTGGCACGCATAATGAAATATGAGACAGCATCTTTGAGGGGCAAGCACATGTTAGCTGGGGCGAGTCATCTTTGGGATCAAGATCCTCGTATACTTTCTTTCTTCCTACAGATCGGATGCATCATTGCTCCTTCATAACATCACTCTCATCTGATCCATCCAAGGCCACTACTAGTTGCACAGAATCCCTTGTGCCTCCAGAACCACCAACTCCATTAGTGATTTGAGAAAAGAGAGATCCTACTCTCTGCCTGCCCGAGCTATTCCTGGCCTTGCATACCATAATGTCAGTGGAGGTGCGTGAATGGAGAACCGTGGAAGAATGTACATGATTATTGCAAATGAATCTCAACTACTTCTTTGGCATTTTGCAAAAGACACGTGACCACAATGAGATGCACAACACACATACTTAAGAACTAAGGTAAGGTAGACGTCACACGGCAGCTTCAACATGCCAAGGGTTCTCAAGCAAATGGTCAACTGTTTTTTCAAAGACTGACAGGCCGTTTGGACCATTTTCAAAGCATGTGAGGTTGAAGGTCATGTGATGCTCAGATTTTCACTTACAAGTTCAAGTCAGACACCAATGGGTTTTTTTGGGGGGCGTACACGCAACCAAAAGCTCTCAAGCAGCGCACATTTGCCCCCCTTTGAGCCCTCCAGCCCTAGGCCCCCATCTTACCCTTCAATTAGTTCAAACGAATGAGTCAATGGATTGGAAGGAAACGAAACAGAAAGGAGGAGGGTAATTAAACGGTGAATTAACTGAGTCCTTGTTTGGAATTGTCTGGTGCGATAGTTGGGAACTAACTGGGGGGAGGAGCCAGTCGAATAAGTAAATAAATAGTGTGTGGGAGAGAATGCACACAACTCACCAAGATAACGAAAAAAAATATTTACTGCTGCAAGTAGTTAATCCTCAACCACTCCTCGCCATCGCAGGAGATCATTTGGTCATGGGGAGTGGTTGGGTCAGTGATGAAAGCACCATGTCATCTGACTCGTAAACCTTGGTGCACGAATTCAGCAGCTTCAAGAATGCTTCAGTCTCAAGCAGGTCTGTCTCTCCTGGTCCCTGCATGAAGACATGCTCGTAGACATGCTGGACTGTCAACAGGAACACGTGAGGGTGGAATGTTTGGCCATCAGAGAATATTCCTCGTGGCTGAGGCCAGGGAGGCAGGTCCTCGCCGGCAGCCTTGGAGGACTGCTTGACACCATCTGCACAGTACCCCTTCTTGTGGTTGAGGGGTGAGTTCTTGGGGCCTGAATACATAATTGTTTGACAGCGGGAGCATTTATTTTGGAAGGTGAGTGAGCGAGGGTCGATACCTGTGGAGATGGAGAATAGGCACTGAGACTGGGTCTGGCCTGCTGCAGTGCTGGCAAGCACTGGGAAATCCTGTTGAAGAATTCAGGTGGAAGTTTTCGTGTGTAGCATTGATCGGGAGTGATTCAATGTACCATTGCAGTAGTCCTGGCAAGCACTGGGTGATTCAGTTGAAGAAATAAGAATTCAGGTGGAAGTTTTCACGTGTAGCATTGATCGGGGGTGGTTATTCGACATACCTGTGTAGCAGCACTAGAAAGCGCTGGGAAATCCTGCAAGAATTCAGGTGGAAGTTTTCATGTGTAGCGTTGATCAGGGAGGAAAGTACGCATCGAGTCGTCCAGTGCCTGGGGCGATGCTTGGAACTTCTGCGTTGGGCAATGCTAAGTTTGTAGTTTTTATGGTGCCACCACTGGCATCCCCTTCATTGTCCAAGTCCAATGAGATGCAGATCACCTTTCTCTTTGGTGCTGGAGGTTGCTGTGTGGAAAAGTGAGATACGGGAGGTTGAATGAAAGCATTGTTACTTACCGTTGGCCTTGAAGTTTCAGCTGGGAGTGTATGAAGGGCGGAGTCGATTTGCCACTTGTTGATGATGACATTTCGACTGGCAAGAAATGTAAGGTCAACTTCCTCACCTGTGGCAGGATCAACAGATGAATCAAAGGAGTCAAGTAGGCCCTTCTCAATGTTCTCCTCCTTGATCAAAAGGCCACTGAATGTCACTACATGATCTGACATAACTAACCCAAAAGTTTTGCCTGAGTTGATGTCACATAGTTCAGGAAGAACCTCCAGCTGAGAGTCGGTATTTGTTGGCTGGAGCGTGTTGTGAAGCCTCACTATGTAGTCACAGAGTCAGAGGTGATGTGAACCATTGGAAAACTTGAGGAATGGTGTGAGTTCGGGCCTGCTGAAAGTCACTTGCACGTTGCGATGGAGGACAAAATCATGGCCAAGGGCAGTGAGCATTGTCACACCGCTCAGTTGTGCTAACTCAAAGGATTTCTACCCTTTTGGGGATCCCTCAATGCGACTACCATCAGCTCTGATGCCTTGGGGGTTAACAACTGGCTTAACTACTGCATTTAATGCAGTTGAAATGCCTATGATGCATATGGAGAGACTTGATGGCCATATGGATGCTGTCCAGGGTCTAACATCTGTGTTACCAGCAGCATGGAAAATGTCACCAGTATCATCATGTAGGCAACCCATGATCTGCTTTACTCACCTCTGCATATTGACCAAAAACATTGCTTCGAACCTGCAGTAAAGCCCAGGATGAGCCGTGATTCACAAAAGGTCCAAAAAGGAGCCCTGCGATGCATCAGGTGAAGCTTGGACTCCCAACCCAAAAAGGAGAAGGGCAAAGCAAAGTAAAAAAAGGGGGGGACTTACTGTTCAGTGCGCTGGATGCATTGTGTATCTGGTAATATAATGCTTCCAGCGCTGGTAATTCTTTGAGGTATGATGCTAGCAGCAATGGGTGTTTGCGAAGGTACCCAGTGAATGCTTCACTAGCCCACTGGCACCTGCCAATTGAATGCACCAAGTCTAATGGAACTTCACGGAGCAGATACTATAATGTTCCACCTATGCGCAATCCATGAGCTTTGAGGTTACCTAGACCAGATCCCTTCATTATGCCACTGATCCACTTCCAGAATGGGATCAATTTGATTTTTTTGCATGATACTGGTGACAGCAGTCCACTTGTCACACAAGAACCGTCTGAAGGATCAGATCCCGCAATCATTCCATAAGATATGGTGCATTTCACTTAGAGGCCTTCCATATCACTCAAAGAATTGCCTGCCTTAAGCCTTCATTGTTTCAGGGGATTGGAGGGGGAGGTGGCCAATGATAGACATAGAAATCTGAGACAGTGTGCATTTGTGATCAGTCTCAATCATAATGAGTAAGCATATTAGTAGCTTACCTTGCTGGAAGTCCTCATCCAAGTCTGTACGTGGTTTCCTGATGGATATGGTTGGTTGGTCCTTTTCCTCATTCATTTCAAGCAGTCGCTTGGTTGACGAGGGTACAGGCACAATGGGAGCTGCAGGTTGTGGCTGTGGGACAACAGAAGGCTCAGAAAGAGGACATGGAAGGGGGTGTTGTTTAGTAATTCTGCTTGAGCGATGAGAACACAACACTTTGAGTTGCATATGCTGCGCAGATGCAAAGCGCTCACTGAAAACTACAATAATGTTCTTGCATTTTCGTGGGCATTTAAATTGCATTAAATGTGGTAGTTAGCCGGTCATTGACCCAGAGTGTAGCCCAATACAACCATGTCTGGTGACAACCACTTGACGTGAGCGCCATTGATGTTAGTGCAAGGAAGGTTTGGCATGATCCCGAAACATTATAAAATAAGCAGAGATGAAGACTGAGGGAGAATAATGATGTGTCTTAGTATTAAGTGAGCATGCCAGGAACAATCGGGATGCTATATGCGGGATGTGGTAGATGCAACACTATGGAAGGTCGACCAAACATTCCCAATTGATGAAGTTGGCTAACCTTTTGAAGGTGGGAAAGCCTGGGATATTAAAATTACGTGCCACAGTGTTGTGAACCACTGCCACAAGGTTACCGGAACCCACATTCTGCATTCTGACTGCAAGTTTTTCAGTCAATACAAGCTTCTGCAGTTATCTAAGGTGCTCATCAGCGCAAATTTTCTTCACAACTACCTCCTGAAAATTATTTTACAGTCAATGTTGCCAATAACATGCCGCAATTGCAACTCTACGTACAGTGTCCCACCTAACCCCCAGAGAGCCAGGAAAGCTAAGGATGATCATTCAAAGCAGTGTCCTTTTTCCTTTAAAAATTACAAAGGATTCCCAGTCACGTTTGTGGATGGGAAGTTTTGCCGTCCCTTTAGATATAATGGGTGTCTTTATTCTGCAAAGATCGATTCCGTTCGAAGACACCAATGTAGCTTCGGACCTGTTACAGGTCATACACCAGAAACGGTTTATAAAGATGCAGCTTCTTTAAGGCCAGTTGAGTTGGGTGAATACATAGAGAAAGCAGCTGGCACTCTGTCGGTATGTGCTCATAATCACCACCGCTCAAGCTCTCAAATATACCCTTGCTTTATGGTATGAAGTCTGTGGCTAAAATTCCCTCCTGCCAGACCCAGATAGACGCTCTTGGTGCTCAACCTATTGCCGTAAGCTCCAACAGTGGTAAAAATACAGTAAGTCCTATGTCATTTGATGATTGTATCTGGAGTAGTATGTTGAATGTGGCCCAGGGCGAAATAGGACGGTCTGGTATCAGCATTGAGGCTGGATCAGAGCGTCGCTTGCGACATGCCATTGGCATCGAATCCAGTCTTCCATCCCGACTGCAATGCATGGCTGACAATGAGATACATGGTAGTCCCCTACATGGAATCTATGATTTGGATCTTCCTAGTGACTCCGAGGGATCTGAATCTAACCAGGGGTCGGCCTTTCGACAGCGTGCTAGCCTTCCAAGCTCATCCATTCTTCCTTCCAGTATATCAAGAGAAATCCCAACTCCACAGGTTGATGGCAATGATCCCTTGTGCCATGTTGTCCAGGTTCAGGAGCTGGCAGGGATGTCACTGATGACAAGCTTTCAACCTGACCTGAAGCTTTTGTCTGCAAGCGATGTCAGTTCGCAGTCTGGGCAGATCATTTGACAGGGCACATATTTAATAACCATAGATCACTTCTCCCACAATCCCTCAAATGGACATTGGTGGATGCCGCAGTAACTCGAGCATGTGATAGACTTCAAGCTGCACAGTCACATCAACTGAAGGTAGTCCTACCACAGCACCTTCTCCCCCCACTACCTTGGCTGTGTGAGCCTGTACAAGGCTGCCGATGCAGCCATTGCCCTTACATTGCTGCAGCCCTTGGGTCAATTTCAGCTCATAGCAAGCAGTTACATCCTGGTAAGGGACATTGCGCTAGTAAGCACGACCAATGTGTTTTTGTGCAGCTTCTCTTTTCCAAGGCACAGTTCTTCATTGTGCATGTCATGCTACAGAGCGTCGACCCAGACCATCTCTTCACCAAGTTCTACTCAACACTGCCAGCCCAGTACATCAATGGAGCTTTTATAGATGGAGATATGTCGAAAACATCAGATCCTGGTGACCTGTCGCCATTTTTGACCACTACTGGATGGGCTCAGGCCACTGAAGGATACTTCATGCTTGGCGTATATGCTATGTCAAACTCCAAGGTCGAAATACTGGACAGTCATTGCCTGGCTCGCATTAAGGGGTTGAGCAAGAGATATCTTTCCACCATTTCGTCCACATCAGATATCGACCCTATGCTCTTGGATGCTCTCACCAGCTGGTGCCCTCGATAGTAAGGTTTTACGCTAGACATACAGCACCCAGAGTTGCTAACATGATGTTAAGCTGTCCATTCCAGATATTACAGGGAAAATTTTCTGTTGAGACTTATGGGCTCCATTGTGATCAGCTGGTCATGATGATCTTGGGTGCTGTGTTGTCTCAATTGATATCTATAGAGGGTACCATAGGTAGCTCAGATGTCATAGGTCCTCACCCAATGGATGAAGATGCCGAAGAAGAAGTATATAATGATGGTGAAGATGACGACGGCATGAAATCTCCTCAGGATTGGGGGGATATGGACTTTGTTGATGAGGTGGATGAGGATATGCTATGGCCAGAAGGCAATCCAACTGTGGAAGAAGGGGATCCTGAGGAGTCGGGACATCTCAACATATCAGAAGATCAGGCTGCTTATCCCATAGTATTGAACAGGGTTCAGATTCAGCGTGCTAAGGCACTGAAGGAACTTTGTATCAATCCAAGTTCGCCCAAAGCTTGGCTTATGGATGCCTATCATTCCGTTGTCTTGTCCGTCTTCACCACCAACACCAACCACAACATACACAGTCCTCTTCACTCTCCGATAGACTCCTTCATCATGTCCACCAGCATTGATATGCAAGGATGTTTTGTTCTGCTGCATCTCATCTCCAGTAATTTGGCCAAGTTAATCTATGCCACTATGTTTTCTATCTTGACGGAGGTCATAAAGACTTCTGATCCATACCAGTAAGGTGCATCATTTTCTGATGTGAGCGATTGCTGAATATGTCATACACCTAGAACATTCATGAGTTCCATGAAGCAGTGGATGAGCCTGGCATGTGATCCCTGTTTTGCTCTGTCCAACGATATTCACGCCTGTGTTATGCCCTATGCAGAGGTCACATGGCTCTTCCTTGACTTCAGTTTACCACAGTTGACAGCCCTGAATTTACATTTGATGGAAAACAGCTCTCCGTCACCTCCATGACCGGAATGTACCACAGCATCTACCAAGAGATGATCCACATACTTGATGAAGATCTTCTATTTGGAGCCAGTGATGCTGTACTGCAGCCTCTTCAGAATCCAGAGGACATTATGGATCAGCCTCACAAGCATGTCATAGGCCATGGAGTCCTTGCTTCAGAGATGCATGCCACCTGGAATCCAGTAAAATTTTTGATGTTCAACGATCAACTCTGTAAGAAGTACTTTTGTATTGACTCCAGTGGAAATCCTGTGCTGTGCAAGGGGGCATGGGAGGAATACCTGTGGAAGGTTGAAGAGTTTAAGGAGTGCTTTTACTTCCTTTTTCATCAAATCCCAGGGATGCCAAAATGAGGTTCAGAAGAAGTTCGAGCCAAGATTGTCCATACAAGCTTTTGAGGGTGAAACATCATGTATCTCTTCCATCACCTCGCATGCATTGGAGATTATAACAAGTCCTCTCGGAACTCAGGTAATGACATGTTGACTTTGCACTTCTTGGCTCGACCTTTAGAAGCTGTTTTGAGGCAATTTCAAGCATCCGTTGCTAGCATCAATGCCTGGGCTATCGATTGGGTTCTTGCTCCCGAGGACATGGACCCTCATCATCACTGCTACCTCCTATCTAGCATGGGGCAACGGTGGACATCGGAATGACTTTTACGCATACTACAGCAGCTAACTGCCAAACACCTTCCTGGAGGGATCAGCCTTAATATGAGCTCGCTGTGACACATTCTTCCTGGAATTGCAGAGCATTATTGGATCTCTGATGTTCTGTCACCACGAACTGATGACATCCTACATGCCCAGCTTGGCCATAGTCAAGAGACTGGTGACCGCATGTATGCCCGAGCACACCAAGATCACCCTCAGCTGACAAGCTTGATGGCCCATCGAACCATGTTATTTTGTGATCTTTGGCAGGAACTACTGGGCTTTGGAGGGGAAGTTCCTAATAAAGGCATGGCCCTCTCCCTCCAGGAATCATACACTCAACAATGGTCTTCCTCTAGAAAGACTCTTGCATTGCTGTGGAAGGCACCTCCAATCGTCGCCATTTCTGACCCACTACCTCTACATAGCTGTCATTATTTTCAGGATCGTCTTGTTGGCATGGAACATTCCTTATCCCAGCTCAACGACACCATGTCATTGATCGCACAAGCATTATGTCAGTTAATAGCTGCTCCTCAGGAGGTCTCACTTCCATTGCAAAAACCTTTGAACTCAGATGCCAGTCTTGATGGCCTGCACCGCAGCTATGATGGTATATTGACAATCATTAAACCAAAGGTATGTGGAAATGTGGCATTCTTAGGTTCTGCAGTCTTACAATATATGGTGGCAAGCAACAGAAGACGGCAGCTTCATACAGGAATGTTACATATCATGAGGTACATCGTCTCAACCTCCAGTGCAATCCAGTTCGTGTCAATAACCATTGCATAGAACCAGGGCAAAGAACACCCTTTTAAAAGGGCGAGGTGTGTTACATCAACAGGCAGTCTGGGTGATTCAGATGGTCCGGAAGATGTCCTTAGTTTAAAAATCCACTCTGATAGAAGGCCTACTGAAGAACACCCTGTGAAAAGGATGAGATCTGCAAGTGGTCTGGATGACTTAGACAGCCCAGAAGATGTTTCTGGTTTGAAATTACACTCTAATGATGGGCCTTCTGAATATAAGGTATATGGTACTATTCTCTGTTGATCCTACTATTTAACTAACATCCATTTGTGCACATCTCCCATCACAGGCACACCAAGACCATGACTGCCAAGTATACTGCCTAAAGTGTGATATCAAAATTCTTGGCTCCAATTCAGAGCGACACACTCATTTTACCAATGCAAAGTCACTGGAAAGAAACTCGGATGATGGCCATTGGCATGTATTCTGCTTTACAGCTAGTGCAAGTGAAGCCCTGTTGGGGCCAAAGGTTCGTATATACTGTGGACCAGACTTCAAGTTTGTTTGCCCTTGTGGTGAATTTTCCCATTATGAGAGGGCAGAAGTGGAGGTACACCTTGCCTCATTCGGTGCTGATGACCAGGAGGCAATGGCAAAACATAGGAAGGTCATTAGAAGGCCAGGATGGACATGAGGATAATGTTGAAAGGAGTATCTCCTGAAGTAGGGATACAAGATTCTCTTCCTTCTCCTGTTACCTCATGGCATCTTACACCTTCAACACCATACATCACCCTACTGGTATTGTTGGCTCCTGTAAGGATTGTATATCCTTTACACACCAACCAGTGCTCGAACATGTGACTACTCTTCACCTTCATTTTACCTTCAGTGCCTTACCTTGTGCTCACATCACTCAATCTGTCCTCCATCAAGTATTTTCATGCTGCCACTCTTTCAGCCTCTCGTACTCCCTTACTCTACCCTGCCAGGATCAGTACCACTTCCTTCTGCATCTGCTCTCCCATAGTCATTCAGTCAAGTTATACCCAAGAGCCCTTGCCATTTCGCACTTATATACTACCCATGTACACTCATACCTAGCACGGAATTCTATATTCAGATCCCCGCTCCAAGCACGACCAAAAGACCCACAGAACGTCCTCACCTCTAAACGTTTTCATTTCTGCCTTACTAACATGTCGTATAACTACATCGATCTGTTCGCAATTCCCTGTTGCACTCAAGGACTGGAAAGCTTGTCATCTTCCTTCACTGCTTGTAAACTCAGCACTAGTACTATGATCAAATCATGTGATCCATCTGGTGGCTCTAGGTCGTCCTTGCAAGATTTTTCCCCTGAAAATTATGATGGTGAGCGAACCAAACTAGATGTAATGGCGGGCTCTCAACACAATCACTCTACTTGGTTGTTGTTTTGAGCCTTAAGTTAGTCAGCTTTTATTAAATAGAATCATAACGGGGTCAGCATTGCAGACACCAAAATAAGATATGTTTGCAGATAATTATTGTTTTTTTTTTGAATCCTTGTTTATTGTCCATCGGGGCAAAGCCCTATGTTGGACATACATAACATGCATGTGCTCGTAATGTATACTCTAATTATAATGTAATCTCTGGCAGCGATGACTTTTGCTTGCTCAGGTATTTCAAGATGGGAAAGAACCAGCCAGAGGTTAGTTTCAGACACCACAGACCAGAATTTGGAACTATCAATGTTTGAAAATGTTCCATCCTGAATCAGACTCCTAACCTCATTAATATTCAACACATTGATTAAGCCAACCTAAGTGGAAGCTGAATAGCAGAAGGGTCTGTCCTTTTCATCGGCCGTCTGTAGACACTTACATGGGTGAACATCAGAACACACGTGACCGAATAGTGAATAATTGGGAATTATGATTTTCAATCAAATTGAACCTAGTATTAAGCAGTACGTGGTACATCTAACTACCAAGTGCTTTCCCAATCTACGATGCTTAGCTTGCAGTGACTTTTGGCGAGGTTGTGCACTATGTGACCCAGCCCACAGACTTGCCTGAACCAGTGCGCGGTATTGCTTCCTTATCATTGCTGTTCCACTGTCCCAACAGACCAAGTAATGAATGTATTGCCGGCATGTCGTCCTCAACATTCTCAGAACCACTCACTTCCAATGAAGCATATGCACCAAGATAACACACTCCAAATGATTTTCAGATTTTGATTGACTCGACAGCTGCAGGGTTAAACGCACTTGCTGAGCTCCCTGACTACAGTGGCAAAAGATCTACTGTTCCCCTGTGGTCTCAGCTTATCCATGCACCGGCAAACATGCTGTCCCCAGATGTTCTGATTCTGTAAGTACTAAGTGACATGTTCATCATGCATTGAACTAAGATTCAAACATTCCTACAGTGAAGATGCACCATTCATCCACGGGCTCAGAATGTGGTGAATCAGTCGTTAAATCTCATCGATGGACATGCGACTCTTCTTGCTGTGCATCCATTCTTTTTACACCTAGGACATATCCATCACTAGCTCACAAAATGAGGAAGACAGGGATGAATCGATGTATTCCGCAGACTCTGACTTGTGTGATGGTTTAGTTGACTCACTCAACCTGCCCTTGCAAGCGCACATGCTTCCAGGTTGAGTCAGACGTCTTTCCACTGTGGTGCCAATCTTGCTAGTTGCCAACTCCCATAATATCGTTCCCCTACTTTGCAGTGCTCTTTACCAGAGATACGTGTGGGGGATCCATCAACCTGTAGTCAGCCTGTGTCGTTTTCAGCACAGTTACAATTTCCATGGCCATCTTTGGGTGGCTTAACTCTGATCAGTCAGAGGAAGGCCACATGGTAAGTCTGAAATCAAATGCATATTTTTCCATGTTTACACTTCCTGAAACCTACAGTGCACCTCGCTTTAGCAGCAGACGTCCACTTAGATCCCTCAATGGGGGTATTTGACTTCACTGACACCCATTCTTCCATCAGCCTCGCGCAATTCGTTTTGTGGTTGTGGACTCATTTTGAAGATATCAAGGGTGCCATATCCACAGAAGCAGTCGATTCTCTGGCTCCATTGCACTGGATATCTGATTTACCTGACTTTGAAACTCAGTTTGGGGTACAATTGGATGAATGGGTGGCATCCTGGACCCACCAGGTAGATGTGCAGACGAGTTCTAGGTATGGGCTCTTATTCACAGCGAGTCAGAATATTAATGGTCGTTTAGTGAGGCACCATCATCATCATCATCATCATCATCATCATCATCATCATCATCATCATCATCATCATCATCATCATCATCATCTAATCCTCATACTCCGTCTCTGCTCTTGGATCCTGCAGTTGTATCATATGAAACAATGAGTTCTCCCTTACTTCGTACCATTGTCGAGGATGAACAAGTTCATGGGCCAAATATTTGGTCAATTTTGCGCTTATCAAAATGCAACTAACTCGAAGCTTTAGGCTGCCCCGAGAGACTCACATGACAAACGTGAGAGGACAGTAAGTTCATTATAGTTACTCTATTCATGATCTTATTTTGCCTGCAGAGGAAGAGGATCGCAACTATCATCATTAAAGAGCTCTTAGAAGAAGCCCAGTCCATCACCACAATTGCTACCTGAGGTCAGGAGTTCAACCTCATCACATGCACCCAGCCCATATCCAAACTCACAGTATGGAGTCCGCCTCTTGCCTGACTAGCGCTCAATGACTGTTTCTTGTCTCCAGATTTGCCACTTTGTCTGATAGTGGCCTTAAGGATGGCGTGTCAATATCCCATTGGCTGTTTGAATGTCATGCATTCACAGTCGGTGTGACAATCTAGTTTTCTTTGGGCTGATATTAGCTATACTTACTTACCTTTACATTCATTACTTTGTGGCTTATATAAGCATGTTTCCCTTTCACCAGTACCAGTCTGAAGTTTGATGATATTTAACTACCTCTGAGCTTGAGCCTAGATCAGAAACCCTTTAGGGTCAAACACTGTATTCTA
>Ga0310811_10001503_pt1 | contig 29156 bp, 27 predicted proteins | sample YCmetagenome_FD_207642 | JGI IMG/M metagenome (GOLD analysis project Ga0310811, IMG submission 207642) | Soil microbial communities from experimental microcosm in Duke University, North Carolina, United States - YC | ecosystem: Engineered > Artificial ecosystem > Soil microcosm > Unclassified ...
GCCGGGTGGTCCACCCGCACTGCGCATCAAGAGAATGGCGGCGGTGTTGTCGCTATATTCCAGCATTGCCTGCGTCAGGTCTCCTACCGACATCGCGCCTTGGCCGACGTGAGCCTTTGTGACGGGCGACGTGAAAATCAGATCGCGCTCGGAATAGGGAATCATACGCGATAGGGAGCCTTTTGCCGGCATCCACCCGAGCCAGAACCAAGCCGGCAAGAAGGCCTTTGAACGTGCTGCACATGAGGAACCGCTCATCGGCACGATGACTCAATGTCCGGCTGGAGCCGGTATCCAGTGCGAAGAGGCCAAGGCGACCGCCATGCGCCTTTTCGATATTGGCCAGGGCGGACTGCTCCTCTGCCGAGGCCGGGCGGAAGGCTGCGAAAGCCGAGGCCATGGATAGTCCGGCCATCACGGTCCGTCGCGTTAGCAAAGCCTTCACTGGATATTCCGCTCCTATTGGCCGTCATTGCTTCTAGTGGAAGCAACGACACTAAATACAATCAAAACAACATGTTATTGAAGCGCCGCCGTGCGCGCCTCTATCGCCTTGATCACGGCCACCATATCTACCTCGCTAAGGGCGAGCGCCTGGGTTTCGCCATAAAGCGCAACGCACGCGTCGATCAGTGGCGAGGCGATCCCGGCCTCCCGCGCAGCATCCGCGACCAGGCGGGCATTCTTCAATACGTCGGAGATGGCGGCTTGGCGGGCGAAGTCCCGATCGCGGAGCTTCGCCGCCTTGACCCGCGACACATCGCTCGCCATCGGCCCAGCATCGAGCACGGCGAAGAACTGCGCCATGTCCAGCCCATGGGAGTCCGCGAAATGCGTTGCTTCGGCGAGACCCGTCACCATCGTGATCAGGAAGACGTTCACCGCCAGCTTCATCAGCAGCGCGCCGGGCACCGCCCCGCAGGAAAACGCCGCCTTGCAGACCGGGGCGAGTAAGGGCCGGATCGAGACTAAATCCTCCGGTTGCCCCGCCAGCATGGCCACCAGCGCCCCCGCCTCCGCAGGTTTGCGAGACCCGGATACCGGTGCCTCGATGTAGCGTCCACCCGCGGCCAGGATATCGGCCTCCAGAGCCTTCGAATACCAAGCGGGGACCGTGGCCATATTGACCACCATGCGTGCCTTGACCCGCGCTGAGAAGCCTGCCGGCCCACGCGCCAGCACCGCATCGATCGCGTCGCCGTCGGCCAGCATCAGCATTACAACGCCGCACGCGTCGAACACCGCCGCAGCGTCCTGCGCCACGGCAGCACCCGCCGCCGCCAGGGAATTGGCCTTTGCGAGGGAGCGGTTCCAGACCATCAGTGAGGTGCGCGCCTGCACCAGGTTGAGCGCCATCGCCTCCCCCATGGAGCCGAGGCCGATGAAGCCAATGGTGTCGTTGGAAACGGGCATCGTCGGATATCCCCTCAGGCCGGCCGGACCCTAGCGACGCAGCTCAATTTCGAATAACGGATATTATTGAAGAGACACTTCAAGAGTTCGGATAGATGCGCCCCATCTTCGATATCGACGCCTTGCGCGCCCTGGTCGTGGGCGTCGAGCTCGGCAGCTTTGCCCGCGCGGCCGTGCAACTGGGCCGCTCGCAATCAGCGGTTAGCATGCAGCTCAAGAAGCTCGAGGAGCAGGCAGGACAGGGCTTGCTGCGGCGAAGCGGCCGAGGCTTGGTCCCGACCGAGGCCGGGGATGCGTTGCTGACCTATGCCCGCCGGATCGTTGAGCTGCATGACGAGGCCGCGGCCTCGCTCGGCATCCGTGCCGCGGCGGCCTCCATCCGGGTGGGTCTGCCGCAGGACTGCTTTGAGGACATCATGCCGGATGCCATGGCGCGTTTCGCGCTGGTGCGCCCGGATATCCATATCGAAGTGCGCGCCGGGCGCAACTATGCCCTGGAGGAAGAGGTTCGCTCTGGGCAGCTCGACCTCGCGCTGGCCTTCTCTCGGCCGGGGTCCGACGAGCATAGCGAGCGGCTAGCGTCCCTGCCGATGCGCTGGTTCGGCGGCAAGGGATTGGCCCGACCATTGGAGGAGGACCCGGTCCCGCTCGTCCTCTTCGACCATCCCTGCCTTTTTCGGCAATCCGCCCTGCAGGCCCTGGAAGCGCAGGGCCGGCGATGGCGGCTATCCATCACCACGCCCAGCCTGCCCGGCGTCTGGGCCGCCCTCCAATTCGGGCGGGGCATCACCATCCGCACCCGGCACCGGGTCCCGGCGGGGATACGCGATGTCGGCCATAAATTCGGCCTTCCCGCCCTGCCGCCGATCGACTTGCGGATCGTCCAAGGCGCAGGACTGTCCCCCGCCGCGGCAGAGTTGCACGACATATTGCGCCTCGTCGTCCGTGAGCGGGTCGGAGAGGCTAGGTAGCCTGATCGGGAACCCGACTAGGCCGGCCGAAGTGAATCGGCGAAGGCTTCAGGGGCTGCCCTCGGCCCTGAAAGCCATTTCCGCCAAGCGCACCGCATCCTCTACCCAGGGCAGGAAGTCCCTCGCTCGGATCGCCACTCGTCGAAGGGCGACGTGATGTGGCGCCCAACTCCTCTGAGGTATCTGCGTGCTTAAATGCAAAATAACACGTACGGCAGCACCGAACTGGCCGCACGCACTGGGCGAGGTTGCAGAGTCAGCGCAAGCCACCACCGGCCAGGATGCGCTCTCCGGTCAGCCATCGCGCCTCATCGGACGCGAGGAGGCGATAACGTCCGCAATGTCCTGACGCGGACCCAGACGACCCAATAGGGTCTGGGCGATGACCCTACCCTCGAATTCCGAATCGAGTTCCTTGGCGAGCACGCCGATGCGATGTTAGAGCTGACTGCGCGTCTGGTGGGTAATCTTGATCAGGCGCGGACAAGCGCCGCAGGCCGCGCTTGGGCAGTCTCCAGATGCTCGACCGGGTCGCCCGGCTGCGCCAGGTGGATGCGCAGGCCCGTCTCTCCGGTGCCAAGACCAGGCTTGAGCACCTGCTGCCCATCATAGTGGCCGCCATTTTGAGTGCGATATGGGATCGGCGTGTCGGTGAAGAGATTTGCCATCCGGACCCTGAAGGCGGCGGCGACCTCAACCCAGCGCTCCTCCGACAGGCGGTCGCTCTGGTAAACGGTGAAGGGCGGCATGACCTCCATGCCCGGATAGAAGAGCTGCCCATGCTGGATGGGCCACAGGATCTCGTCGAGGCGGCCATTCACGCCGCGCTCGCTGTAGTGCGGCTCGCGGCCGCCGATGTTGACGGCAACCATCGCCCGGCGCCCGGCGAGCGTCCCTTCGCCATACCGATCGCCCCAGCGTTCGCCGCCTTGCGGACCGACGCCGTAGGCGAAACCATGCGCATAGACACGCTCGACCCAACCCTTCAGGATCGCGGGCGTGCTGAACCACCACAGCGGAAAGGTGAGGATGACGGCGTCCGCCCACAGCAGCTTCTGTTGCTCCGCGGCGACATCGGCAGGCTGAGTGCCCTTGGCGAAGGCGTTGCCCGATTCCGATGCATAGTGCAGCCGGTCAGCGTTCTTACGCTGCGGGAAGTCGGCGGCATCGGCCACGGCCTTCCAGCCCATGGCGTAGAGGTCTGATACCTGAACCTGATGCCCCTGGGCGGTCAGCGTTTCGACCGCGAGGTTCTTCAACGAGTTGGTCAGCGACTGGGCTTCGGGGTGGGCGTGGACGATAAGAACGTTGCTCATGCGGTGATCCTGAACGGGATGGGAAGGTGCCGGCTTTCAGCCTTCCCATAAAGCTAGAGACCACTTCGCCATTCTTGAAATCAAAGGATCTATGTGCTGGCATCTGCGCCATGGATACCAGCCAGCTCGATTTCAACCTGCTCGTGACGCTCGACACTTTGCTGGCGGCGCGCAATGTGACCCATGCGGCACGTCGCCTGAACATGAGCCAGCCCGCGCTTTCGACCCGTCTGGCACGGTTGCGCGACATCTTCGACGACCCGCTGTTGATCCCGGCGCAACGCGGCATGGTGCCGACTCAGAAAGCGATGGAACTTCAACCGCGGCTGCATGATGCGCTCGAAGCTGTGCGCCGGGTCGTGGCAGCGGACTCGGCATTCGATCCTTCACGAGCGAAAGGGACGATCCGAGTCGCGGCCACCGATTACACGCAGAGCGCCTTGCTTCTGCCTCTGCTCCGTACCCTGCGGCAGGAAGCGCCGGGGCTTCGGATTGCGTGGCATAGCCTGGATCTCACCGCCTTGTACGGCCAAATGGAGCGCGGAGCGGTCGATCTGGCTATTAACCGGCCGCAAACGGCGCCAGAGCACTTACGGATGCGCACGCTTTGTCATGAGGAATACGTCCTGATCGCGCGAGCGGGGCATCCTGATGTCAAAGGCAGGATCGACCTCGACTTGTTCTGCAGCCTCGACCACGTCATCGTATCCCCCGAGGGAGGCGGCTTCGCCGGGCCAACCGACACTGTTCTCGAAGCGATGGGGAGATCGCGGCATGTCGCTCTCTCCGCGCCGGGCTTTCTTGTCGTTCCAAGGATCGTCGCAAGCTCCGACATGATCGCGGTCGTGCCGGCGCGCATCGTTCGCGAAGAAAGGGAGCGACTGCAGGTCTTTGATCCCCCCATTGGCGTCCCAGGCTTCGAACTCGCCATGCTTTGGCATGATCGGACGACAACGCACCCGCTTCAGCGATGGGTAAGGGAGCGCTTTGTCATGCTCCTTGAGGACACCTGACCCCGCCTGTCCTGGGGATCCGACGAGGATCGTGGTCGACGTATTGGTCAACCGACGGCCGGGCGTTCATAGGCATCGTCCGGCAGTCAGTTTCTACGGCGCCATAAGCGAGACTTACGAAGGAAACTTGTCCGCGAGCACGTCGGCTTTGCGGATTTGAGGTGCCGTAGCAAGGAGTTCGTCGGCATGCGCCATGAGCGCTGCGGCAACTTGGCCGGTGAGATGTGCCTCGCGGCCCGCCTCGTTATCGAAGGCGTCAAAGATTGCGAAGGTGCCTTTGTCATAACGCACGGCAAACCAGGCGATCGTGCCGGGCTCGGCCGCGACCAGGCTCTGGGCGCTCGCTAGAAAAGAGGCGACCTCCTCTTCCTTGCCCGGCTTTGCCTTGAGCTCGACGTAGAGAGAAACAGCGGTCATGGGATTTCCTTGAAGTTTGAGAATGGTTGTGTGTCTGGATCTCAGTTTGCTCAGAGCGCCGAGTGATCTTTGACCGCCTCTTCGAGGGCGGACTTCATGCCGAGAAATCGATCGTCGACGGCGCCCGGATTGTCGCGGTTGAGCGCGATCATCTGAGCGCGTGCCTCGCCGCCGCGAACGACTTCGAAAGCGTCGGCCTCAATGCCGTCGAGAATGGCGTCGGCGACGGTGGAGGCCGGTTCGCGCGCAAAGCCGAGCTCAGGCCCCGCTCGGTTCGATTTCATCATGGGCGTGTCCGTGCCACCCGGATAAGCGGTGAGGACGTGGATACCTTCGCCCTTGAGCTCGCGCCGCAGTGCTTCTCCAAAGCGAGCCAGGCCGGCCTTGGTTGCAGCATAGGTCGCGTAGAACGGCGTCCCAATCAGCGCGGCGCCCGAGGTGACATTCACGATCATCGCGTCACCGCTGGCGCGCAGCGCCGGCAGGGCAGCACGCGTCAGCAGGATCGGCGCCAGGAGATCAACATCGAGCATCGCCTGGAGTTCGGCTTCCGGAATGTTCTCCAGGCGTCCGGCCCGGACGCCACCAGCATTGTTGATGAGAACGTCGAGGCCGCCCAAGGCATCGATCGCCCCATGGATCGTTGCCGCGCGGCCTTCCGGCGTCGCGACATCCGCGGCCACGCTCCAGACCGAGGCGCTGGTTTGCCGAAGCTCCTGGAGCGCCGCCGCAAGAGCCTCGGGCCGCCGTCCGGTTATAGTGACCTTGGCCCCCTTAGCCAGGCATGCGCGAGCAAGCGCAAGCCCGATGCCGCTCGACCCGCCGGTGATCAGGACCCGCTTCCCCGCGATATTCATGGTTGCGCTCCCGCGAGTTTGTCTTGGGTCTTGGTCTCGAAATCGCCGGCGTCATGGCGTTCGCGCAGTTGCTCGGAGGGCTCGCCCCGCACGCGATTGACCATGCGGCCACGCTTCACGGCGGGCCGTGCGAAGATGGCCTCAGCCCAACGCTGCACGTGTCTGTAATCCTGAACCGACAGGAACTCCGCAGCCTCGTACTGCCACCCCTTTACAAGACCGCCGTACCAAGGAAACACCGCGATATCGGCGATGGTATATTCAGGGCCGGCGAGGTATTCGCTCTCGGCCAGCCGGCGGTCGAGCACGTCCAACTGGCGCTTCACCTCCATGGCGAAGCGGTCGATCGCATATTCGATCTTCGTCGGCGCATAGGCGTAGAAATGCCCAAAGCCGCCGCCGAGATAGGGCGCGCTGCCCATCTGCCAGAACAGCCAGTTCAACGTCTCGGTCCGGGCCGGGACATCCTTGGGCAGGAAGGCGCCGAACTTTTCCGCCAGATAGAGCAGGATCGAGCCGGATTCGAACACGCGGATCGGCTGCGGGCCGCTTCGGTCGAGCAGCGCCGGGATTTTCGAGTTGGGATTGACCCTGACGAAACCTCTGCCGAACTGGTCGCCGTCGGCGATGTTGATCAGCCAGGCATCGTATTCCGCACCTGCATGGCCGAGGCCTAGCAGTTCCTCCAACATGATGGTGACCTTCACGCCGTTGGGCGTGCCGAGCGAATAGAGCTGCAGTGGGTGGCGGCCGAGCGGCAGTTCCTTCTCATGGGTCGGGCCGGCGACGGGCCGGTTGATGCTCGCGAAGGCGCCACCGTTGGGCTGATTCCAGGTCCAGACCTTTGGAGGCGTGTATTCGGGCGAGTCAGCCATGTTCAGCTCCTCCGGTTCTCAGCTCAGGCGGCTGGCGGGTAATTGGACGGGAAGAGCGCGCGCTTGGTCTCCTCGTCGTTGACCTTCTTGAACGGGTGGTCCTTGCCGACGGCCCGGGCGCGGGCAACCGCGGGACGTGCATCGACGGTCTGGAACAGCCGCTTCAGGTTCGGGAAGGGAGCGAGCGGATCCTCCTCGCCCTTGCGCACGCGCGACGCGCGGTCGAGCCATCCCCAGGCCGAGATATCGGCGATCGTGTAGGTATCGCCGACGATGGTGGTTCGACCTTCCAGATGGTCATTCAGCACCTGATAGTGGCGCTCGGCCTCGCGGCGATAGCGGTTCACCGCATAATCGAGCCCTGCGGGGGCAGCGAACTGGAAGTGGACGGCCTGGCCCGAAAATGGCCCCAGGCCGGAGGCGATGAAGAGCAGCCAGGACAGAAGCTCGGGTCGATCCTCCGGCGCGCCGAGAAACTGGCCGGTCTTCTCGGCGAGGTAAATCAGGATGGCGGTGGAATCGAAAACCCGCGCTTCCTTACCGCCCGGCCCGTCGGTATCGACGATGGCGGGCACCTTGCCGTTGGGATTGATCGCCCTGAACGCAGGCAGATGCTGCTCGCCCTTGCTGGTGTCGATGGGCACGGCCTCGTAGGGCAGCCCCGTCTCCTCCAGGAGTAGCGCCACCTTGGCGGGATTGGGCGTCGGATGGAAATAGAACCGGATCATGGCGTCTCCTCGGGCTTGAGTGGTTGTTACCCGGCGCGCAGCACCTTGAGCGCGTCCAGGATCGCGCTCGGCTCAAGACGTCGGCGGTAGTCGACCTCGACGGCGGCGAGGGCCACGCGGCCGTCCCGGGCGATGACGTAGGTCGCGGGCACCGGCAGCTCCCAACTATCGTCGCCGTTGATGCCGGGAAGTGCTTTGTTGTTCGAGCGAAGCGCATCGCGCAGTTCTTCGGCCAGCGACCAGACGAGCCCGAAGCGGCGGGCGACGTCGTTCCCGACATCGCTCAACACGTCGAATGTGAGGGCATTTGCCTCGGCGGTCGTGAGCGAGCCATCGGGCAGTTGCGGTGAGATCGCAACAAGCCTGGCACCCATTTCGGTGATCTCCGGCAGGATGGCCTGATAGGCGTGGAGTTGGATGTTGCAATACGGGCACCAGCCGCCGCGGTAGAAGGTGACGATGGCCGGTCCCGATTGCAGCAGGTCGTGCAACGACACCACCGTGCCCTTGACATTGGGCAGTCGGAAGTCCGGCGCCAGATCGCCGAGGCCGACCGCGCGTTCCAGCGCGAAGCTGGCGCGCAATTCGTCGATCTTGGCTTCGTAAAGAGCAGGCCTGCCGGCAGGAGCGGTGCGCGCGAATTCCGCTTTGAAGGCGTCGAGCTGTTGCTGCAATCCCATCAGCTGGTCCCTTTTTGGTCCCAATTTCACGACCTGGCTCAGCATCGGTACGGTGGATGATGGCCGCACCTTGCGTTCTAGTATGATCATTCTAAAATGCAACAGCGAACAGCGCCGCGTGTCTGTGGCGACGGATGGTTGACGGAATGGCACGACCGAGAGAGTTCGAGGAAGGCGCGGTGCTGGACGCCGCTGTCTTGTGCTTCTGGGCTCAGGGATACGACGCGACGTCGGTCAAGGACCTGGTCGCTCGGACAGGCCTCACCGCGGCCAGTCTCTATAACGCGTTCGGCGACAAGCGGGCGCTCTACCAGAAGGCCCTGGACCACTATGTCGAAGCCGGCATCTCTGACCGGATCCGACGTTGCGAGACGCTGCCACCGCGTGCCGCGATCGAGGCCTTCTTTGACGAGATTTTGGCGCGCTCGCTTGAGGATGCTGACCGCAAGGGCTGCATGCTAGTCAATGCGGCGCTCGATGTTGCGCCTCATGATGCCGAGTTTCGTACCGCCGTCGCCGCGGTGCTGTCGCGGCTCGAGGACTTCTTTCTGCGCTGTGTCGAGGCCGGCCAGGCAGACGGTACGATTACCCGGTCACAGGCAGCAGCGACGCTCGCGCAGCATCTCTTGGGTATCCTGATGGGCGTCCGCGTCCTTGCGCGTGTCCGACCCGAACGCTCTTTGCTCGAGGGCATCGTGATGCCCGCACTCGCCTTGCTGCGCTGCGGCAGCGACAGCGCCTCATGAGCGGCGAGGATTTGCGATCCCGCTACGAGGCGGCGGTCTCGGCGTTGCGGGTGCAGGTCATTGCGATGCGTCAGGAGGGAATGCCCGCCGAAGGGATCGCGCGATCGGTCCATGCCGAGCGGCGCAGCCTGGCCGTTCAGTTCAAAGAGCAGACGCCCGAGCCCCTGCGCTCCCTCATTCGTCGCCGAACCCTCGCCGTCTATGGCGACCCCATCGGTCCCACCATTGAGCACCTGCTCGCGCGGGGCAAAAGCTGGAACGACATCATCGACAGCGCGACGAGGCCGGGGCGGCTCCCGTCATTCACCGTCGGCGAACCCCCGCCTCTGCTACGCCAACAGCCTGAGGTCGAGGCCCAGCTGCGTCGGTGACACTAGGTCTTCCGGCTCGAAGCTGGAGAGCGTCACGCCCAGCAGGCGGATGCCCTTCTGTGGGGGGTAGATCGAGCGCACCAATTCGATGCTGACAGCATGCAGGACCTCCCGCGGCGCGATCGGACTAGGCAGGGTGCGGCTGCGCGTCGACTGCCGAAAGTCGCTGTATTTGATCTTCACGGTCACGGTTCGTCCGAGCATCCGTGTCTTCTCACACCAGCTCCAAACATCGTCCGCCATGGCGATTACGCCGGCCTCGATGTCGGCGGCCGCCGTCAGATCCTCGCGGAACGTCGTTTCCGAACCGGAGGATTTGCGGGGCCGGTTCGGTTGCACCGGCCGATCATCCAGACCGCGCGAGATGGCATAGTACCAGCTGCCCGACTTGCCGAAATTCGCCTGCAGGAACGAGAGCGACTGCTGCTGCAGCTCAAGGCCGGTGAAGATGCCGAGCGCGTTCATCTTCTCGGCTGTCCTGGGGCCGATGCCGTGGAATTTCTTGATCGGCAGCGCCTGGATGAAGGCAGCGCCGTGGGCAGGCGGGATGACGAACTGCCCGTTCGGTTTGCGCTGATCGGACGCCAGCTTCGCGAGAAACTTGCAGTAGGAAATCCCGGCCGATGCGTTGAGCCCGGTCTCGTCCTTGATGCGCGCCCGGATCTCCGCCGCCGTCGCGGCGGCGGTCGGCAAGCGCCGCCAATTGGCTGTCACGTCGAGATAGGCCTCGTCCAAGGACAAGGGCTCGATGAGATCGGTGTATTCGGCGAAAATCGCGCGGATCTGCATGGAGACGGCGCGGTAGACGTCGAAGCGGGGCGGCACGAACACCAGCTCGGGACACTTGCGAGCGGCGGTCGTCGAAGGCATCGCGGAATGCACTCCGAAAGCACGCGCCTCGTAACTCGCGGCCGCGACAACCCCGCGGGCGGCGCCGTGGCCGACCGCCACGGGCCGGCCACGCAGTGACGGATCATCGCGCTGTTCGACCGATGCGTAGAAGGCATCCATGTCGACATGGATGATCTTGCGTGAAGGAGGATCGGTCACATCAAACTCGAACGGCAGTCAGCGCCACATGCTGCGCATGCGGGCGCCGATATCGATCTTGACCTGGCTGAGTGCAGCCTGCCGCGCGACCTCGGTCGCCAGAACCGGCCAGGTCATGCGCTCGAACAACGGCAGCAGGCTGGCGGGGATGAACCGAGAGCGCGCGGCGTAGACGTGCCGGTCTCCGAGGGTCGGTTGGCCGTAGGTGAAGAAGCGATGCGGGGTGATCAGATGCAGTGCGTCCTTGGCCCGGGTCATCGCGACGTAGAGCAGACGGCGCTCCTCCTCGATCTCGGCCGTAGTGCCGGTGCCAAGGTCGGAGGGCATGCAGCCGTCCACCACATTCAGCACGAAAACCGACTTCCATTCCTGGCCCTTGGCGGAATGGATCGTGGAGAGGATCAGGTAGTCCTCGTCCAGCAGCGGCACACCCGCCTGGTCGCTTGTGGCATCCGGAGGGTCAAGGGTCAGGTCGGTCAGAAACCGACTACGTGACGGATAGCCGGCGGCGATCTGCTCCAGCTGCAGCAGGTCAGCCTGGCGGACCTCCGCATCCTCATGCATCCGTTCGAGATGCGGCACATACCACGGGCGAGCAGCCCCCATTTCCCCCGGCCAACCGGATTTACCGCGCCGCAATTGCAGGAGCAGCTGGACAAGGTCCGTCCATGCCTCCCCCGCTCGTGGCGGCGGGACGATCGCGGCGAGCGAACCAATCGGATCAACCTGGGCAGCCATGGCGTCGAGGACGCGCTGTGCGGACGCCGGTCCCACGCCGGGGAGCAGCTGCAGGACCCGAAAGCCGGCCACGCGATCGCGCGGGTTCTCGGCAAGCCGGAGCACCGCCAGCAGATCCTTCACATGCGCAGCCTCCAAAAACTTGAGACCGCCGAATTTCACGAAGGGGACGTTGCGCCGGGTCAGTTCGATCTCCAGCGGACCACTATGGCTGGAGGTGCGGAACAGGACCGCCTGCTGTTTCAGGTCCATGCCCCCCTCGCGATTGTCCAGCACTCGATCGACGATGAAGCGAGCCTGATCCGCCTCATCCCGCACGCTGACGAGAGCGGGCAGCTCTGCCGATGGCCGGTCAGTCCAGAGATTCTTCGTGAAGCGCTCGGCCGCCAGCCCGATGACCCCGTTGGCCGCGGCGAGGATGGGTTGGGTGGAGCGGTAATTCCGGTCCAGGGTAATGACGGTCGCCGGCGGACTGAATTTGTCCGGGAAGTCGAGGATGTTCCGCACCGTCGCGGCGCGGAAGGCGTAGATCGCCTGCGCGTCGTCGCCGACGACCGTCAGGCCGGCGCCCCCTGGCTTCAACCCAAGCAGGATGCTCGACTGAAGCCGGTTGGTGTCCTGATACTCGTCCACCAGCACATGATCGAATCGGTCGCCGATATGCGCCGCCAGGACCGGATCGCCGACCATCTGCGCCCAATAAAGGAGGAGATCGGCGTAATCGAGCACCCCTTGGGCCTGCTTCGCTTCCACGTAGGTCGCGAACAACTCCCGCAGCTGCACCTCCCAGGCGGCGCACCAGGGGAAGTGCTCCTGCAGCACGGCGTCGAGCGGCATCTCGGCGTTGATGGCGCGGGAGTAGATGGACAATCAGGTGGCCTTCGTGGGGAACCGGCTCTCGGTCTGGGAGAAGCCGAGCTGATGACGGAAGAAGTTCATCAAATCCGCCGAATCTTCCCGGTCATGAATGGTGAAGTTCGGCTGCAACCCGATCTGCTCGGCGTATTCCCGCAGCAGCTTGGCGCCGATCGCGTGAAAGGTGCCCGCCCAGGTCAGCGCGTCCGTCATCACCCCGGCCTTGGCGCCCAGCACCTTCGCGCAAATCCCTTCCACACGGCGCGTCATCTCGAACGCGGCCCGGCGGGAAAAGGTCATCAGCAGGATGCGGCGGGGATCGGCCCCATTAACGATCAGATGGGCGACCCTGTGGGCCAAGGTATTGGTCTTGCCCGATCCAGCACCTGCGATCACCAGAAGCGGGCTTGCGGTCACCCCACTTGCCCCCGTCCCGACCGCGACCCCATGTTCGACGGCTTGGCACTGCTCCGGATTGAGTTTGGCAAGATAGTCGAGGGGCATCTATGAGCAACCGGCGACGGAGGGGAGAACCACTCAAGCATGTTTCTCGTTTTGTTCACAAGGCCGGTGACCGGGGAAGACCTCGGGGCTCCCCAGGCCCTGTCGAGGCCGTCGCATTCCCATGGGTGACATTCCGAACGCGGTCGCTGCCTTCACGCCGGCAGAACGCGAATACATACGGCGCGAGCTCGACATGTTCTTTTCCACCCTGCCCCGCGTGGCAGACGGGTTTCGGCTAAAAGTCTGGAGAGCGGGACCCTTGGCGGGCCAGCCAAAGCTCTCTCCGGCCGGCAAAAGCCTCGTGGAACGCAACCTGATGCGCGTGGATACGACGACCCGCGTCCCTCGCCTCTTCTCCACCGAAGAGGGGCTGGCGGCCCTCCGGCTGATGATGGCTGACCGCCGCCTCGCCAACCCTGAGAAATTCGCCCACATCAGGCAAGAGCTCGGCCTGCCCCCGGAGACCTGAGAGGCTATCGTTGGATGACGCTCGAATGACCGGGTTGGGGGGAAGCGGTTGGTCTGCCGTCGAACCCGAGAAGGTGTAAGCCGACGCACTCGAGCGCAAGGCGCATAAGCGAAGCGTCATGCGCCATCGCAAGCCGGCGCACGCGCGAGCAGAATCCGCACGGTATCGTTCCGCTACGCTGAGCCCTGCCTCCGTCGGCGCATGGCGCTGCGCTTGTGCGCCGTTTCCGGGGCATTCAGGTGCCGGGTCAGCCGGCTACGGCCGAGTCATACCTACGACACGTTGGCCTGGGATTGGGAGGTCGAACTGCACCGGTGGCACCTCGGGCAGCTCGCCAGCAACGATTCTCGCTCGTATTTGCGCAGCCACTGGCCCGATCGGGATTATGAGCGTGCAACGTGCTACGGCTCCAGGAAGTTCGGCATCCCAACGAACGGAATCGGGTTGGAGCGACAAAAAACCAGGCTCGCGACCCGGTTCGGTCGCCTTGGCAACAAGTGCAAACAGTGGGTTGGCTACCGGCGCTAAACGTTCGACGGCAACTCCGAAGCCTGCTACAGCTTCCGCGACCACGGCAATGCCGAGGACTTCGGCGAATGTGTAGCCTTCCGAGCGGCCATCCTTTTGACTCAGGGGGCTGATATGCTTCTTCCAATACCGGAGCGCATCCTTCGAAACACCCGTGATTTCAAGAACTTGGCTATGCCTGTAGCGCATGTTGGAAGCCGCTTTGCGTGGTCGTTTGCAGGTTGAGCAGGGCTTTCGACCTATTGGAAATGGGGTCGACCCCATATATAGTAGGGTTCGGATGAGCGAAAAGGAGGGATAGGTGATGGAATTGAGCCGCTACGATTACGCTGAACTCATCGCCGCCCTTTGGAAGCTCGGTGCGGACGGGGAGCGTATGCCCACCTCCCATGGGATCCTTGATCGAGCACTCAAGACCGTTCAGACGCGCCTTCCTGAAGCTTATCGCGATCGCCTGACGTTTGGAATGACCAGCGTTGGGATGAGGTGTTTCGAGCTTCCCGACATCCTTCTGGCCGCTCAAGATGCACTTCTCACGAGTGAGCCGAACCCGACGTATTTGACCACCGAGGTCACTCTAAGTGAGGGATCGGCCCGCCAGATCGTCGTTCGCAACGGGCTCTCGACGGCGGAGGCCCGCGAGCTCGGCAGGCACCTTAAGGCCAGCGTGGATGACCTACGCCACCGGTGGTCGATCGAAGGTGGCCAGCCGGTCGCAGCCTGAAGGCAGCGATCCGACGGCCAGCACGGCCAATGCCACAGCAAACCGGTGTCTCACGTAGGCTCAACCAGGCGGCACCGGTCCTCGCGACTCACATCGACGGCCTGGTAAGTGGCTGGTTGCAACCTCTCAGAGCGCGTCTTGACCGAGGGCCGCTAAACGATCTCCGGCCCAAGCACCTCAACGACCCGGTCTGGAGCACAATTGAGCTCTATCCTTGGGAGGTCGCCCTGCTCGATACCCCGCTCATGCAGCGGCTCAGGGGTGTGCGCCAGCTCGGCCTCGCGCAGTACGTCTTCCCTGGCGCCGGACATGATCGTCTCGAGCATGTTTGCGGCGTCGTCGGTGCCGTGGAAGCGACAATTCAATCGCTGCGACGGCAGCGCGAACGCGTCGCGCTGGTACCCGGCAGCCAGCCGCTTCCCGATATCGACGAGGCACGCCGCTTCGAGCTGCGGCTCGCCGGTCTGCTGCACGATATTGGCCACGGTCCATTTAGCCACGCGATCGAGCCGGTGCTACAGCATCCCTTCCAAGATACGGACGCAGGCGACCCCGCCGATAATTGGCGCGCTGACATCGCCAAGGCGCAGCGCGTGCTCCAGCAGCACTATGTGCAGAACAAGCGGCCGTCTGTTTCCGAAACCCTTGCCGTGATGATGGTTGCCTCGCCCGCATTGGGGGCCGTCCTCGGCCACCAAAACTTCGTCATCGCTCACCGACGCCAAGTGGATATTCAGGAGGTGGTCGTCGCCTCGATCGTCGGAGCAGTCGAAGGACCTGGTGCCGATCATTTGAGTCGCGTCGTAAGCAGCCAGATCGATGCTGACAAGCTCGATTATCTTGCGCGCGACGCTCATCATGCGGGCCTCGAGATCGGATTCGAAACCAACCGGCTTCTGGCGAAACTCGAGGTTTTGGCCGTCCGCGAGGACCGCCTCGGCGACGCAGCAGAGGACTTGAAGGAACGCGCGCGGCGGGCCCCCGGCGGCGTGTATTACGATGTCGGCATCGCCGCGTCCGGCTTTGGGTCGTTTGAACAGATGCTGATTGGCCGGACGTTCCTTTACGACCGGCTCTACCACCACCATAAGGTGCGCGCCGCTGACGCGATGGCGCAGCGCCTGGCGATCACCGCCCAGGAAGAGCGCGGCGCGAGACTGAGCCTAGAAGAGGTCTTCGAGCGGATTAGCGACGACACGATGATCCGCGTGCTCGGGGGTGAGGTGACGCACCCCGCGATCGCTGGCGGTGGCACGCGCGCATCTGGGCTGGCGCGCGCCATCCTCGACCGTGAGTTATACCATCGCGCCTTTGCATTCCGGGGCCGGTTCATCGCGTGTCCAGCGCTGAAGGAACGCGACAAGGAAGATCTGCGGCAAAACAAATGGGGAGCGCTAGTCAAGGAACTCGATTCCCTGTCGAGCCGGATGCAGCTCGAGAGGCAGATCTTCACGTTCGCGCAGACGATCGGTACGTCCCTGCGCAGCAACTTCCCAGAAGACGAAGCGCTCAGCGAAGCCATGGATCGCCTTGCAGCAGCTGGCGCCGAGCAGATCATCGTCGACCTCCCCGAAAGCAAGGCAGATGCGATCCGCATCCTGGCCCGTTATCCCAACGATCGTCTTGCCGTTCCCGAGTTCTCGTTCAACCCCGTCAAATGGGCGGATGCCTACGACCTGCAAAAACGGACGGGCTACGTGTTTTGCCCGCGCGAGACCGTCGCACTGGTCGGGCTTGCGGCCAAACTCATGTTCCTCAAGCGGTTCGGCCTCGTCATGGCGAAAGAGGCCGACGGTTACATCAAGGCGCCTGAGATCAGGCGGGATTGGCTGGAACACCTGCTCGCGGTTCAGCTGGTTGATCAGGAGGCAGTGCAGCATCTGAAAGAGCAGCGCTTCTCGCTTCTGCGGATCAACCTCGAGGACGTTCCGGTGCCCCAGGAATGGCTTGAGGAGGATCCCGATCTCGGCGTAAGGCTCGCCATTGAGCTGGACGCCCTGCTGCCCGCCGGCCTGATTGCGTCTGAGAAGGAGGCCCTCACCAAGACATTGAAGGGTATCTTCCGCTTCGTCGACAGCTGGCACAACGGCGGCGACGCGACGGCGGATCTGGTGGATGAAAGGGCCCTCCAGGCCAAGGTCCGGCCGGCGCTCCACATTCAAGGTATCAAGGTCGCCGAGGCTGGCGCGCTGAGTGGCGGAGAATTCGATCTTGTCGCCGAAGACCGGGTGGTCATCGAGAACAAGATCGCTGACGCGGTCCGCGATCCGTTTGATGCCAAGGCTGCCGCCGCCACGCAAGGCCGACGCTACGCAATCGCCCTGGGTGGTCGCGTCGTGCTCGTCGTGATGGCCTACGTTCCGAAACCGGGACAGTTTCCAACCAAAACCAAGAGCGTGCTCGTCAGAAAAATCGACGATCAAGACGATCGACGAGCCGAAATTCGAGTGATCCTTCCGTACCGCGCCCCCGTCCCATCGCGAGAAAAGCGCCTATCGGCGTCTCCGGACGGCAAAAAGGCAGACTAAGACCAGCTCCACGAAGTTGGACCCCGAAGTCGAGTCCTATGTCGTGTAGCTGACGATCAGGCGCGCAAGCGGACTAACTTAGACTGTCCCGAATATAAATGTCTGACGGCTAAAATGATGCGACTCCACAATATCGCGCTGCGAGGGTCTTCTCGGTGAACAAATACCATCTCGAATTGACGACCCCTGAGCGCGAAATACTCGAGAGGATCGATCTTCGCGCGTATCATACCAATCATGCCGAGGGGCACGCGGCCTACAACGCCAACAAGGAACCAATCCTGGCACTGTTGTCCTCGCTGGGCGAGCGGAAGGGTGTTCCTGCTCAGCGGCTCAGCTACTGGAATGACCCCCGTTACAACTACGGTCGTATCAAGACGTCACGGAAGGGGTTGTTCGAGCGAAACGGTTGCGTGGGCCCCGACATCTACACGCACCCCCATTTCATCCCGTATTTGCGATATTTTCTGTTCGGCGCAGACCTTTCGGATGCGGTAATAACCGCCTTCGAGGAGAAGGTTGGAAATCCCCAGTGGGTCTCTTCGAGCGATATCGTGCCGGTCGGAAAGGCTGCACGCGATCTTACGCGCCAGCACCGCCTCGACCGCGCCGACGCGCCGGATGAGTTCTTTAAGCTTTGTCTTGATATCGGGCTCAGTCTGAGCGTTGCGGAAAGCGTGATGCGCACCGTGAAGCAAGTCCGCTAGGAGTCGCTGGATCAAGAGGGCTTCGCTGTATCATGTCATGAGTTGATGCATGCTGGCAGCACACGCGAGCCGACCTTTCTTAGAGGTCGTCGAAGCGGTTGCTGGCGCCCAAGTTCAATGAGCTGATCGACGCGCACGCGGCCGAATTAGCCGGATGTGGTGGCGATCGCAGCAAGGCTGGCCGGCATTATCTCGTCGGTCTTCGAAGCCGGCACGTCACAAAAGACTCGCTCGGGGCCCATGGGCGCATAGTGAAGACGTCAAGTCAGACTCGAAGCATTTGCCTGGGCTATACATGATCCCTGACGGCCTCGCAGGATGGGGCCACATCCGACAATTCCTACTGGATCGCTAGACCACCATGCCGCGTCACATCTTCTTTTCATGGCAGAGCGACACCCCCAACCGGGTCGGCCGATCGCTGATCGAAGCCTCTCTCGAGCGGGCGATCGGCGTGTTGCAGGCCGATGCCGATATAGACCCGGCCGAGCGGGACATTGCGGTCGATCGGGATACGCGGGACGTGCCTGGATCGCCGCCGATTATGGAAACCATCTTTGGCAAGATCGATCGTGCGGCGGTTTTCCTGTCGGATCTGACCTATGTAGCCGAACGCGTCGGCGGCGGACGAACCCCCAATCCCAATGTTTGCATTGAGCACGGCTGGGCTCTAAAGGCGTTAAGCTGGCGTCGAGTCATCGCGGTGATGAATACGGCGATGGGTCATCCGGACGAGCACGAGCTACCGTTCGATGTGCGCCATACTCGCCGGCCAATCTTCTTCTTGTGTCCTGCCGACGCCGACGCCGACGCGCGCCGCGAAGCCAGCAGCGCGCTGACCAAGCAACTGGTCACTGCCTTGAAGGCGATCTTTAGCGACGCCGCCGCTCGCTCCGAGGCCGATGCTGCGATAGCGGTGCTTGATCCGCGTCGGGAGGAAGCCCAGGCGGCGCTACAAGCCCTCGCGTTTGACGGGCATCGTGGGACGCTACCCGAGATTGTTACCTTACCTCGCGTCACGTTGCGTCTGGCGCCGTTCTGCGCATCCGAAGGTCGTCGGATCGACCCTCGTCAGGTCATGGAAATGCAGATTCGCTTCCCCCTATCGACGGAGGCGTCCGTCAAAGCCGAAAGCGATGGTCGCCAATGGTGGAGCTGCGCGCCACCGCGGCGGTGGAAGGAGACTATGAACCCCGAGACGGCATGGCGGATGCGACTGGTTCGACCAGGCAATCTGGAATATCAGGCAACCATTGGCGCACGCATCGACAATGACCGGGAGATCCTCGTCGACGGGCGACGCCTTGAGGGTCTAATCATTCGCGCCCTGGAGCGCATGGCGAGTATCGCCAGGGGGCTCGGTCTCGTCGGGCCCGCGCTCGTCTCCGTATCCTTGGAAGGGGTCGAAGATGTCGAGCTGACTCGCGCTCGCCCGGGTGGACGGCGCATTCGCCAGCCAGAAGTGATGCTACCGACAGCCATGGTGCCGAATCTAGTCCTACCGTTAGCCCAAAGCCTCCATGAGCAGTTCGACATTCTATGGCAGACGGCCGGCTGGCCGGACGGTTCCCCGTCCTTTGGCGGGGGCGCTTGGGTCGGGTACGAGGACAGGCAGAATTACGACTAACCAAGAGACTTGGGCCGGGCTGCACGCCCAGCTGATGCCGTCTAGGACGTGCGCTGGATCAAGGCGGCAGGCAAAGTGCCAACTTGCCGTCCCCTTCTTCTCGAGGTCGGGGCTTAGTCATTCGGGGGACGTGCATCTCAAATTAATCTTTGGAGTGTAGCCGTGGTCCACGGTCGGCAGTGAAGAGATCAGCCCGCCCAAATCTTTTCATATGCAACGCGCGAATTCTCGATATGGACAGCCAGGATTAGTCATCGCTCTTAGCCTTCCTGCCGCGTGGCGCCACCTCTTGCTGCCGTGGCCTTTTCCTACGCGGATTGCTATTTCCCGCCGCCCTGGCCGCGTCGAGTTGCGGTTGCTTCCTGATATCGACTACGAGGCAAGCAACGGCCATGTCACCGATTCCTCCCTTGTAGCGAGCTATGAAGCCCGGCGGTTTGGAGTCAGAAAGCGGCAACTCAGTGCTGGTAATGTAATTGAACCGCGGGGGTGGCTCGCGAGCGGCAATGTCCCTCAGACTATTCAGCACGGACGCTGGGTCCGAAACGTCTGCATATGCAATCAGAAAAAGCAGAGGGCAGCTCGTATAGGCGAAAAGCTTCTGGAAATGGGACTTGAGATCATCACGTGCAAAGGCATGTGTCATTGGAAGTCTGCATACAAGAGCTTCGATGACAGTCTGCTCCACGCCCTTGTGGTCCAACGTCAAGTCCCGCTCACCCGGATTTCCCTGCGCCGTGTATCCACCCTTTGATTGATCTTTCCACGACCACCCCAAAAACGCGGATCGCGCAGACAGCAAATGCCCGACAAGCGCATTTAGATCGTCTTCCCTGTCGGAGAGGCTAATGACTTTCATCATTGGCACCAGTGACATGACACTGGCCGCGGCAGAGCGAACGTCATCAACCACCAGCGTTTCGAATGGGTTGAGATCACCTCGTAACACTCTGGCTTGCTGAGTCGGCTCCATCTGAACTAAGTCGTGGAACGCCAGCCGCACGTTGTCCAGCCGATCCGCTAACGACAAGACGGGAGCGACAATCGCATAAGCCCTCCCGTTTTCAATGTGCTCGCGCGCGGCATTCAACAGTTCGCTGTAGCCCAGGGCCAACTCAGCAGTCCGCAGGATAGACAGCCCCTCGGCAACGTGGCCCACTCTCGCCTGTGCAATCGCCATATAGGCCGCTGAGTTCTCTCTAAGACGGCTATGCTGGAATGGCCACAGTTCTTCAATCGCCCGCTCCGGGTTACCCATTGCAAGAAGCAGAAGGGCCTTGTTGCAGCTGAAGAGTTCCATATTTGCAGTGCCAGTCGCCCGCGCCTTTCTCATCATTGCCTCAGCGTCACCCAACACCTGGCGGGCTCGGAGAGCATCGGCGCCTCGAAGCAGCTGGAACGCATCGCTCTGCAGGAGCAACGTGACACGTATTGCGAACAAATTCTCCGCATAGGCGACAATATCCGGTCGCTTGCTCTGCAACCGGCTGAACGCGCTTTCTGCCAATTGTCTGTCGCCGCCAGGCTTCCGCAGCGCGCTCAGGGCTTGGTAAAAGGTGATTGTGTCATGCGCCGAGGCTTTCTCATGCGGAGGCAGACTTTGCGGAACCGCGGTCCCTTCGATGGCTGCCCAATCCTCCCGCAGCAATTGAAGCCGCAGGGTTGAGGTCAATCGGGCAATCTCCCGCCCCGGTACCGGTCCGAACGTCTTTAAGCCACGTTCCTCGTCAATGAACCGTGCTGCCGCATCCAGCGCGCCGGCGGACAGCAACGCATCGATGCGCGCCTGCGTTTCTATGAGCGAGTATACCGTTCCCGCTACCGATGGCCCAAGCTCATCCAGACGCTCTGTTATCTGTCCGTGCAAGGCATATGGGGCATACGACAAAAGCCCGGCGAGCAGCATGGGTTCGTCCGTCGTAAGGAGCTCGCGCAGAAGCAGGTTCCGACTGAAATCGCTGAGCGTGCTCAGCGCGGCTCCAAGGTCGGCCGGGATGGGCCTGTCCCGTAGTTCCCCGAAACCAGGCTTTTCGTGGCGCGGCGAGAAAGTGCCCAAGGGAATCGCTTCGGCCTGCGCCGTTGTCTCCACCCGAGTAGTGATACCAACTCTGATAATCTCGATTAGCGCGTCCGCTAACGCGTTCGGCACAGTGTCGCCGCAGCTGGCGACGACACGGCAAAGGACCCGGATATGCGCCCGAATCGAGCGGACAAGAGTGTCGGCGACGGTATAAGGATTGTCCTCGCTCTGCTTTGCGTCTGCAAGCCATGAAGCGATGTCCAATGGACGCAGAAACCGCTGCTCGTAGGCGGCAGATGAGCGCTTCGCCAACTCGTATAGGGAGGCGGCAGCGCCAATACCAATTCTATGAGCGGACAAGAGGTAAGGTGCAGTTGCAATGGACTGTAAGTAAGCATTTACCACGGGCGCGGGATCGATGTCGCCTGCAAGCTTTCCAAAATCGATAACATCTAATGTCGCCGCGAACTCCGCGGTGCCAAGACCAGTGTTTGGAAGATACTGCGCTATCATCGCCCGCAGTGTAGTCGCGCTCTGGGTCGCCAGTTCGTCTTGCAGAATTTGCCGCAGAGGCTCCCGACCAGTGTTGTCCTCGATGAATCCGGAGGGGGCATTGGCGTGAAGCCATTGCAAAAGCCCCGCGGCCTCCTGCGCATCGAGCTGACCAGCTTGCAGAAAGTGTCCCATGACGCCGACGGCGTCAGTAAATGCCGCGATCTTCGATGCCGCATCGTCTTGGACACAGATTTCGCGATCCCAGGCGCCACCGGGTGGTTCCCACCGTGCGATTAGCAAACATGCCAGCGGAGCCATAGGGGGAAACAGAACCATGTCAGCGATCAATGACGGTTTGCTGCGCACTATCAAAGTTAGAAGGAAAAGCGCCTCCGGGTCTTCCATCGCAAGCGTGAGTAACTGTCGAGCAATCTTATGCGGAACGCTTGCACGATTTTGTGCTTCAACATCCGAAAGAAGTATCCCGAACGCTCCTAATGGTGCCCTGCGCGCTTGCAAGCCTTCATGAACAGCCCTGTACAGAGAAGGGTGTTCAAGCCAGAGCAACCGCTCCACCAGGCTAGCGGGAACAGGAGGTACGTATTGTTCCGCGTCTGAGACCGATTGCTGATGTCTCAAGGTGGCCTCCCTCACAACTCGAGTGCGCGTCTGTATCCATCCGTTTAAGACAGAATCTAAACGGAGCACATCGAGCGCAGCGTCACGAAAACTATCCGCGTCCGACTGGCCCCATGCTTGCGTGGGAATCACACGTGGTCCGCCCAGCAACTCCCAACGACCCAACCAACGCTGGAAGTCGCTTGATAGATCGCCTCTGCCTGACAGGCTGCGATCCCACAGTCGAGCAGCGACCCATTCGGGTGACTGGCACGACAGCTGATGTGGATCCTGTTCACCGCGGGCGATGGCCTCACCCGTGCGCACTAACGTTGCGCTTCTCAATCCTCTCTTGTTAAATTTGTATGTCTGCAAATAGCGGCTCTCCAGGAGCTGCGCCAATGCCGGCATTTGTGCAGCTGGCACCGCGCGACTCAGTTCAAATGACGTGTAAAATCGTCCACACACATCGCGGACCCAGCCCGCTGTGAGCAACTCCCCCCATGAAGGCTCCCCATTTTTCGGAGAGCATGTCGTCTCGTACGCAATCCGCGCAGTCGTTATAGTGTTTGCGTAGCGGACTTCGAGACGGAGGAGCATGCGCAGCATGGTCTCATCAGCAAAGGTCGGCACTTCAGGATCTGTGTTGGACACCCGAGGAGGAGATGGCAGAAATCTCGCAAAACGATCTCGCAGCAGGCGCCAAGTTTCTGTAGGAGCATAAGATAAGCTTGAAAAGCGACGCATTACAAACCTTGGTGTGGCGTCGCCTCGTTACTGTGATCGACAGTTATCGCGCCTCCCTTGTCGTGCGTTCGTGCCGTCCCGATGCCTAAAAATCGAAGGCTGACGGGTCTCAGCATGGCACTAGCGCGCTGCGTGAAAGGCTGCCCAATCGTGGTGAGCGCCAGATCGCCCCACAGGCCGTGCGCTCGACATTCGCGCAGTGCCGGAAGCTTGAATTGCGCGCACATCGCCGTCATGCTGTTGCAATACCACGCAAAACACTGACCGGCATCGGATTGATTTCCTGATCAGTGACTACGCTTGTGACGTCAAGTAGTCCAAGATCAATGTCGAGGCGCCGGCCTCCCTCCGTCGAAGTACTCACCAAGCGCCGGCACAGGAGATCGGCCAGTGCGGGGTCTTCGACGGCGCAGATTATCTGGCGCCCGTCCAAGCGCAGAGCAGCCAGCACTTCGACCAGGTGAAGGGCCCTGAAATCGTCGATGTGCTGAACGGGGTCGTCGAGCAGAAGGGACCTGAGCGGTGTCCATGCCCGCGCAAGATGGACCGAGAGAAGGAAAGCGAGACCGGCGGCGCGACGTTGGCCACTGCTAAAAACGAATTGCGGGTTCAGCCCGTCGCCCACCTTAAGGCTTAGGAAACGTCGGACGTCACCGCGGATGCTGTAGTCAATCGTCCGCCAGTCGGCGTGTGGGCGCAGGCGCTGATAGAGCTCGTTGAGCAGAGGGCTGATCTGAGCAAGGCGCTCATCGATGATTTCTGCGCTCACACGTCTGACAGAGCGTTCGATTTCACGGGCCGCTGTGACCGCTTTTTGGGACTGGCTGACCGACTGCGCCAATTTTTCGATTTCAGCTCGCAGCGCCAAAATGTTGCTTTCGATCGACGACATTCGCGAAACCGCTTGCGAAGCCTCCAGCACGAGTAACGCGCGCTCGAGGTCGATCAGCCGATCGCGTTCCGACGAAATGGCCTGCTCCAGCCCGTCGGGATCCTGGATGAAGCGGTAATCGAGCCCCCACTGATCGTAGAACTCCACATGCGCCGTTTCCTGGTTGCGCAGACGCTGCAGCTCGTCCGCATGAGCTTGAACCGCGGCGATGGCTGTCTGCAACGTGAGGCTGGGTTGACGCGCGTTCAGTTTCGCAGTGGCGAGAACATCACGAGCGACCTGAACGCCCGACGCCAGTGATGTAATCCGTCGCCGCGCCGCGGCCAGACCGGCGGCGAACTCGTCCGATGTCCGATGGGCTGCGCATAGGGGGCAATGATCGTCGTGTAGCCCGAGGCGCTCGCCGTGTTCGACGATGAGGCTCAGCGACGCGGCCATCGCATCCATCTCTTCTTCCCGCGAGAGGCGTTGTTCGGCTTCCGAGAGGGCTTGCTGTGCGGCCTCATGCTCGCGCTGCGCTGTCTCGTGCGCTGCCGATGCCGCCTCGCGGTTCGCCACAGCCTCCGGAGCGTTGTAGAGCGCCTGCGCCGCCGCAACCTCTCGACCGAGTTGAAGCGCTTCGCCCATCCGACCCAATCTGGTTCGTCCATTCGCGAGCGCGCTTCGACCTGCAGCCAGACGTGCCGTGAGCTCGGTGGGCGCATCCGGCGCCGCGGCGGCGATCACCTGAAGCGCGCCGGACACGTCCCCTGATCGGCTGAGCGCGGCTTGTGTCTCGGACTGCTGCGTCAGTCTGTCCGCCAGTCGCGAGCGGGCAGCCTCATAGGCGGCTTCGTCGTTAGTGTGCGCGGCTTCGGCGGCAGTGATGACCGCCTTGGCTCTGCTACCGGCTTCCGAGCCTTCCAATGTACCGAGCGCTGAGCGCACGAGATCGAATCGCTCCGTTTCGGTGAGATCCAGACTGAGCGCAGCGATCCATTCGTCGCGGATGATCGACGTCCGAGTGAGCTGCCGAAGTGCGTCGTCTGGCGCAGGCCCGCGGCAAAGCGCGGCGCGGATTTCCTCCGGTGAGCGATCGGAGCCGCGTTCCCGCGACCGCGTGATGGCGAATGGGTTCCCGCTGTCGTCGACGAAAGAGGCTGTCACGTAGTGGGCGTTGGGAACACCTTCGCCGCGCCACCAAAGGTAATCGCTGAGGCTCTCCTTTGCGGCCTTTTCGACAGCGTACTTGTCGATCGAGCCTGTGATCGCGAACTCGACCGCATCGCACAGCGTGCTCTTGCCCACGCCGTTGCGACCGGTGATGACGGTGAAGCCTCGTCCGAAATTAATCCGGACGAGATCCCTGAAGCCACGAAAGCCGCATACTTCGATGAAATCGAGCCTCATGACGTCGCCCCCAAAATGCGAGCGATCTCGGCCGGTGTGGTCTCGCCGAGAAACGCGGTCACGGCATCCGGAGGAATGTCCTTCAGCCTGATGCGCAGTCTCGTTTCGAAGTTCGCCGCGCCGAGCTGTGGCTTCGATCGTATCGACAGCAGCGGCAGCAACGCCTTCTCTACGTCATCAGGTGTGGTGATGGAGGCCCTCGCAATTTTCCGGGTCAAAGAGAAATCCTCTTCGATGCGCTCGATTTCGCGCCTTCGGCGCGCATCCTGATCCGGGGTCAGAAGGACCGAATAGACGTTCCATGCCTTCGCTCCGGCGCCGCGCAACGAAGCGGCATGCCGCGCGAGCGCGATTCGCTCGTTCTCCTTCCAGGCTCCGAGGAGAGCATCTGCGCTGTCGAAGACGTGGACGAATCCCATCAGCGCCGCGCTTTCGAAACAGGTTACCGGGCCGGCCGAGCCAGTCCACGTCCAGGTTTCATACTGGGCGTCGCGAAGGAGGATTTCGGCTTGGGTGAAGATGTCCATCAGATGCCCAACGCAGCTCTTGCCCCAGGAAGGTCGTACCATTTACCCGCTGGGTCCGGACGAATGACGTCACCGGCGCGCCCGCTGCGCACGACATTGTCCGGCACCCCCAGATCGGTCGCCCCTACCGCGACGACAATGTCGGACTGCATCGCGGCAGGCGGTTCGACGAACTTCCCTCGTAACGTCCCAAGGATGGATTGCGCCCCGTTGAGGACTCGGATGGTCCGGCCGTTCAGATCGTAACCATCGGCGCGTTGAACGGCGCCAGCCTGACGGAGCAGCAAGTGGAAGAAGCCGAGGGCTTCTGGATTTGCTGGACGCAGGAGCTTGGCCGGCTCTGCCGCCGAGACGCCTTCGGCATCCCGCCTCAGACCATAAAGGGCCTCGCTGTCGAAATTTCCGACATCTAGCCAAGCTGGGTCACAGTGGGCTCCGGTAGCTTGCTCGAAAGCGGCTCGTCCGGCGTTCAGGACCTGACGAAGATAGTTCGATGAGAATGCTCGGCGAAGCGCGTCGAGCGCCGCAGCCCCTGACTCTTGGATATGTTCGAACGTCACGTTTTGTGCGTGCGCGATCTCCCAGAGTTTGGGGGCCTTCTGCTCGAGCGCGTTTGTGGGCGAGAGGTCGATGACGGTCACCGACAGCGGTTGCACGTCGATCAGCGCATCGCCGATCACGGCGTTGAGGTATTCCCAGTCCGACCAGAAGCCGACGACGAGCAGATCCTTCTGCCGGAGATTGGCAGCCATCCAAATTTTGCTTCGCGCAATGCGGCCGGAGATGGTCGGATCGTCGAGCTGCGAAGGCGCCCAGACCGTGGCTTGTCGATCACGATGGGAGCAACCATGGAATTTCAACAACGGTGCCTGACGGACGGAGTCGGCGGTGGCTTCGTCTCCGTCGAGCGAGCCGCGGAAGTCCGCGCCATAGTCCCAAGCGCGTCGCTCGATCAGCGTGTCGTAGTTGCTCGATATGCCGGCAACGGCGGCGCGGGTGATAAGAAAATCTGCGATCGCGGCATGTCCTGTATTCGAAGGCCGCACAAAATCGTGCCAAGGCACGAGGTGCTCAATGAAGACCGATTGCAGGGTGTTGAGGCCTGCAAAGTGCTCGGCAAGTGCCTCTAGATTGTCCCGAAGACCTAGGTCGCAGTATGGGTCAGATTCGAGACGGTATCTGTCGAAGCATCGTTCGGCGACCGTGCGGGCCGACGGCAGGCTGCTTGGGGGTGCCATCGAGAGTCCGGCTCCGCAGACCATCAGAAGGCGGCCGGCGTTCATAGAGGCCAGCAGTCGAGTGATGGTCTCAGGCGTCAAGAAAGCCTCCGTCGAGAACCAGTGCGCCGACCCGGCCGTTTCGCCGCCGGCTGAGCGGGAAAATCCCGCCGCAGGTCACGGGCCAGGCGATCGATGACAGCGGCCCCCCAACCCTCTTCTGCTTGCCGCAGGAGAATGTCGTGGCCCAATACAGCATGATCAGGTCCAGGTTGACGCAGACCACTGCACGCAGGCGCGCGTCGCGAATCCGCGCTTTCAGCGTGGCCAGCAGGTCGAGATAGGATTGCGGTTTCGGCACGGGAGCGGTCATGGGCAGAAGCTAGCAGTCCGGCGCCGCTTCCGCACGGCTCACTTCGGGATTTACGGCAGCGTCGTGCGTGCCATCCGCTATGGAGCGCAAGGCGACCCGGGATGCGCGGACGACCGTATCGAGGCGCGCCATGGCCTCTTCGAGCGCGGTATAGTCGAAAGCCCGGCGCTCGACCGGCGTCAAGGGTGGCAACGGCGAGGACGCCATCTCGGGCGCATCATGCTCGATCTCATGACGCGGCCGGCCGGGGCCTCTCCCTGGTTCGGGCCGATAGGGCGGTCTCACCACCTCCCGCAGCGGCGCCAGGCCCGCGAGCGCGAAGAGCCGCCGTTTCGAGCGATGCGTGACCTCGATCGCGATCTCTGCCGCGACCAGCGTGTCCAGGATGCGGAGGGCATTCTTGAGGGCGATCCCCAGAATCCCGGCCAGCGTTGTCGCTGACAGCACGGGTGCCGCAGCCAGGACATCGACCGCCCGGGCGTCATGGGCATCTTTGCGGCGATCGGCGGTCGCCCGCCGCGCCGAGTACCAGGCGCGCTCGAGGGAGTACAGCAGGTCGAGGACATCCGCCGCCTCGCGCCCGACGGCATCCAGAAAGGCCGGCGCCCACAGCTCCCAATCCCAGGATTGCTCGGCGCGGAGCGACGCCGCCCCGGTGAGCGGCACGGGCAGCCGGAGGAGGTGACGCTTGCGCCAGAACCGGATCATCGCTGCGCGGATCGGCGGCCGGGTTTCCCCGGCCTCGATCCATTCCCGGAAGCCCATTGCCGCAGCGGCCAGGGGCGGCAGGGAGGCAGGCTGCATGGCGAGCATGGCTTCGGCGCGCTGGATGTCGCCTTCCTGGTCGAAATCCGGCTCGGCCATCCATTGATGCAGGGCGAGCGCGGCGCGCGCGCGATCCAGGATATCGCCGCGGTCGATGATTCTGAGATAGGGGTCCATGCGCAGCCGCAGGCCTTCGAGCGTGGCGGCGAGGTGCCATGGGTCGATCAGTTGGCCATCCACGCCGGCCTGCTGGCGGACGGCGTCCAGGCGCGCGCGGTAGAGGACGGCGTTCGCCAGGGGATGGCCGGCGAGCGCCTGGTCGAGCCGCGCGATCGCGGACGCCGCGCCGGCGAGGGCAGCGGCAAGCACCATTGGGTTCGACGCATCCGTTCGGATCAGCCCCCGCAAGGGCGCGTCAATGGCAGCGTCCATCGCTCCTCACGCTCTTCGGGAGCCGCGCTCAGCGGCGTGTCGGTTGCTCAAGAAATCTCATCGCATTTCAGTGTATTAGACGTGAACTAACGGATAAGAGCCTTATCCGTCAAATAAGCCTTTTATTTTTTCTGAGCCCCCGGCCCTGCTGTTTCGGTGGCACCTACTTTCGATAATCTGTCTTGTCGAAGGTAGGCTAGTTTTATTTGGAACCTACTTCAAAGTATGCGAAGGCACGCATAGGAATACTGTGTGCATGCGAACGGCCAAAGGGAAAGGGGGAGCGACAAGCATCCCAAGCTTGTGCCCTTCGCTAAAACGAGAGCGAATTGCAGTGGGAAGGCTAGGGCAGGGATCGCCACCGACGGGTGGGTCTGACGCAATTTAGGTTTCGAAACACCTGCGGTTCGATTTGATCACGCCGATGCGGATGGGGGATACATGGGGGATGGCGCTCGCGAGATGCTGAAACGGCGGCCGGCGCTTAGACCGCCGTTGGGTTCGTGTCGCGGTCTACGCTGACATTAAACGCGGTGACGTCGCTCGCGCGATTGGACGCCAGGA